>Ga0114951_10001394_pt1 | contig 29887 bp, 26 predicted proteins | sample AM7aDNAmetaG_FD_88677 | JGI IMG/M metagenome (GOLD analysis project Ga0114951, IMG submission 88677) | Freshwater microbial communities from Finland to study Microbial Dark Matter (Phase II) - AM7a DNA metaG | ecosystem: Environmental > Aquatic > Freshwater > Lake | place: Finland: Lake Alinen... | reverse complement strand
TATGTTCCTGGAGGTTTCAGTGGATAACTGGGTCCATTCAGCCTCCTACAGCGTCAATTTCGGTTGCGGCCACAAAGACAGGCCACTGGACTACCCGGCAGGAGTGCCGGCCATCATGGAAGTAAATATATCTGATGTCGCAGCGGGTGCTTCAAACGTTCAAATGAGATTGCACTGGCTCCATTCCGCTTTATACTATTGGGCAATCGACGATTTTACCTTATCAGAAGCATACAACAATGATCTGAAAATAAGCTATGTAAAAACGGAATGGGATGACAATGACGCGAACACCAAAGTACCCTGGATTGCCAGCATCCCGAAATCACAGTTGACCGGCAACAACGGGTTCTATAATTTCGAAACTACCGTGCTGAATTTTGGTGAATATGACCAGGAAGAGGTTCAAATGGATCTGGATATCACCAAAAACGGAAACAATGTGTTTCACCGGACATCGCCGAAAAAGGATCTTTCCTCACTGGTTATCGATACAGTCAGGGTTGCAGACCGATATTCACCAACAGAATACGGACATTACAAACTGGCCATGAATTTCAAAGCTAAAGCCGGGGACGAAAATCCGACGGATAATAATAAGGAAGTATTTTTTAATGTGACCGACAGCATCTATTCACGAGCCGGTGATATCAACAAACTTGGCTGGTCATTCACGAAGGAACGGTATGATGCCGCCGCCGTTGCGAACGTCGGATTCTTTACCGGATCGATCTTCCCGATATATAATGATTGCGAAGTGAGCTCGGTCTCCGTGTTTATTGCCGGAGGAAAGGCCGATGCACTGATCAACTACCGCTACTCGCTCTATTTTGTCCCGGTTGGGCAGACTGACCCCACACCTTTTGAGCTGCTGTCAACGGAAACCATCCAGCTTGATTCGGCCGACTTCAACAAGTGGGTGACCCTGCAATTCGATAAGGACGGTGAATCGGAATTCCTTCACAAGGGAGATCTGGTTTATGCAGGTTTAACTTTCGACAACATGAATCCGGAATATATGGTCCGGCGTAATAAGGGTCTGGAAATCGGTACTGATAACTCGGTTAAGCTTGTCGAGTCAACATCGATGGGATTTTACAATGGAAACTGGGAGACCGGCCTGGGCGATTATATCGGAAAAAGAAACTTGATGATCCGCCTGAACCTGAATGATCACGCTAATATCAAGGACGGTACAGGGGCTATTTCAGAACAGTCATTACTTGGTCAGAACTACCCGAACCCTTTCAACGGGAGCACCCAAATCGACTTTGAACTTGCTGCCGGATCTGATGTGACTTTCGAGGTAACGGACATCACCGGGCGTAAGGTCATCGAACTGAACAAAGGCACCATGCCCGCCGGAAAACATACTATTACCCTGGAAACTGGCACCCTTGGAGCCGGCGTCTATTTCTACACCATGAAAGCCGGAAATTTCCTTAAAACACGGCAGCTGGTCATCAGATAAAATGAACAAAAAAAGCACGTTAACCAGATATATACTTCTCTGTACTGTCCTGATTTCGATCGGTTATTCACCTGTAATTGGTCAGAATGGTCTTCACGGATATATTGCCAGCTATCCCGCTCAGGCCCCTGCCAGCTATGGTGAAGGATTCGGATTTTATTCGGCCATCTGGCCCCTGATAAGCACGCCTGTTGATGGATTCCAGATTGGGTTGCCCTCAAGTTGGATAATTCCTGATAATTCAGATAACACCACTATTGCTCTCTGCCCCGTTGGAACAGTCGCAAGAGATAACTGGCCGGAAAGAGGTCCCACTTATGGTGATGTATTTCAGACAGTTGAAGGAGGCCCCGGCTACTGGGCAGGCAATAAGTTCCATTACGGTCCGCCAAAATTCAAAATGAATTCCACCCCAAACTGCTATACTAAGGAAATTTCCACCCCCGGCTGGCAATTCTTTTGGAGCGACACTCCATTGCCAGACAGTATTTTAGGCATCGCCCAAATATCAAACCGCATACTTATTCCTCCGGATGGAATGACATTTCAGGGAAATCCCAATGGAGAGCTTCTGGGGATCAGCTATATGTCATTGCCTCTTACCCCTGCCTGTACCGAACAATATCCGGTAGGCGAAAAAAGCTGGACCTGCTTTTTGAATGCTCAGAATTTCAAGGGCCCGCTGGCCTATTATTTGCCGGAAACCTGGGCTAAAATCTCAAAGGATTATCCCTTCGATCATGGCCGGGGACTGGATTCGCGTCCCTCAGTCAAAAACCTGTCGGGCGGTACCATGGAGTTCAATACGGTGCCAATCTTGAGCGCCACTGATGCCAGCCAAAACCACTACTACAAAATTCCCAGACTGCAATTTCCGGTCGATAGCTTAAACAGAACCATTCTATCCAAAGATGTGACGTTTTACAGCAAGAGCGCAATTTATAATGCAGTTCTCGCCTGGAGAAACGGCGGACAGGCCCCTTCCGGTTCTTTTCTGGCAACAGGAACCTACAAGCCTGTGATGCGCACCTACCCGGTGACCTATGATCAGAATGGAAAAACTGTGGTGGGAATAAACGAAGTTGCTACTCCGGCAATTTTCCAGAGTAATGCATTCGGCCTTAAATGGACCGGCAATATTTCTGATGGAATGGGAAATTTTCCTGAGTATTTCAAAGACTCAGCAAATTTCAGAGTCGCCATTCCAGCCTCCAAAGTGCCGGTTTCAACCGGGCTTCTGGATAAGCATTTCAATGCCCCATCCGAAAATCCCACACCTTATCATGCAGAGTTAAAGGGTTCCTGGAGAAATCCCGGTCCGATGGCAGGCCCGTTCTTTGCCTATCTGAGTGATCATTCAATGGTTACCTATTTTTGGTATCGATTCATAGATCAACCTGTCTTTCAGCAGTTTAACTGGACCCAAGGAAAAAAAGACAGTCTGCAGCTGTTGGTTGAATCCATGCATAAAAACTGGACCATCGAACAAACCTATATGAAGGCCCCGTCAAGTGGCAGTCTGGTGGCATTCGACACTGCACTTTTTGTCACTCCGCCACCCGAATATTCCATAGGATATGTTCCGATTGTTGTGGCCCAGGAAAAGGGAGAGGCTAATCATGCAGATAATACCCCTGCTGATTATCCGGCCATTGAAGTCTATCCAAATCCCGCGTCTCATTCTTTAAACATTTTGCTGAAATCAAATCCCAACCCCAATTCTAAACTTCAGCTGATGGATCTGACCGGGAAAATACTTCAGACAATCAACCTGCGAAAAATGAGTGAGGTTCTGAATACCAGCTCACTTTCAACAGGCATTTACATTCTGAATTATACCGATGGAGTTTTTTCCGAAAAGATTAAGTTTGTTAAGGCCGAATAAGTAATCTTCAAATTGCGGCTGTAGAAATTATGAAAAGACCTATCAACAGACGGGTTTTTCTTAAGAAATCAGCAGGCGCAGCAGCCGGGGCAATGGTTTTTCCTGCTTCATTTTTAATGCCGGAAGGCGCCAGCCAGGTCCTCGCACATGTAAACTGGAAGGAGATGATGAAAAACCATGATCTCCTTTGGAAAAAGATCCCTTCAGGCATGACAGAAGCTCCCCATCTTGGAAACGGGCTGATAGGATCAATGATCTGGATGGAACAATACAAGATCCGGCTGCAGGTTTTCAGAACTGATGTGCACGACCATGCCGATGACACTTACGGATGGACCGCTTATAGCCGCCCCCGTTATCAGATCGGATATTTCCTGATGAAATCCAAAGGCGAAATCATGGACTGCGACCTCAGACTCGACCTCTTTAATGCCGAACTGACCGGCCAAATAAATACCAGCCACGGAAGCCTGATTATAGCACATTTTGTCCACAGGCACGATGATGTTATCTATACCAGCATGGAAGCCTCTGGTGGAGAAGAGCTTACGGACTGGGAATGGCACCCGTTTGAAGCCAAAGGGTCGAGGGGTGGAAAACCCGGCGATAAAACCTACGGTCAAGCTTATGCACCCTATAAGGAGATGAAAAATCCGGAGCATAGAGTGGAAAAACAGGAGGAGATAATTGCTGGCGTTCAGGACCTGACTGCAGGTGGCGATTATACCACAGCCTGGAAAGTGGAGCAAACGGCAAAAAACTCAACTACCCTGCTGATTACGATTAAAAATAGTTTCCCCGATAAAAAATCAGCTGGTGAGGCAGTTAGTGCCATTTTGCTGGCAACGGAAAAAACCAAAACAAGCCTGAAGAAATGGCGAGACCAGCACCGGGCCTGGTGGCACAATTATTACCCTGAAAGTTTTATCACCTTCCCGGATCCTGTCGGGCAAACGTTCTATTGGAATAATGTATACCGATTGGCCTGTTGCACCCGTCCCGGTGCACAATACATTGATACCCCCGGCATGTGGAACTCCGGCGGGCCCTGGCCTTACAGTACGCATGATTTTAATACCCAAACGGCTCATTTCCCGGTTTACACAGCAAACAGGCTGCATCTCGGTGAGGCCCTCGTTGAGTGCCTTCAACGCAACCAGGAGAACCTGACCAAAAACGTTGTTCCCAGTGAGTGGCAAAGCGATTCTGCGCTGCTCCCACTGGCCACAGCCTTCGACCTGAAAGGGAAAAGGGATGGCGACGGTAGGTATCGCGAAATGGTGGGTTGCCTTCCCTGGCTGCTGAATAATTGCTGGCTACATTACCGGTATTCAATGGACAAGGAAATGCTGAAGGCCACTGTTTTCCCTTTGCTCCGACGGAGTGTCAATCTTTATCGACACCTGCTGTTTACCGGCGATGACGGCAAACTGCATCTCCCTCCAACCTTTTCGCCTGAATCAGGAATTTACAGCGATTGTAATTTCGATCTGGCCCTGCTGAAATGGGGATGCATGAGGCTGATCGAGAGTTGTCGCATTTTAGAAATTGATGATCCACTCCTGATCGAATGGGAAAAGATCAGGAATCAACTGGTGGATTATTCGGCCGATGAAAACGGGTATATGCTTGGAAACGGCTACCCTGCTCCCAAAGATCATCAGCATATGTCACACCTGATGATGATCTATCCGCTCTATCTTGAAAATATCGATAACAACAAAAACAAAGACCTGCTTGAAAGGTCGGTGAGATATTTCCAACCCCTCACCATGCCAAAAATGGGAGCATCACAATCCTCTCCGGCAGCCGCAGCCCTGGGCCTGGGTAACCTGGCTCTTCAGCGTATGAATGATATTCTGTACAAAGAGGTGGAAAATGAAAAACTGGGAAAAAACGGCATCTACTACCTTTCCACTCCATGTATCGAAACATCACTGAGTTACAATACCTGCGCCCAGGATATGCTTCTGCAAAGCTGGGGCAACAAAATCCGGGTGTTTCCGGCTTTGCCTGACGGTTGGAAAGAGGTGGCTTTTCATAATCTCAGAACTGAAGGAGCATTTCTTATCAGTGCCAGCCGCGTAAACGGAATAACGAGCTTCGTGAGAATCAGGAGCCTGGCGGGCGAACCCTGCGTAATTTGTCCGGCAATGAATGGAACACCTCGAATCGAAAGTAAATACAATACTAAATTAGTAGAGCTCGAAAAAGGCTGCTACAGGATCGATATCAGCAAGGATCAAGAGGTTATCCTGTATCAGGGCGATACCAAACCTGATTTTATCATCAAATAATTTGAACCCATGAAAATCCAAATATTCACGCGCCTGGTCTTTTTTGTGCTTGCAACATTGATAATCGCTCCGGCATCGGCCCAGGATTTTCAGCTGGTAACTAAACAGAATCTTGCCATTATCCTGATCGATGAGCAGGATTACCCTACCGTGAAACTTTGTGCGGGTTTGTTCCGGAATGATGTGGAACGCGTCACCGGATATAAACCTTTGCTGATAACCAATCAAACGGAACCCATTCCCTATTGCGTGATCATCGGATCCATTGATCGCAGCAGAATCATCAAAAAACTGATTTCAAGCCGAAAAATCGACGTATCGGGGGTAAAGGGCCAGTGGGAAAGCTGCCTGACTCAAACGGTCGATAATCCCTTCCCTGGGATCTCAAAGGCACTCGTAATTGCCGGGAGCGACCGACGGGGTACAGCCTATGGAATCTTCGAATTATCAAAACTGATCGGCGTATCGCCCTGGTATTATTTTGCCGATGTACCCCCCCTTAAGCGTTCTGAATTAATAGTAAAAGCAGGAACAACCATTCTCAAATCCCCATCAGTAAAATACCGCGGCATCTTTATCAATGATGAAATGTGGGGCCTCAGGCCATGGGCGATAAATATACTGGCTCCTCAGGAAGGACTAGGTATCGGGCCCACAACATACAGCAAGATATTTGAGCTTCTGCTTCGGTTGAAGGCAAATCTTGTCTGGCCCGCCATGCAGGTACAAACCAAGCCGTTTAATCAGTATGAACAAAATAAAGTGGTGGCCGATGAATATGCAATAATCATGGGTTCTTCGCATATCGAGCCCATGCTGAGGAACAATATCGCCGGCGCCGAATGGGACAAGGAGTATCCCGGGCAACCATGGGATTACGTTAAAAACCGGGATCATATCTACAAATACTGGGAAGACCGCGTAAAAGCCAACGGACGATATGAAAACATGTATACCATGGGTAAACGCGGTAAAGATGATGAGGCAGGGTCCGATATCACGCTTCCGGTACTTGAACGGATTTTTGCGGACCAGCGAAGTATCCTCCGGAAATGGGTAAATAAAGATATCACAAAAGTACCGCAGGTGCTGATACCCTATACCGAGGTGCTGGGACTGTATAACCAGGGCCTAAAAGTGCCAGATGATGTCACCATCTGCTGGCCGGATGATAATTTTGGAAATATCAGGCAGTTGCCTAACCAGAAGGAGCAGCAGCGATCGGGCGGATCGGGCATCTATTACCACTTCCAGTGGCTCAATGGCGCCACATCTGCATACACCTGGACCTGCACCACTCCATTGGCCTTGACGTGGTCAGAGATGAAAAAGGCTTATGATTTCGATGCCAAAAAACTTTGGGTGGTTAACGTGGGAGATATCAAGCCGGCAGAGATCAATATCGAATATTTCATGCAGATGGCCTGGGACATTTCCACCTGGGACCATCAAAATTCACAGCAGTTTATCAAACAATGGGCAACCCGTGACTTTGGCCCGGAACATGCTGCCGCAATTGCAGAAATCATGGGCAAACATTATGAGCTGGGATATGCCCGCCGCCCGGAAAGCATGGTTCTGTGGAATGGTCGCGATAATAAACTTAGCTGGGAATGGTTCAGCTTGGATAATTATAATGACGAGGCACAGATCAGGATTGATGCCTATCAATCACTAATTAATCAGGTGGACAAAATATATGAATCGTTGCCCATAGAACAGAAAGATGCCTTTTTCGAGATGGTGGTTTACAACGTCAAGGGTACGGCCCTCCACAATATTAAGGTGTTGAATGCTCAAAAGAGCAATGTTTATGGTGCACAGAAAAGGAGCAGTGCCGCAAGCTATGCCGCGAAAGCACAGGAAGCGGAAAATGAAATCAATCAACTGATTTACCATTATAACAGAGAGCTGGTTACCGTAGGAAACAAATGGGACCATATGGCTTCGCTGCCCGGGCCCTGGGGTGCACAGTGGCACCAGTGGGACATGCCCCCGCTAAGTTGTTACTCCGGGGATGGTGAACCTTCATTGCGGGCAATTGCCGAAGGCGGTGATACGGCAAAATTACCTGGGTTCAGCGTTTACAGCAAGGACCGGAGGTTCATCGATCTGTACAATACCGGAACCGGTGTCATCTACTGGTCATCAAAGTCTTCTGCTGATTGGATCGTTTTAAGCGTAACATCGGGTGTCATTTCCGATGAAAAAAGGATTTGGGTTTCGATCGATTGGAATAAAGCGCCAAAAGGAATCGCTGTACCGGGTAAAATATTTTTCAAAGAGTCCTCATCGGCCGAAAATGAAGGGATGGGCCGGGAGTTCAATCTTACCATTTTCAATCCCGCTTCACCAGCTCCCATTGATGTAAAAGGATTTGTAGAAAGCAACGGATATATATCAATCGAGGCGGAACACTTTTCGAGGAAAATCAACGGACAGGGAGCCGGGTGGACCATCATTGAAGGTCTGGGCAGAACGGGAAATTCCGTTACCGTACTGCCACCAACAGTTGCCAGTATCATTGACCCCGACCAGATAATAGCCGGTTCGCCGCGCCTTGAGTACGACATATTTGCTTTCACGACGGGGAAAGCTTCTTTACAGTTCAACTGCATTCCATCCTTCCGCATTAACTCAGACTATGGGTTACGGGTTGCTGTGGCGCTTGATGACAACAAGCCGCAATTGGTGGCTTACAAGAACGGGAACCGTAGTGAAATGGAGAACCTGATGACCCTGCAAACCGAACTGAATATTGATAAGGAAGGCGCTCATACCCTGAAAATCTGGATGGTTGATCCGGGTATTGTAATCGATAAACTGATAATAAATACAGGTGGGGTTAAGAAGTCATACCTCGGTCCGCCGGAATCATTCAATAAAAGCCTGGCAAGGTAAACGCACTATTTTTGACTATTAGCCTGGCTATTCAAGGCTTTCTCAATATTCTTGTCCGGGATGAGCCACATGATAGCAGTGATTATATAAATCGCGAATGATATATATGGATGGAGGTAGGACAATGGAACAGCCGCGGTATAGCAAAGGGTAGAAACCACTCACTTTTTATTCAATATCTTAAAAGCATCCTCCAGGGCTTCTATCTCATGGGAATTTTTCTCTACTATTTTTAGAAGAATAAAAAAGGAGAAACCGCAAAGCAATAACACCATACCGTACAACATCAAGGTATTGGTCTGGAAATTATTTTCTTTCTTTATAAAAGCTCCCGCTTATTCAATAACCTGTCGATATTCTTTCGGTGCCGGACAATAATAAGGACCATGCAAACCACCAGATAGTAAAAAGATAAAGTGAGTCCATGAATAATAAGTTCAGTCGCGGGCAAGGAAATCGCCAGGCAGATAGAGCCAATCGAGGAGTATTTAAACCGCCACTTCACCAGATAAAAAACAGCCGCTGCAATGAACGCAGAATAGGGAGCTAACAATACGGATGCCCCCTGGGTGGTATTAACCCCTTTGCCGCCTTTTAATTTCAGATAGATGCTGAAGTCATGGCCGATAATAGTCGCTAGGGCAACCAGATAAACGTAATAGTCGGGAACCACCACCCGGCCCTTAATAAAACAGATAAAAACCGCTACGGGAATAATCCCTTTGGTCATATCCAGCACCTGCGTGATTACTGAAAACTTTTTCCCGGAAACACGCCCGACATTGGTTGACCCAATATTGCCGCTGCCCAGCTCCAGAATATTTTTATTGGTCGCATATCTGGTCACGAGATAGCCGAAAGGTATCGATCCTATTAGGTAGGATAGGAATACAAAGCCAATTTGAGCGGCAAGGTTCATTTCATTTCCTGCAGAATGCGCAGCGCTTCCTCTACATGTTTTTCGGCCTGTAATTGTGAATTAAACAGATAAACCACCTTCCCATCGCGGTCAATTACATAGGTGACCCTGCCCGGGATCAACCCGAAAATATTACCGGGTACGCCAAATAACTTCCTCACTTTGCTTCCTTTATCGCTCAGCAAAGTATAATTCAGCCGGTTCTTTGTGGCAAACATCAGGTGGCTTTCAACCGATTGGGCGCTGATTCCGATAATCACTGCATCGGCATCGGCAAACACTTCAAATTGATCGCGAAACGAACAGGCCTCCTTGGTACATCCCTGACTTTCATCTTTGGGATAAAAGTAAATAACCAGGTTCTTTTTCCCGAGCACAGAATCAATCTGGAACAATTTACCATGCTGATCCATTAATTCAAATTTGGGAACAGTATCCCCGATCGCCAGTTGTTTCATGTTTTCAGTTTTAGCGCCAACGATAAAATAAACAATAAATAAAGAAAAATAAACTGCCAGATAGAAAAGGTAGAAATTCCGGAACTTTTTATATTTCTGATTATCGGGATAAATATTCCCAAACAGGCCCCTGATTTCCTTCCAGAAAACCGGTTTTATATTAATGATCCAACTATCGGTCTGGTAAACTATTTTGCGGAATTTGCTCCGGTAATATCCAAGCGGCAAGCCCCAGGCAACGAAAAGTATTAGCCAGACATTATTTTTCAGGAAATCCATAGTCTTCTATTTTTTGGGAAACCAGGGTAAAAAGGAACTCGTTTTCCGGATATAATCCCGGTATTCAGGTTTCTTATCGACTAAGGTTTTCTCCAGCAAAACAACACCGGAAACCTTGATAATCATTAAAGTCATGAGAACAGATCCAATAATTTGCCAGTAACCCCCAGCTGCTATGCTAAACAGGGCATAGGCCCACCAAACCGCCGAATCTCCAAAATAATTCGGATGCCTCGTGTATTTCCAAAAACCGGTATTTAATACCTTCCCTTTGTTTTTGGGATTTGATTTAAATGCCGCCAGCTGAAAATCTCCTCCCGCTTCAAAAGTAATGCCGGTCAGCCATATAAAAATTCCAATGAAATCAAGGACTCCGAGGGTATTTGAACCTGTACCCGAACTGACTGCCAGCAGGGGCAAGGAAATAATCATCATTAATACGCCCTGCAATAAAAAGGTTTGAAAATAGCTGACCCACCAATAGCGCTCTGGTCCATATTTCCGCCTGAATTCCTGATATCTGAAATCCTCGCCTTTCCCAAGGTTTCTCCAGGCAAGGTAGATGGAAAGCCTGAGCCCCCAGGCAGATACGAGCACAAGCAGCAGTATCTTTCTGGCACTCATCTCACCGGATGTCAAAACATAGAATGCATTCACTACCACAAAACCAAATCCCCAGAACAGGTCGACAATACTGACATTTTTAATAATTACACTCAAAACCCATAAAAGAGTTACCAGAACCAGAATTAAAAGGCAGGCCTGCAAAAACAGAGTAAGCATGATTTGTGTGATTAATTGGTAAATAATATCGAAACGGCAATGGCACCGCTGCCGGCGTGCATACCAATAACAGGAGAAATATCCACCACCGAAACCGCTCTCTTTCCGGTGATTTCAAACAGTTTCTCTCCGGCTTCCCTGGCTCCTTCAGGGTTGTGGGCATGCAGCATCATGTAGTTCCAAACAGTTTTCCCCTCGCTTATCTTACGGATATGATCATAGATTTTTCCCAGACTGGCTTGCTGGCTGAAAGTATTACCGAATAAGATCGATTTACCGTTTTCATCAATCGAAATAACCGGATTTATGCCCAGAACACTGGCGATAAGGCCTTTTGGTCTGGAAACCCTTCCCCCCTTGATCATAAATTTCAGGTTCCTGACGCTGACAAATATTTTGGTTTGAACAATGTCGTCTTCAATGGCCCTGACTACCGACTCCACCGGCTCACCGGCTTCAATGCTCCTGGCAGCCTTCAGCATCAGTAATCCCAGCGCTCCCGACAAATTTTTTGAATCGATAACATACACCGGCTTGTTAAACTCTTTCGAAATGCGTTTGCCGGCTTTTACACTATTGGTATAGGTACCGCTGAACTTACCGGTCAGATGAACAGCAATAATGGCATCATAATGCGAAGCCAGATTCGAAAAAAGGTTCGTGAAAGCCTGCTCGTTTATCTGGGATGTTTTAGGGAATTCGGGATTGGATTCAAGCAAATCATAAAATTGATCGGGTTGAATGGTCACCTTATCCAGATAATGGTAATCCCCAAAATTCAGGTTGATCGGCACCACATTAATCTGATAAAAATCGATCAGATCCTGAGGTAGATCGCAGGTTGAATCAGTTACCAGTGCGATGTTCCACTTTCTTTTAAAAGCGGTTTCGTGCTGACGAACCATATCATCCACCTTTTGAAAGGTAACCGTTCCGGAATCCTTCAACTGATAAAAAAGCTCGGCCGGATTATTGGTATGAACGTGGAAGCGGCAAAGGCTCTCAGACCCGGCAATAACAACCGAGTCGCCGAAGTCACCCAGGGTGTTCTGAAGTTCAGTTTTGCTGACCTTTAGGTCCTTTAAAATCGCCTCCGTGCAAAAGCGATGCGAAATCTCATCATCCATAAACTCCTCGGTATGTATCAGCGAAATGATTTCACCGGAGGCAACCATCAGGTCCCGGATATTCCTGTATTTTAAAAATTCGATAATCCCTTTGATAAACAACACGAACCCTTTGGCCCCGGCATCAACGAAACCCGACTTTTTTAATGCCTTCAATTTCAGGGTAGTCTCGCCCAGTGATTTTTCCAGTACGGCCAGAGAATCGATGATAACCGTTTTAAAATCGTGGATAGCTTCCTTTTTGGTATTGAGAAAATCGGACCAGGCTTTGATAACCGTAAGCATAGTTCCCTCAACCGGTTCAGCAATAGCAGTATAAATGTAAGGGATTGAATTTTCAACACTTTCAGCAAATTCCCGAAGGTTGATATGAGGTTTATTTATGGTTTCCCGGCTCATTCCGTGCAGGAATTGAGCGAAAATGATGCCTGAATTACCGCGGGCTCCCATCAATGCTGCATCTGCAATGTTTATTGCAGTGATTTTATAGGATTTATCGGGTTTGATATTATCGATAACCGCACGAATAGTGGAAGCCAGGTTGGTACCGGTATCTTTATCGTTTACTGGAAAAATATTTATTTTATTGATCTCCACCTGATTTCGCAGGATTTGATTTCCTCCGGCGATAAACGCGTAGTAAAGGAATTTTCCGTTAATATAGGGTGCTTCAACAGTATCCATTTTTTCCATCCATATTGAAACCAAAAGGGTTTGCTTCTTAAATGAAAGATAACAAAAATTGGATCGATAAGTTCAATGATGAATTTATTGCATTTCTATGCAACCTGCTCATTTTGAATCAAGACACCCGATTTTATTGAGATTCGGACTCAATGAATGCCTATTTTTTAATGATTTTGTATCCCAACCCCACGGAGTAATAATTTTGTCCGCTGAATGGTGCTGCCTTTAGGGCCAGGTCAAAGCGCCCCAGGTTAAACTGGAGTGCTATACCATACAGAAACTGATTTACCTTGCGGTCTACATTAATCATGTCTTTAATCTGATAAAGATCGAATCCATCACTGATTGTGGTATAGAAAGTCTTGGCGATTTTAACATCAAGAGAACCATCATTGTAAACCCGGTAGTGAGTCAGGTTATAGGAGGAGAACAAGGAAAGGTCGAGAAATCCGAATTTCTTAGTCAGAAGTGCCTCGAAGCCAAAGTTCGACGACCGGTATTCCAGGCCGCTTAGATTATTGGACACTTCAAACTTGTCGCTGCTCGGAATATCCAGGTTCCCGATCAAACCAGAGCCAATGTTTGCGCCTATATTGAGAAGGCTGTACTGAGCTCCAACAGAGAATCCGAAATTATGCTTGTTCAGCCAGGGAATCCATTGAAACACATCATGTTTTACACCAAATGAAGCAATGATATCACGCTTTACAGAAAAATCGTTAACCAGACCTTTGGTTGCCAGCCTGATAGCACCGGGAAGCACCCCCACCGATACTTCAGTTCCGTATCCGACACCTAAACTGAAGACTGGCAGTAAAGCCGGTGAAAAGCCAAGTGAGGTGCCCATTCCCGGCAGAAGCGGCAAACCAAAGCCCAGATCCTTACCGGTCATTGGATTTACCAGGGGGAGGCCCGTCCCCTCATCCAGGAAACGAAAAGTCATCTTACCCGGAGATTCCGTTCCAAACAGAGTCGGTACCCCACCTTCCAGCATGAAATTATCTGAAAAACCAGTGAAGCCGTATTCCGACGATCGAAGGCCGGTTCCGGTTTTCAGGGAAAAACCAAGTTCCCACTTACCGAGAACCCTTCCCGTGGAATTAAGGTCATTGAGGAAAGCAAATCCCTGGTGAGCTGTCAGGTCTTTCATGTAACCATCCACGTAGGACGAAAAGTTGGGGCTGATGGTGCCGAGTTGGGCTGCAATATTTGTCTGTGCCTTAATCTGGTAAAATGCCAAACAAGTGACCAGGATCAAGGTTAAGATTGACTTTTGTCTCATGTAAGTATATTTTAATTTATGGGTAGAATGCAATTAATCAATGGGTTCCAAAACCAAGATGCCTGTTTTCCCTCCCTCAATTCCACTAAGTTTCACCATGCCAAAGGCGGATTCGACCACTGTTAATTGGCGTTTGAAATCGGGAAACACCAGATATAGTATTGAACTTGAAATAGAAGCACTCTTCCCCCCAAAATTATACGTCCCGTAAACGGTATCATTTTTAGGATAAAGCCCGAATAATTCTTCTTCCTTTTTCGACCGTTTCTCGCCTACCGTAAACACAAACCGGTCGGTTTTTTCAAATCTCATGGTATTATCGGTATAGTTTTCCCAGTCGGGATCCTTGGTGAGGTCATTTCCTTTATCATCAACAATGGATTTCACCTTCCAGGTTCTACCGGGTCTTTTACCCTTTGTATTTTCATCCCAGCTCCTCAGGCAAAGATGCAGGTGTGCCGGTGGACTATTTGCGTTAATTATATAATCTGTGTATTTATCATACGTTAGAGAAATGTTATACATCCAGTTTAATGATCCTTGAACAATTTTTTGGTATAGGTACGCGGCACTTAATCTGGGATCTGACCAGTTTGAATGACCGTCTGAAAATCTTAAATCCACATAGGCTACAGGAAAATCGGCAGGAACATGATCTCCACCCGAGAGGTGGACTCCTTTATAAAAATAAGAAATTTCAGGTTGCAAAGTGTCTTTCCCTACCAGGAAATTATCGTAGGTTGAATGCAGCGTAAGAAAATTCGCACCGCCCGCTCCATAAACACCATACGAAATACTGTCGGTTTCACAGGAGGTAAAAAAGACTGAAAAGATTGCGATTACTAATCCACCGAAGAAATAACTAAACTTTCTCATGGTTAAAAGCTTTATATTCAATCATTGAACCGATAAAGGGGGAAATAGTTCAAAATGAGATGATTCTTTTTCTTTACGACCGAGGTGCTGGTAATAATGTAATACTCATTTGCCTTTTGAGCATGTTTTTTTAAATCGATATTGAAAGTAGCACAGGCTTTCCTAATTTTAGGCAACCTTAACAGCATGACAAACATTAAACTCTTTACCCTGGCGGCCCTTGCGATGGTCACCTTAACCAGTCCGCAGAATAAGAAACTGCAGAATACCGATCAGCTTCGGCCCATAACCCTTAAACAAACGGAGCTGTCAGGTGAGATCGGGAGGAGAATCAATGACCTCATCTATAAGAACTACATGGTACTCGATCTCGATAACTTTTTTACCGAGCCATTCCGGGTACGGCCGTTCACCGACAATTATCATTATGTTGGGGTAGGAAAGGTGATTGACGCCGGGAGTCTTTTTTCCGCCTACACCGGCGACCCGAAAGTAGCAGAACGAACAGCAAACCTGATCAAAGGAATTATAGCAACGCGTGATGCCGATGGCTATATCGGCACGTTTAAACCCCTGCCCGGAGGTAAGCAGAACCATTTCAACTGGGCGTTGCATGAGCAGGAATATCTGTTGCTCGGGCTGATCCGGAATTTTCGGGCCACCGGAAATAAAACAACGCTTGAGGATGCCCGGAATCTGGCTGATTATGTGATCACCACCTTCGGAAAGGATCCCAAACCCGAGGAGGTATGCACGGCCGGACTTCCAGAGGGATTTATCGCCCTGTATAAGGCAACCGGTGATAATCGCTACCTGGATTTCGCTGCCAATGTTAAACATGGGAATTCAAAAGCCGAAGTGCAGTGTGCGTCGTTGCTTACCTGGAAGCAGACCTTTGAAACGGAAGCTTCCCATGTTTATGTGATGCTGGCGCGATGTTACGCACAGACCGAGTTATACCGGTCCATGAATAAGCCGTCGCTGCTGGATATGTCGGAATACATGCGCCATGAGTTGTTGCGCACCGGAGGAGGCCTCAATGTTGTCGGTTCCGCCTCTGACGGAGAGTGGTTCTCCTACACGCAGAATGGTGCCGGGCAGATCGGCGAATCGTGCGTTACGGCTTACTTGGTGCGATGGCTGGAAAGCTTGATGCGTCTGGAAGGAGATCTTCGTTACGGGGATATCATGGAGCGAACAATATACAATGCGCTCTTTGCGGCACAGGATCCGGAAGGCAGGAAAATCAGGTATTTCACCCCGTTTACCGGACGGCGCGTCTATTTCGACCAGGATGGTTTCTGCTGTCCCGGTAATTTTCGCCGCATCATGGCCGAATTGCCACAAAAAGTATACTATCAGACAGCAGATCTAGCCATTGCAGTCAATCTTTTTACCACTTCCGGAACAACCGTGGAGCTGAACCCTGATCTCACGGTAACACTCTCTCAGGAAACCGACTATCCAAACACCGGCCATGTTGTTTTTAAGGTGACGCCATCGAAAGAGGCCACTTTTGCCTTACAGCTGCGCATTCCGCGATGGTGCAAAAACGCTACGGTAAACGTCAATGACAAGGAGCCGGTTTCTGTACCGTCCGGTGCCAATCCGTACGAGATCCGCCGCAAATGGAAAGCTGGCGATGTAGTGACCCTGGATATGCCGATGGAGTGGCGTTTCATCAGGGGCCATCAGCTGCAGGAGGGTAAGGTTGCCCTCGCCCGCGGACCGGTGGTATACTGCTTGGGGACTGCCCAAAACGAGGAAATCTTGAAGAAATATCCGAATTTCAGCGGAATCATTGTTGATCCGGCTGTTATAGGTGAACCGGAACCAGACCATTCAATCCGTCCCGATGGTAAAAAAGTAATACTCAAGGCAAGGGTTGAAGCTCCTGGCGCCTGGAGCAAGGGTGCACCGTATCTGACACTCACCTTCACCGAATTTATCGATCCTACGGGTATAGCAACCTATTTCCATCTGCTCAACCTGAATAAAGCCGTAGAAGACGAATTGATGGTAGACTGCTTCCGGAAATAATTCACAAAAAGGAGATGAGACTATTTACCGGCTTTCCAGTTGGGGGGCCATTCACCCAGGCAGCAACTGCGTTTAGCCTTTCAAACGGCGTTATCAACGGACTCCGCTGGGTACCAGGAGCTAATCTGCATGTAACGGCCTGTTTCATTGGAGAAGTATCGCCCGATAAACTCTCCAAGCTTAAAACAGACACCGCCGGGATATGCGCCAGCTTTCAGCCGATAACCCTAAACCTAAAGGAAATCTGCATCTGGCCAATTAAAAAACCCTATATGGTGTGGGCCTTATACGAAGAACATCCTGATTTTACCTCGATATACCGGCAGCTTGAATCGTCGCTCATCGGCGTTCCCGGGCAAGGCTCCGTAAAGCCGCATATTACCCTGGCCCGTTTCAAGGATTATACCGATATCCGTCAGATAAAATTAACTGCAACAACGTTCCCTGAAACTATTCAATGCAATCGGCTGATCCTCTTTGAATCGCGCCTGGCACCGGAAGGGGCAACGTATGTGGCGTTGGGGGAATATGGGTTGGGGAAATAAGGAAAATTATTGCCTGTCAACCATGTAATTAAGTTCTGCTACACCGCACCTGAACGGATGGGTGCTCAACAGGCTCAGTTTTGTTTTGACCTTGATGTTTGCAAACAGGGAGATGCCCCTTCCAAGAATAATCGGATTGACAAACAGCCAGTACCCGTCGATGAGGTCCAATTGAATAAGAGCATCCGTTGCAGTGGGGCTTCCGAAAAGCAGGATCTCATTGCCTGCCTGCTGTTTGATGTTCTCTAATCTGTCCGTCAGGTTATCGCTGATAACGGTAGTGTTAGTCAGTCCCGATTCTTTCATTGATCGTGATAAAACAATCTTGTGCACTTTGCCATACCACTTTGAATGTTCGATGTCGTGTTTGGAGGCATTTGGTTGGTCTGCTGCGGTGGGCCAATAATTCTCCATCATCTCGAACGTTTTCCGTCCGTACATTGCCGTGTTAGTTTGACTTATCCGCTTGCCGACGTGATCAAAAATTTCTTCCTCGATCTTGATCCAGTCCATTTCTCCATTCGGTCCGGCTACAAAACCATCCAGGGAGATGTGCATGAATGAAATTATCTTCCTCATTTCAATAAAACAGCTCAATTTCAAAATCTAACAAGTGAATTTAAAAATTGTTCTTCCCATCGACAGGTGGACAGATGCTTTTATAACCTCAATGTTTCACTCATGTTTCAGCCAAATAAAAAACCACTTACCCAGTTTGACCTTCGTAAGTGGTGCATTTTCCTTCGTAAGACATACTGGATTCGAACCAGTGACCTCTTGCCTGAAGAGCCAGGGCACCTCTTCAGCCATAATCAAAGAAATGATGGGCCACACCAAAGAAGAAACCACCGAAATCTATCTGAAAGGATTTGAGAATAAAATATTGGACGATGCCAGTGAGCTGCTCAATTTGAAATAACGCAGAAACAGACACTGTATTTTAAGATTGCCAGGATTAGCTAACATCGTTAACTTCGTACCATGGCAAACCACGAATAAGTTAAGAAAATGAAAAAGACTGAATCAAATGGCACTTCACATTAATCTGGAGGATTTACTATCCGCACGGACGGTCGAATCAGACCGTATCGAGTTTAAAGAAGGTTGGAACCCGGATGCAACTTATCGAAGCATTTGTGCTTTTGCCAATGATTTTGACAATACTGGAGGCGGTTATATTCTTATCGGAGTAGCTGAAAATCCGGTAACAAAAACTGCTGTTCGTCCTGTAATAGGACTTACCACCAACGAGATAGCTGGAATTCAGAAGGATATGATAGGATTTAATAACCTGGTCAAACCTTATTACGCCCCCAGGTTATTTATAGAGGATGTCGATGGTAAGCGCATAATTGTATTATGGGTGCTTGCCGGTAACGAAAGACCTTATGAAGTACCTGAAACCATTACAGCCAAGCATAAATCCTGGAAATACTTCATACGCAAATACGCCAGTTCGATCGAAGCCAAAGGAACAGATAAGGAAGAATTAAATGCTTTAACCAACAATATCCCTTTTGACGACCGTGCTAACAGGCACGCCCATATTGACGACCTCTCGATGGTTCTGATCCAGGATTATCTTCGCAAAACCCAAAGCAAACTGGCTGCCGATGTAGGCACACTTAGCAATACCGAAATTCTACAGCAAATGGCGTTGCTATCGGGGCCGCAGGAGAATTTTTTCCCTCGTAATGTGGCACTGATGCTGTTTGCCGAAAAGCCACATTCCTATTTTCCTTACTCTTATGTTGAAATCGTATACTTCCCGAACGGCGCAGATTCCAAAGAATTTATCGAGAAAAAGATCGAAGGTCCGGTTCAACAACAGATAACTGATTCTCTCTCCTGGCTGAATGCAAATATCCTTCAGGAAAAAGTGATCAAGGTGCCCATGCAAGCTGAAGCGTTAAGGGTATGGAACTATCCCAATGTAGCCTTAGAGGAAGCCGTGGCAAACTGCCTGTTTCATCGTAATTACCAGGAACGGGAACCTGTTAAAATCAGGATCGAACCCGATGGCATTTTGTTGTATAATTCCGGCGGCCCTGACCGCTCCATAAAGAGAGAAGATTTCATGACCGGTAGAGCTATTCCCAAGCGTTACCGGAACCGGCGACTGGGCGATTTTCTAAAGGAGCTCAAATTGACGGAAGGCCATGCAACCGGCTTGCCTGCCATCAAAAAGGCAATGCAGCAAAATAGCTCTCCGGAACCGCTATTCGATTTTGATGAAGAACGGACGTGGTTTCAGGTAACCTTGCCAATCCACACCTCTTTTGTGCAAAAACTTCCGTTTGCGCTGAATTTAAATAAAGTGAAATGGGATCTTGAAGGTATCGACAGCCTATTGGATCAATTACTTGATTATTCAGATTTAAGTGAGGCTGGTGGTATAGCTGGTGGTATAGCTGGTGGTATAGCTGAAGATGATGAATTGCCTGATATTATGATAGTTAATATTGTTAGGGGCATCCCGGGAGATATAGCTAGTGGTATAGCTGGTGGTATAGCTGGTGGTATAGATAGTAAGTTGACAGTTGTTTTAGAATTGGCTCAACACCCAGCTTCAAGGATCAATATTTTGGGTGGCATTAATTTGAGTAATCGTGCGAAAAATTTTGAAACATACATACAACCTTTGGTCGTTGTAAATTGGCTTGCCATGACCATCCCAGGCAAGCCGACGAGTCCAAAACAACAGTACCTCACCACCCTAAAAGGGAGACTGGTATTGGAATTATTAAAACACAAAGCCTGATGAGCTATTCCGTTAATAGAGAAATTGAAGTTCCATGCAAATCCCACTGCAACAATTTGAAAATTACATCGATGAGACAATCCTGAAAAGGGGATTAAGCTATTTCAGGAAAGGTGCGGTAAATGAAGTTGAAGAGCTTTCACCAGGACAATTTGAAGCGATCGTGTCGGGAAGTGACGACTATACAGTCCATTTACAAATCAATGGCGGTATTATTACAGAACATTGGTGCAATTGCCCGTACGATTTAGGCCCGGTGTGTAAACACGTTGCGGCTGTCCTGTTTCACATGCAACAAGAAGAAATGGAACTCAGCCAACCGCGAAAAAAGAAGCCATCGGCTGGAAAACATTCAAAAAAGAAAACCGTTGAAGAACAGGTTCGTGAATTACTTGGGAAACTATCCCACGATGATTTGAAACAATTCATCTTAGAGCAATGCATCGGAAATCCTTCCTTCCGGCAAATATTTATTTCCGGATTCGCCTACCTGGTTTCTGAAGAATCAAAGGAGATGTACAAGAAACAGATCCAGTCATTCATTACCAGTGTTGAGGGAAGGCGTGGATATATTGATTGGACCGGAGCCGGGGTTATTGGTAAAGCGGTTGAAAGTCTACTCTTCACCGCAGAAAAACATTTTGACCAGGCCCACTATCAAAGCACCATCTATATTGCCTGTGCGGTGATGGAGGAAATGACGCCACTGCTAAATTATGTGGACGACAGTAATGGTGCTATTGGTGGTACAATTGATCAGGCTTTCGAATTATTGAACCAGGTTGCTCAGGCGGAAATTCCGGATAAGCTCAGATTGGAATTGTTGGGTTATTGTATAACAACTTTTGGTAAAAATATTTACGAGGATTGGGATTGGCATCTGGGTATGCTGGATCTAGCCTCCCGTATAGTCAAAACAGAATCAGAAGGCAATAAAGTTATTGCCCGCATCGATAAGTCAAAGGCTTCGGCCTATACTTTGGAAAGGGTTCAACTGATCAAATGGGAATTACTCCTCAAGATCAAGGGAACAGAAGAAGCCGAGAGATTCCTCATTGATAATCTGGCCAATTCCCGCTTAAGAACAATTGCCATTGAAGCCGCCATCAAAGACAAAAACTACGAAAAAGCCATTGGTTTTGCTCAGGATGGTATAAAATCTGATGCGAAAGAAAAACCAGGCGTAGCTTATACTTGGTACGACTGGCTTCTGAAGATTGCCATGATACAGCATGATCCCGACCGTATCATTGAATACGCCCGGATTCTGTTTGTTAAATCAAATCAACATGGTCAGGATTATTATCAATTGTTAAAAATAACAGTTCTACCCGATCGTTGGAAGATATTTGTTGAAGCCATCATCACCGATTTTCAAAAAGATTCCCGGGGGTACCATTTCGACGAGATCTCCGGTATATTCATCAATGAAAAATGGTGGGACCGCTTGTTTGATCTTTTAAAAACCAAGCCATCCCTGCAATATATCGAGGCTTTTGAAAAGTACCTGGCCTCAGGATACGCCAAAGAGCTGGTTGAATTGTATGCTAACGGCATCATTCAGCTGCTTATCAGGAGTTCAGACAGAAACCAATATCAGGAAGCCTGCAGGTACCTAAGACGTATGAAGAAGCTCGGAGGGAATGATAAATGTAACGACCTCAGCAGGAAGATACGTGCAGAGTATCCCCGGCGAAGCGCTCTCTTGGATGAGTTAAGCCGGGTTTAACCAATTAAAAATAGAATTGAAATGATAATCAGGGCCACACAACAGCTAATGCGGTTAGCCGGAATTCCAGGGGTAAAAAATACCGATGAACCTGCCTTACCATTTCCGGGTGATTGGTATGCCAGCCAGGTGACACGATTCGATGGAAGCTTTACTGCCATTCACTTTCTTCACAACCCGACGAGAATTTCAGTCCTGGTCCCCGGCCCCTTTCTCGATCAATCCATCGCCGCTTTGAGGGAACGGGCTGCCGCCCTTTTGATGAGAAAAGGTTATGGCCGGCTTCTGTTTCAATACGAACTATTAAGTCCACCGGTGTTTTATGCTACCAACAGCCGGAGTATCCTGGCCAGTATGAACCAGATGAGATATGAAATTGATTACCACCTGTCAATGCCCGAAACCATTGGAGAAATCAATCTGGGCCGGATTGAGGATATCCAGCTTAGGTATCTTTTTACAACCGGCAAGAAAGCCATGGACTACACTACCGCTGACAGGATCCTTGGAGAAATAATGTCGAAGCTGCCATGAAAAGAAATCGAACTCTCAAGTTGAATGAAAACTTCACTCCTTGTGATGTATTTGAAAATGAGGAATATTATCCAAACGGAGTTTTCGTATTCAATGTAACCAGGATCATCGAACATATTCAATCCGGGCAACTGGTTGTAGAACAGGAAGATATTTCGGTTCCGGATTGGTACAAAACGCAGGTCGCAAGTATTGTAATCAATGAAGAACACTTGAAGACGGTTACTCTTGCAGTGCCCGTAATACAGGCAGAAATAAGTCCGGGAAGATTTAACATCATCGACGGTAATCATCGCCTGGAGAGAGCCTACCGGGATCATGTCCAGACTATAAATTCTTTCAAGCTGAAAGCTGAGCAGTTAATCCCTTATTTCTGGGCCTCTCGTCGCCACCGGTACAATAACTCCGGCAAAACTCCATATTCTTCAGCAATCTGTTTGGCATTGCCTCTCGACTGAGAAAGTTCAACCAATTTCTTCTTGAATTCTTTGTCGTACTTTTTTCTTTCGTCGCTCATCATGGTAAGTTACTCCTTTTTGTAACCTAACCTACCGTCCAGCTTACTGTAGTAATTTCACTGAGACAGCATTTGAAGTTTCAAGTTTAAGTACCGCTGTACCTCATTCAACTCTTTGTTATATTGATGATCCTAACTGCAATCTTGACTCATTGAATAAGTCAGGCAGGCGAATACATATAGCCAGTCACGCAGTAATGAATACTCCTGATCCCATGAAATCAGGCCTTGCCTGTTCTCCTAATGGGCCGGTTCTCTTTAACTTTTCTGATATTCTTGATCTGGATCTCCTCGGCAGCCAGGTTTTCATCAATGGTTGCCAATCGGGTGATGGACCTTTGAATCATGGTGAAGGCCTAATGTCGCTCGGACTTGCTTTTGCTTTAGCCGGTAGCCGTTCGGTTATTCAACATCTCTGGTCTGCTCCTGACCGAGCCTCACTATTGTTAGCCGAAGATTTTTACAAAAGCATCAACCAATTGCCCGATGCAGATGGTTTGCGGATAGCCCAGAAAAAATATTTGAAAACTATTTCCGGTGGATTAGATCATCCTTATTACTGGTCGGGGCTTGTTTGTTATTGCGGGTATGAACCGACTCCAGGTAACGTAAAGTTTATTTCATTAATCATAATTCTCATCTCTGGATCAATGATCTATTTATTCTTACGATATCGCAAACGATGATATAACTTCGCCGCTTTTTTGGAGTAAGGGCTATTCGAGTCTTCTTTTACCTTTTTTAGCCCTTCAGCAGCCGACTGATATTTTGCGTCCCTCAAATCGATCAAGCTTAAGTACCATTCAGCCGTTGTACCCAGTGAGCCCCCCGAACCGATCACCGGCGTTAGGGCTGCCTTGGCTGCTTGATAATTACCCTTGTCCAGTTCAGCTAATCCCTTAATGAGGAAAGCTCTGATTTCATCGGGCTTTACAGTCAACAATGAATCTACCTTCCTAATGGCCTCGTCCAAACGACCTCCCATGTAAAGGTCAGCCGAGAGGGTCAGGGGATCTGTTAACCCGAAACCTCTGTCGTTTATTTGAAATTTGAAACGTTGATAGTTTTGTCTAAACACTTGTTCGGAATTCAACCGGGTCAATGAGGGTAAGAAGGCAAACCCCAAGAATAAGGCAGCCGCCAGCCCGACACCAACCATTGATAGGTAATAGGTTTTTATCCTCTGGCTGTGATGGCGATATGCTCTATATGTTTCCCGTGAAAGCTTCAACCCTTCACTGATTTTGTCTTTATCCTCGTTGATTTCAAACAAATGTTGTAAAAGTTTATCTCTCAATTCCTCCATCTGACTTCCTATTAGAATTTTAACATATCAATTCCATCAACTCCGTTGAACTACGAACTGTCTGCTCGAATTTGTCCATGCATTCACTTTTTCGAACCTGGTATGTCCTTTTAGAGGTAAATCCCATTGATTCAGCCACCTGACCTGAAGAAGCCCCTTCCATATATAGTCTTAAGATTTTTTGACACCTTTCAGAAAGCCTCTTCAGACATTTGTTCACTGCCAACTTAACCTCGGATTCTTCAATAATCTCGTATATATTATCTTCGGCGATTAGATCGTTGAAGTATTCGGGAGGCTCAGGTCGTGTCTGTTGATTCATTTCTTTTTGGAGCTCATTACTATAGAGGTTTTTGGCAATCGCAATAGAATTGGTCATTAACTTGCAGCTAAGTACTAAATCCCCTTTACAATGATAAATTGCAACTACCTCATGGGCGAGATCCAATGCCTTATCAGCAGGATTCTGAACCTTGCCTTTCAGGTATCTCTTCAAATGGCGAACAAGTTCGCCTATAAACTTCCCAATCGCTTTCCGGTCAAATTGCTGAATCAAGCGTAATCGTTCATTTTCCTTCTCGAAGTTGGCAATTGAACCTTTCACTCCATTTTTGTCTAAATTTAACTTCAAATCCGGATAAGTTCCAGGTTTAAGCTTTGATTTAGCAATTATACCATATAAAAATATCATTAGCAATTACTATTTTGTAATTGCACGATTTAAAAGTACTTTCTACATTTGTCTTGATAGCTTTTTTTCAAGGTTTGGTTTGAGAACAAATAGGAAAACTTAACTGTGACCAAGAGGGCGAAGCTGTGAAATGAGGATGTGGTTAAGATGTCTGACAAATTTTATTACTTTGAGTTCCCCCAGTTAATGCTGAATCAACATGTCATCTAACTACGATATTGCTAGTACTAATATTGGAATGATGATTCATACTCATCAATCGATTAGACATAAAGTGTTGATCTATACGGTTTTTCTCATGTTTTTTATCTTTTCTTGTTGCGTTAAAAACAGCAATCAACCTCCAATCGGTTCGATAAACCTGGCACCTGCCAGAGGGGACTCACTTACGGTTTTCAAGATGGATGCAAATTCCTTTATAGATGACATTACCCCCTTTTGGCAGCTAAAAGTACGGTGGGATGTCAATTCTTAGGAAGAAAAATGATTGGTCGAATTCGGGATTCTATCGCACATAGTTAGAGCCAAATTTTAACCTAACTCACAAACGGTATGAATAATCCAATTTCTCGTCATGGGTTAATAATGACGATAACCTTCACTAATAATTGAATGGCTAACAATAAGGATATCTGTGAAATAATCGGACCATCGGTGCGAAAACTCCATCCGTCAAATCTAAACACTTGTTTGATATGGATTGACAAAAAATGTATCTTTGAAATACGAATAACAATCAGCTTAATGATCGACTTGATGTTCAAGAAAAGTGACTGTTCAGCTACTTCGGCGAAGGGTGGTCAGTTTGAATCGGCAGAGACTGATTAGTTTGGTCGGCACGTCCAATAGACAATTTAACTATGGATTCTATTAGTCTGAAAAAATTATGGTCGTACAAGTTGCTTTGGAATGTATTGATATGTAATTGCAAAGCACCTTGTGGTTACTCCTTTTCTTTCCCCTTGGGTGCCTTGTTTCATGTAGCACCGATTTAGATTTGATGCAGGATGCCCCTTCAGAGGCCGTTCTATATGCCATCATAAACCCAGCCGATTCACTTAATTACGTTCGCTTGACCAAAACCTGCGCCAGGGAGGTTTCCTTTGATGAGATGCTTGACGATCCTGACAATTTTTATTTCGATCATGCGACAGTCAGTATTGACATTAATTCGCCACAAGGACATCCGCTCAAATCCTTTAACCTGGAAAGGGTTCTGATGCCCGATAAGAACAAGGGAATATTCGCTTCATCACCAAATTATGCTTATGCGCTGAACGAATATCTGATGCCCTTCCTGGATGCAGGGTATCAGGTCAGAATCGTGGTTTCAACCGGTGAGTCGGATCATCTGGTGACGGCACAGCAAAATTACAGGAAACCTCCGGAAATTCTGCAGCCTAAAGGTACAACCTGGACTAAACTGAGCTTTTATAGCCCCGATCCGGCCTATGTTGAATGGGAGGATCAGTTTGGCTTCAAACAATATGAGCTTGAAATCCGGATCAACTATTCAAATCATTATCGGGATTCGATTGAACAGACCAGCACTTCGTGCTTATATCATATAATATCCCGGAATGTTTCGGATTCAAAGACCATCATGTCAGCTAAATACAAAATTGAAGGGGATGAGCTTTTGAGGGTTTTCAACATCAAGTTGACCGATAATCAGGATGTAAACTATCGTTCTTTCATTTCCATCGCTTTTATCATCCGTTGCCTAAACGATGAATATTGCAATTATGTCGAATCCAGTCCGATAACATCCGATCGGAAAGGCCGTCCGGTTACAAATGTTGTGGGTGGATTAGGACTATTCTCGCTAATGGCAGTTTCACAAACCGTTGGGTTTAAACTAGATAACCAAACCACCGATTCACTGATTGATGGCAGGTATACTGAACATCTGAGATTCCAAAAATGGTGATTGCGCTTTCTTTTTTTAATACGATGTATGAAAGGTAAATGGTTGCCCGGCGTTTTGGCCTTGATCTTCTTAGGAGGTGGATGCAAGGATGATGGGAAAACTCCTGAAGCGGTTCTGTCGGTCAATGCCCATTTCGGGTATGTTGACAAGGCTTTTACGTTCCGCTCTTCAGGATCAACTGACACCGATAACGAGGCACTTGGACTGCAGAGCCGCTGGGATTTCAATTCCGATGGGATTTGGGAGATTCCTTATTGCCTTGATCAAGCGGTCAATTATTCATTTTCCGCGGCGGGTAAGTATACGATTACCCTTGAAGTGATGGATCCAACCGGACTCACTGACCTGGCAACAGATACCATCAGAATTTACGGTCCGCTGCCGGATTCTGCCATGACAGATCCCCGGGATAACCAGGTCTACCGGATCGTAAAGATCAACGGTCTTTGGGTCATGGCCGAGAATCTGAGATACGGACAAATGGTAACTACTGAAATGAAACAGACCGATAATCAGGTGGTTGAATATTATGCCTATGATAATGACTCATCGACAGTTCATCAATACGGCGGGCTTTATTCCTGGTGGGAGGCTATGGACTATAAATTCCATACCGACAATCAGGGAATTTGTCCTCCCGGATGGAGAATTCCTGACATTGCAGACGTGAACCGGATCGACATAGATGCGCCTCACTATTTTCTCGCCAATTATTATGGCATAGGAGGTGTATCGGGATTCAATATTGACTTCCCTGGCGCTTACGCTGACCAACCTGTTTCTTCAGAGCATCATTCCACCGGTCCAGTGTTTTATTGGCAAGGCTATTTTGCAAGTTACTGGAATACATTCCACAAATATCAATATCGGCCTGGAAACGATTTGGAACTACTCGGCATGTTCTCTATTGATCGATATATAAGTGTTAATTCATATAATGGGAATGGATTTAACTATACGCCATGTTACAATTATAGAAATGCACCTGATGGTTACTATGCAATTTGGTACGGATCGGTAAGATGCGTTTCCAGTAAGTATTAATCCTATATATATATGAAGAAATCATTTCGTAGACTTCGCCCTTTCTTCTTAGTTGTTACGCTTGGTTTTATGGTCCCAATAATAATGATCTGTTGCAACAGAAGTAGCCGAAAGAATAACAATCAAGATTCGAAAATATTAGTTATACCCCGAACTGAACAAGGAACAAATATTAGTGCGTCAAAGTATTTTTCGTCAATTGATTACATTTTTTTAGCTACGCATCCAAATTCAATAATTGCTGATGTGTCGGACATATATATTATTCATGACACTATCGTAATCTTTGATAGATTGCTGAGCACAATTTTTACTTTTTCAATTAATGGTGAGTTTATAAAAAAAATTGCCTCAAAAATCGACATGACCCATCAAATTAATTCTGTTAACAGATTTAATGATGGAATCATTTTTAACATCAACTGTGATTCTACTGTCAGATTCATTGATCTAAACGGCAAGTCAATTCTTCAAATGCCATCGTCTCAATACAAAATTCAATTTGGTTCAGTTGATGGAAAAAGCTTCTGGAGCTTCTTCCCGACCGCCAATATTGAATTCAATGACAATAAATATTTTCAGATTTCTGATATTAACGGAAAACCACAAGGTCGATATGTGAAATCCTCGAATGACAGTCCAGAATATCGATCTGCTCTTAGAACAATTACATATTATTATGATGGATGTTTTAATTTGTTTTCGGCGGAAACTAACACAATTTATAAGATTATGAGGAATGGTGTGCTCCCCACCTATTCTTTTGTTTATGAAGAAACTCCTATGGCTCTCTACGATCAGAAGGATCTTTTTGAAATTAATGGAATTGTCGAATCAGCAGATCAAATTTTTGTAGATGTAATTATAAAACGATCTCTACACAATTTCGTTTACCATAAAACTGATGATTTGATATATTCTATTCCAAAAATAATCAATAAGTTAAGTCATGTATGGGGAATCAATAACGACATCGATGGAATTTATCCGGTTTGGCCGACGTTTAGAGTTGATGACAAAATATTAGCAAGGGTTGTTATGGCAAAAGACATAAAAAATTTTCAGGCCCAAAATTGCAATGACGAGGGTCAACCGAGAATCCGGAACGATTCGATTCTTAATTTAATTGCAAATCGTAAACCAATTGAAAACCCAATAATAATATTATATCACTTACATAATGAAAAAGAAAACGATTTTGATTAATAGCATTATTCCGGTCGCTTTGTCATTATTGATAATAATTCTCTCATTAAAATTTATCAATAAATCAAGAGAATTAGGAGCCACCCTGGCAGTTTTGGAAAAGCAAACCGGAACAATGAATGCATTTATAAACAAGAATAATGTCTATACCTACTATGAGAATCTGCTATTAAACAATAAAATAGATTCTACCCTTATTATTGAAGACTTAGTTGGAAATACCCTTCATTTTAAAGATCTGAATTTAAAGAAACCCACTCTAATTCTCTTTATTCATCAAACACATTGTTCTTCATGTTGGGGGAAGGCAATGGAAATACTGGTTCAAAATTATCCTGAAATCGCAGAAAAAGACCTTATTGTTCTGACATCATATCAAAACTTTCGTGACATTGCCATTCAACTACAGGAATTACACTTGTCATCGAATGTTTACAATATTGTCAGTGGGTCCTTTGGAAATGTGCTCGAAGATTTGGGTGTTCCTTTTATTATAATAGACACGCCGACCAAATTGACCACCCTCTGCCGATTCAAACTGACCACCCTTCGCCGAAGTAGCTGACCAGTCTCTTTTTCTTTCCTTCAAATCGATCATTCAAGCTGCATTTTAGTCGTA
>Ga0114951_10001393_pt1 | contig 29903 bp, 29 predicted proteins | sample AM7aDNAmetaG_FD_88677 | JGI IMG/M metagenome (GOLD analysis project Ga0114951, IMG submission 88677) | Freshwater microbial communities from Finland to study Microbial Dark Matter (Phase II) - AM7a DNA metaG | ecosystem: Environmental > Aquatic > Freshwater > Lake | place: Finland: Lake Alinen... | reverse complement strand
TTTTTTCATAATTTTCCTTTATTGCATGGGTATTTCATTTTTTGGCAGGCGTTTTCACGACCGGCACGGCTTAAAAATTATACCATCGCTACACAGTATGCATCAGTGAAGGCTGTATGCCCTTATTTACTTGGTACACTATCATTATTTCGGCAGCACCGCGATAAATCTTAATTTATTCTAAATCAATATTTAAGTGTAATAACATAATAATAAAGCTAAGAATTTTTATGATGAGGAGACATCCGGCGGACGGAGTAGGGGGCTGTGACCGGCCCTCCGGGATTATAGAATGCCGGTTTGCAGTCAGTGTGTGATGCAAAGAAACGTTTTGCTGTTTAGCAGCATCTGAAGCTATAAATTTTTTGCTTTGTTGCAATTATTATGGTATTTTTATAATTATATTTTAATTCTGCACATCAAGTCAAAGGGAGGCGCTATGAAACTGGGGCTTCGGGGTAAGATTTTATCAACAACCATTGCACTCATACTTCTGGGGACGCTGCTGAGTGCGGGGATATCCTTTTTCCTTGCACAGCGCATGCTGCGTGAAATCATCGAAAAGCAGATTCAGCAGCAATCCGCATCAACCATTGACTATATCGCTTCATTTGTAGAAAACCGGAGGCAGGATATCATTCTCTGGTCGCAGCAATCCGTTTTCGCTCAAGCCATAGGGCTTTCCAGCGATTCTGCAGATGACGGAAGCGCTATAATGGTCAAGGAGGCAAATGAAAATCTGAAGAGCTATAAAAAAGCGCATGTTTATTTTGATGAAATCGGCATTGCCAAAACCTCGGGCGTAGTTTTGACTACATCATCCCTTGATGTGGTCAATATGCTCGTGTCAGGTAAAAACATTAAGGACAAGGTTTATTTTCAGAAGGCGGCTGCCGGAAGCGTCTATCTGTCAGATGTGTTTCTGAGCGAATCAGGCGGCAAGCCCATGATGGTCATTGCCTCGCCGGTGAAAAACAATGAAACCGTAATAGGGGTACTCTACGGCATTGTCGATCTGAACTATTTTACCGAAAAATTTGTCGAGTCCGTTAAAATAGGGACCAGCGGCTATGTTTTTCTTTTCAACCGCGACGGCATGGTCCTTTCCCATCCCGACAAGTCGAAAATCATGAAACTCAACATAAAGAGTTCTGATTATGGCCGGCGTATGCTCGATCAGGGCGAGGGAATAGTTGAATACAGCGAGGATGGCGAAGCGCGGATGGCATCGTTTAAGCAGGACAAAAATTTCGGGTGGTCCATTGCCGCTGTAGCCAATGTAAAAGAACAGATGAGCCCTGTCCGGACGCTGCTGCAGTTTAATTTCGGCTCAGCCTTGATTGTTCTTATTTTTGCCATGGGTGTGATCATTTTTCTGGCTGCCTGGGTGAGCGCGCCGATAAAAAACATTTCAGAGTCTCTTGGCCAGGTGGCCGATCAGGTAGCAAATGCCGCCACCCAGATTTCACAGTCAAGCCAGGTGCTTGCTCAAGGCGCTTCAGAACAGGCATCCTCCATTGAGGAGACATCTTCATCGCTTGAAGAGCTTGCCTCGATGGCCAATCACAATGCCGAAAATGCGCAGCAGGCAAGCATACTGTCAAATGATGCCCGCATAGCCGCTTCAAACGGCGCTACGGCTATGGATAGCCTTATGATAGCCATGAGCGGCATCAATCAAAGCAGCCAGGAAGTTGCAAAGGTAACAAGGGGCATAGAGGAAATCGCATTTCAGACCAACCTGCTGGCGCTCAATGCCGCGGTTGAAGCTGCGCGCGCCGGCGAGGCGGGCCGTGGTTTTGCCGTGGTGGCCGAGGAGGTGCGCAATCTTGCGAAGCGCTCCTCGGAGCAGGCGAAAACAACAAGTAGCCTGATTGCCGAGAGCCGAAGCCGGACCGTGGAGGGAACGCGTCAGGCCGCAGAGGTCAACAATGGGCTGAAACAAATTTTTCAGGGGGTTGAAAAAGTCGTTGGCCTGGTTACTGAAATATCCGCTGCAAGCAAGGAGCAGGCACAGGGCATCGACCAGATCAACAAGGCCGTCAGCAGCATGGATCAGGTTGTTCAGCAGAATTCTGCAAGCTCCGAGCAGTCGGCCTCTGCAAGCCAGCAGCTGTCGGCGCAGGCATATCATATGAAAGCCCTGGTGCGCGACCTTTTTGAGAAAGTGGCCGGTGGTGAGGACGATGTGCAATTGGTCGCAGCCGATCAGAAGCGCTCTGACGAAACCTATGATGAGGATATCTGGGCTAATCTGAACCAGCAGTCCCTTGATGCGTCACGGGAGCAATACACTGCAAAGCACCACACACCGTCCTATGAAGCCCTGCCTCCATCGATTCACAATGTACGGAAAACCGGTGCACGGCCTGAGGATATTATTCCTTTTGATGATGATGATTTGAAAGATTTTTAATTTTCAGCAGTTTGCAATAACAGAGGCGGGCCGGCAGCGGCACCGCCTTTTTTTATTGTTCCCCAATGCCATGAGGGGTTCTAAGTTTGAAGGCCGTGCAAAGCGTAGTGTGCCTAGCATTTATAACTGTAAAAAGGTTGTAATAGATAGTTGACGATATACCATTTTAGGGATATAATTTTATTTATGCAATGGCAGCTTGTCACAACTATCAATTTAATTGAGGTCACCTATGCTGGCACACACGAAAAAGCACCATATTGAAACAGTAGCCATAAAATTCATCGGGCCTGTAACAAATAGAAAAAAAGCCTGCGCTTCTTTAAAGGCTCTCGGCTTTATGTCTCTTGAAGAGGAGCACTATATTAGCATGCATGAGTTGTTCCCCGATGTGACCGAGGATAAAAGGCCGGGGGTTATTCTAGCAGGCGCTCGCGGCAAGGAAGGCATAACACAAAAGCAGCTTGCCGAAAAATGCGGTATTCCACAAAGCCATATCTCCGAGATGGAGCGGGGCAAACGGCCCATCGGCCCCAAAACCGCCAAAATTCTCGGCGCAGCTCTCAACATAGGCTATAAGGTTTTCCTCTGAGACTGTTCAGCCTTAGAGTACAAGAGCTGCATTTCACGGTTCAAAATAATGTTGTTTTAAAGCACAGGAAGGTATAAAAATTTATTTTATGTAGGCGCATACCGATTCAGGTGTTTACATAGCCGCAATTTTGCTCTTCCATAATCTGCATCATAAGGGGTATATGAAACAAAGTGAATTGCCTGTGGCTATGCAGACCGTAGCGACTAAAATGGCAGGTTGACAAACGGCCTGCGGGATATATACCCAACCTTCACCATCGTGTTAAACATATTGAATAATAAGCACTGAGATGATAAATTTAAGTTAACACTATCAATTTAGGGGATAGCCATGGCGGTATCAGACTGGAAAACCCATATTCATTCAAACCCTGATATACTCATCGGCAAACCTTTTGTTCGGGGAACACGGCTTTCCGTTGAATTTATTATGGGGCTTTTTGCTGCCGGATGGACCGAGCCGCAGATTTTAGAAAACTATCCAGCGCTTACAACTGATAACCTGCACGCAGTTTTTGCATTTGCGGCCGATTGCATGCGTGAAGAGTCGCGGTTTTCGCTGCTTACGGAGAATGCTTGATGCATTTTCTGGCCAATGAAAACCAGTTAAAGAAGAAAATCAAAGCCTGCTTGACAATTTAATCAATGGCCCAAATTCTCTGCAGGCAAAAAATACGCATGTTTTAAAAGGGGCTGATTGAGCTTTTTTTGCGATTATTTTGCTTTATAACCGTAACCCTTTGGACTTTCAAAAAGTCTCATCTGCGGATCATTATGGGCTTTTCGCATGGCGACCCCGTGAAACGAATTCTTTTCCACATCCTCATTCCCCCACTGATCCCATCCGGGTTGTACAAAGCGGGCAAAAAGCTCAAGGTAAGGTCCTGGCGAGCATGCTTCGATTAGGCTATAAAACTCATCTGGTTTTCGGGAATGCTCACGTTTTCTGGTTGAAAACAAGTTTACTTGAGTCCGGCCAGGCTGGAGGGTTCGCATGCTGCCCCGAACCCCAAATAGAACCAATTCAGTCACATTTCTAAAATAGAAGCCAACCCCCCGCCCATCTGGGCCACCATCTTTGCGGATTTTATACCATACTAAATTTGATTTATAGGTGAAGCCCCATGCTTCCATTACTCTGAGCCCCTCCTGCAACAATGCATTAGGAACCCATAGATATAGATGGGATTTGGCGGCGGCAAGCTTTGGAACCGGAAGTTCTAAGATTTCTTTCAGTTCCATAGTCGGATACCGCAGAAGCCGCTTATGCTCGGGGGCCATTTTCCCGGTGCGATTCTGGAACTGCCAAGGCGGATCGGCAAGGATCGTAGAATACGGACCCTTCCCCTTTGCCAGCAAGTCCTCTGAGGGATTTATATCGATGATATTAATAATTTTCGCCATGGTTTTAAGCTCCAACAGTAATTTTTGTCTTTAGATGATAACAACATCTTTCGGAATTCCAATAAGCAGCAACGGACATGGGTTTCCAACTCCACGTCGGACACGGTCTTCTAATTTCCGCCAATGTGTTGTTGCCTCACCGAATTTATCCGAGACAAACGCATGGGACCACCCCTTTTCAAAAGAACCTTTTGACTCTGCAGCTTTCGTAATAATATCTTTCTGGCGACTTGTGGGATCATAAAAAAGCGAAAGTTTAGCAATGCTATCTATGCCCTCTTTGCGTGCGAAAGCTTCAATTAAATCACGCATGCCTTCGTGCAGGGAGATGCCACGCGTAATAATAGCGCCAATAGAAATAACGCCGTCAGCATGTAAGCGTTTAAAGTTCTCTAAATCCCGATCATAAAATGGGTCTTTATTATTCCACTCGATTTCAAGGGCAAAAGTCCCTTTTGAGAATTTCTTAACATGGTCTATTTCATGCGAGATAGATTCTTTTTCTTCTCCATCAACAATTTTTTTTATTTCAAAATTATGCTTTTTCCATCCGTAAGTTTCGGCAAGATCCCGACGTATTCGTTGTGTTAGCTCTCCTTCGCCGCCTCCACCATAAACAAGTTCCTCAGCTGGAATGGAAACATGCATAAGCACAGATTCCAGTTCATCAGCAGCTGTTTTCATATCGTGCTTTAAAATGGCTTCTGCATGGTGTAAGGCAAGAACCTGAAAATTCTTTTTCTTGATCTTTTCAAACATAGCAAGTTCTCAATATTGCATTAATTCAAAGCAGGTTTCGTAATCAAAAAGCCGGATAAAGGGTTCATTCTATTATAAACTTAAGCAATATCAGTAGTCCGTTTTTCAACAAAAGTCAATTGCTCAGTAGCATGAAAGGAGGTTCGGTTAAAATAGAAACAGGTGCCGTTACTTACCAGCCCTCGGCTCGATAAACTGTTCGAAGTGATACCACTCACCGGGATAGCGCCGCACCATGCTCGCAAGTATTTCGGCATAATGCTGAGCGGCTTGACGTATAACTTCTCCGCGTTCACTGCGGGATGTTGCCGCAACCGCATACGGCGGGAAGAGCGTGCAGTGGTAGCGGCCGTTGCCGATGCGGTTGACAAAAAAGATAATGAGCGGCGCACCGGAGAGCAGGGCAAACTGAAACGGCGCTTCGGGTATGCGGGCCTCGCGGCCTAAAAACTTTACTGCAACCGAGCGCTGGGCAGCGCTCCACAGGCGGTCGCCGGTCATGGAGACAAAGCCGCCGTCTTTTAAAAAGCGGACTCCCTCAACAAGATCAAATGGTGACGGCTCATCCTGTTTTGTGGCGATGATCTTCACGCCCTGCAGGGCAAGATCCTTTTTTTGCAGGCCCTCGATCTGCTCGCCCTGTTTTTCACCCAGATACAAAAGAAGTTTTATGGCAGGCTCGTCGGTACGGGTGCTCAGATAGCTCGCCCCAAGCTCCCAGTTGCCCAGATGCGACATGAGCAGTATGCCGCCGGTGCCGCTGCGGGCAATTTTTTCAATATGCTCAAGTCCTTCATACGAATAGGCAATAGCGCCGGGCTTGCGTGCAAGCCACCGGTCAAGAAATACCGTGGTGAAGTTGTGAAACTGCTGCCAGGCGCAGAAGAGATGATACGGAAAACCACGCGCGGGGAACAGGGCTTTATAGAAATTAATGCTTATTGCCACCCGCTGCGGGAACAGAATGAAATAGCCTGTGGCCACCCACCAGGCCCCGGTTTTAAAAAACCACGAGCCGGTAAAGGCTGAGATAAACATCAGGCAGCGGTAAAAAAGGTCTTTCATAATTTTTTATTTCGTAGGGGCAGCCCTGTATGTCTGCCCTTAAAAAGGGCGCACACACAGGTGCGCCTCTACTGGATGCCGGTTTCCGCCGGCATGACGTTTTTATATTTTTTATAGGTTAATTATTTCTTCCTCGCCCCCGCGAGGGGGAGAGGATTAGAGGTGAGGGGAATTTTAGATTACCTCTCATCCCGGCCTTCTCCCGCAAGGGGAGAAGGGGCTTTTAATTTAAACAAATTCACCTTTCGGCAATAAACCATATCTCTTCCCGGCCCGCGGCGGTGGGCTCTTCGTGGGTTATGGTAAAGCCTGCATCCGTGATAAGTGTCCGCACCTGCTGGGCCGTTCTGAAAAACGCCACAATGCCCAGCACCTTGAGCCTTGTTGTTTCAATAAAACGCTGCACCGGAGCGCTATCATACGTCGGAATCGTCACCCGCACAATAAGCATTGCGCCGAGGCATAGCTTCTCGTGCAGGCGCGCCAACGTGAGCCGCGCCTCATCATCAGTCAAATAGTGGAGCATATCAAGCATGAGCGCGCAGTCGGCAGGCTGCGGTATGTCGGGCATATCTGGCGCGCGACCAACCTGCACCGAGCCTCGGCTGCCTATGGCGCGGCTGGCAATGCGCACCCTTCGTGCATCAGGCTCGATGCCATATATCTTTAAATCCGGAAACAGCTCAAGCAGCCAGACCGCAGGCACGCCATAGCCGGTGCCGATATCAATGACCGTGCGTGGCGTATGTAAAAAAGCGGCAAGCCGGGGAAACATGGGGTCGTACAGCACCTTGAAGCGGGCAAAGAATCGGGGATATGCCTCCATATGCCGGTAATGGCTGAGAAACCTCTGAAAGTGCCGCTTTGAGCCGGGCTGAACCGTTTCATCAGGAAAACGCGCAGGCGCAAAGCATCGCTTTAATACCGGGGGCACAATGGTGACAGCGCCGATGAATGAATAGCCGATGCCAAGGGCAAGCCCCAGGCCCGCGCTTTTGAGCATGGGATTGTCGCACACGGCAAGAACGCCAAAGCCTAGCAATGTGGTGGCAAAAGAAAGAAAGACCGACAGGCGGATAAGCCCCAGCGAGGCATTATAGTCATCAAAATAGCGCTGATAGGCGCGGATTAAATACAGTGCATAGTCCGTGCCCATGCCGATTACAACGACTGCCACCATGAGCGTGGGTATGCCAAGGGGCTGGCCCATGATTTTGAGCGTGCCCAGCGTGCAGATGAGCGCAAAAACCGTGGGCGCTATGCCAAGCAGGGTGAGCTGCCAATCCATGAAATAGAAAAACGCGACGAGCACGGTGACAAGGCCGACAATGAGCAGCATCTTTACAAAGCCCGACAGGAGCACTTCACCTAGACGAGCGCTAAAAAAAGCGGGATCAAACAGCCGTGCTGCGGCGTCAGCTGACATGCGGTTATAGAAATCTTCAGCGACATAATTCGGGCCGGGTGCAAGCGCAAGCACCTGGCGCCAGGTGCTGCGATCTGTGTCTCTTGTTATGCTCAGCAGGCTGCAAAGCTCATCAGGCAGTGAAGCCTGCGGCATGGCGGGGCTGGCAAGCAGTGCAAAAAATGGAGCAAAAGCATCGGGGGCAAAGCCAAGCTCTTCGGAAGCATGCCGAACCGTTGTTTCAAGATCTGCAATGCGCCCTGCGCTCCAGAAGCGCTGCCATGCTGCAAAATTTTCCCGGCGGGCCTCCGCGCCCGGCAGAAGCGATGAAGGCAAAAAACAGGGCTGCACCGCGCCGCCGGTTATCTCGGCCTGCAGCATGCGGGATACCCGGTCGCCACGCCGGGCAAGTTCATCCCTTGAGGCGGCCTCAAGCATAAGCTGCATGCTGCCGGAAACATCGCCCCATACCTGCTGCACAAGTTTTTCAGCTGCAAGGGTCTGAGGGCTTGCCGCATTGAGTGAGGTGAGATCAATATGAAATTCAGGCCGGGCAAAAAAAAGCATGACAATGCCGAAGGCCAGGGCAGCAGCCGCTTTCCAGCTGTTGTGCGATGACGCAATGCAGTTCACAAAAGCCTGCAGGGGCACAAAAGGCTCGCGGCCTGCGGCAGGCATGCTGGCAAAAACGAGGGGAAATATGGCGTGCACGAAAATATAGGTAAAAACTACGCCCAGTGCGCTGAACAGTCCGATCTCGGCAAGGGCCGGGAAACCGCTCATGCTGAGTGCCGCAAAGCTCACAGCAGTGGTGAGCATGGCGATAAGCCCGAGTGACCAGACCTCGCGGGATGCTTCAAACCCCGTGGTTTCATGCCGACGGTCGAGAAAAAGCAGATAGGCAATGCCGTAATCAACGGTAAAGGATACGATGGCGCCGCCGAAACCCACAGCCACTAGAGAGATTGAACTGTTGAAAAGGGAATAGACAAAAATGGCAAACATGGTTCCTGCAAAAGCGGGCAGCAGGGCCAGAAGCCCGATAAAGGGCCGCGGGAAAGCGCCAAGCAGCAGCAGGGCAACGGCAATGGTTGAAAAGAGCGTTGCCCGCTGTACATTTCGTTTTGCATTCTCCTCATTGTCAAGAGACGTTCGGTAGGAGCCGGCCGGGGTCATGCTGCAGGGGTTTGCTGAGCCGTAGCGGGCCGCGACATCATCAGCCGTCTGGTGCATTACGGAATCAAGTCTGCGCGCAAAGGCCGTGTCTGTGCCCGGGGCTGCGGGCTCGACAATGATAAGCAGGTGCCTGCCGTCGCTTGACAGGAGCTGCCCCTTTACGAAACGGACATGTTTTGCAGGGATCAAAAGGGCCATGCGGGCAAGGACCAGATTGCGCAGGTTCAAGGGATCGCGGGCCATAAGCTCTGCCTGACCAATCCCTTCAAGGCCGCTCAGGCCGGAAAGCGATGCAGCAAGATTTTCGTGAATTTTTTCTGATGTCAGCAGGGGGGCCACAGCTGCTTCAAGCTCAGCCCGGCTGAACAGCACCGGCAGGCTCGCTGCGGCATACTGCAAAAAACCGGGCATGAGCTTTGTCATATGCTCTAAGCCGACCTGCTTGAAAAGGCCGCTTGCCCGCAGCCGCATTTCAATAAAAGCAGCGCAGTCAGTCAGCAGCGCCGTATCCTCACGGGCAAGGCTTATATCGATAACGATTTTTTCCATTGCCGGATTGTGCATAAGCACGTACCGGGCGTCTGCCAGCACGGGATCATTTTGCGGCAAAGCGGCAAGCATGTCGGTTGAGAACTGCAGGCGGGAGAGGCCGGCAATAAACAGCCCGCTGACTGTAAGAATTATTAGAAGCGCAAGCGACCAGCGCAGGGCATAGCGTTTCTTCATGGCGTTCCCTTGCAGCCTTTTTGTTTGATGCGAATAAAAGGCAAAAAGAAAAAACGACCGAAGATAAGGCGCGTGAAAGCAGCCGAGTTTCTCATGAAATCGACAAAGCCGCGGTAATGGGTAATGCGCTCTCCCATTGGCGCATATATAACGCGTACCGGGGCTTCAACAACCGGTATGCCGTACCAGCGCGCCTTCACCAGCACCTCGACCTCGAACTGAAACCGGCGTGCCCGCACCGGCAGCTTGAGCGTTTCCGGCAGCGGATACAGGCGCATGCCGCTCTGCGTATCTGCAACTGCAGGTCCGCCAGAGGCGCGCACCCAGAAGTTTGAAAATTTCCGCCCGAACCTGCTTGCCCAGGGCACATGCGCGCCGTGCATGCCCTCGCGCCTGCCTGTAACAATCGGGCGCAGCCCTTCAGGCACTGCCGCTAAAAGATTTCGTGCATCTTCGGGCCGGTGCTGGCCATCGGCATCAAGAGTTATGGCCCAGTCGGCAACCGGCGCTGCCGCTGCAAAGCCAGTGAGCAGTGCTGCCCCCTTGCCCCTGTTTTCAGAATGCCGCAGTATGGTGATTGCTGGAATGCTCTTTATTTTTTCATAGGTGCCGTCTGTCGAGCCATCGTCCACCACAAATATAGGGCAGCTCAGTTCAAGACACTGACGCACCACATCGGCGACTGTTTTTTCATGATTATAGACTGGAATGACAATGGCATAGCGCATGTTTGGTTTAATCCAGTTTAAAAGGATCCGGTATGGGCAGACCTGCGTGTCTGCCCATAACAAGGGCGCACACACAGGTGCGCCCCTACAGCCATCAAACAATCACCGCTGCAAAGGCCACGGCCCATGTGCCCGGCCCCGTATGCGCACCCGTCGTGAGAGATAAGGGCCGCACCAGCAGTTCTGTGTTGGGGAAACGGCGCTGAACGGTTGCGGCTGTGTCTTCAACAAAGCTGCGGTTGTCCGTGTACTCAAAAAGGATAAGGCCACAGGCCTCAGCCTCAAAAACTTCTGAAAGACGATCAAGGGCAAACCGCACCTGTTCAGAGCGGTTTTTGACCATGCCGACCTTTTGCGCCCCGTCTTTTTGCGGGCTTATGACCGGTTTATACTTTAGCATATCACCGAAAAATGCCCCTGTTTTTGAAAGCCTGCCGCCTGCGGCAAGATAGTGCAGCGTATCAATAAATATATATTCGCGTGCAAGCTCCAAAGCTTTTCGAGCGCAGGGTTCAACATCGCCGATGCTTTTGGCCTGCCGGGCATAGCGAGCCGCCCTGATGCAGTGCCCGTATCTATAATTGTGAAACGGTTGTCAGGATCATGTTCCTGTTTCCAGCTGCTGGCTGTTTCCCAATTTCCCGTATAGACCGAGCCCACGCACAGATACAGAAGGTTTTGATGCAGCTCGAGCGCTCCGGCATAGTGCTGGTGCCGCTCAACAAGAGATGTCTGCGAAGTGAAGCAGCGGCAGCCTTCGCGCATGGCTTTATAAATATCGGCAGGCAGCCAGCAGGTTTCCGGCAGGCTTGTGTCGTTCATGGTGATATAGCTGTCAAGAAGTGTGATACCAAGCATGGCAGCATCTTCGCGGGTGATAGAGCCTGCGGCATCCGTCATGATGTGGACGACAGAGTTTGAATCCGGCGCCTTAAACATTCCAGTCTGGGCCGTGAGATCATCATCTGACCATGCAACAATATGGCCGCTTGCGGCAAGCTCGCGCTGCGCCTTTTCACGGTCACGGGCATGCAGGTGCACCTTCACATACTCACCGCTGCGCATGACAACAGAGCTTTTGCCAATATGATGAAGCTTTGCTTCGGAGCTGCCGTCACATTTCAGCACCGCGTCGATGCAGAAACCGGCAGCTGCTTCACGGCTGAATGTGTCGGCTATACTGAGGAATTCTTTAAAGCAGGCGCGGGCCGGAGAAAAGCACTGCTTCGTGCCGGCAAGGCAGCTGAAAAAACCGTCAAAAAAAAGATGCATCCCCAGGGCTCCGGCATCGACAACATGCGCCTGCTCAAGCACGGGCTGCTGGAGAACTGTGTCGGCAACCGCACGTTCAAGTGATTGCAGAAGAGCTGTCGTCCACCCGGCATTCACATCCGCGGGGATGTTACCGCACAGCTCGGCAAGCCTGTCAAAAAAACTCAGCATGGTGCCGGGCCGGGGCTCAGCAACCGCCCGGTATGCCATATCTCTGCCTCGCCGCACTGTTTCGGGCAAATCCTTAAGCGATACCATGGCAGCGAACTCCTGCAGAAACTGCGCGGCAATATTGCCTGAATTGCCGCGCGCCGCAAGCAGCAGGCTCCGGCAGAGCTCCCCGGAATCGGCATGCTTTTTTCGCAGCGGAGCAAGGCTTATAACAAGATTGCGGCCCGTGTCGCCGTCGGCAACCGGGAAGACATTGATCCGGTCCAGAAGCTGTGTCCAGACCGTTACCGTTTCAGCGCCCGCGGCAAGGGCGTCGTGAAAAAGAAGCCTGGTCACGGCATCCCCATCGCAGCGCGGATAGCTGCGGGCATCTCAAACTGCATCTCGCCTTCGGGCATATGCACGGCCACCTGCTCGGTGCGGCCTTTAACGCAGACTCTGCCGTCGGTCTTGAGCCTGATTTCAAAATCAACAATGAGCTTTTCCCTGCATTCGGCAATGGTTGCTTTGCAGATGAAATCGTCGCCGTAGCGCAGGGGATAGATATGCTTGGTGGCGGTTTTTATGATGGGGAAAACGCACTTGCTTTTTAGATAAAATTCATGCAGGTCAATGCCGACACTGCGCAGCAGGGCAGAGCGGGCATCTTCAAAATATTTGTAATAGTTGCCGTGCCACACTATCTGCATGGGGTCAAGCTCGTAGAATGCCACGGTGTGCTCAATCTCAAAGCTCAGATGATGTTCGCGGGTCATGGCTTTTTTATCCTCGTAAGTGGCGGAAACAGTCTGCCGTCGGCGATTGCCTGAGCCACGGTTTCAATGTCGCGGTCAAGGGGGCGGTCAGCCACAAGGCGCGGTGAAAGTTTCCTGATGCTCTGAACAAGAGAAGCAAGCCGCGGCCGCTGCTCAACTTTGCCCCGAAGATCACAGGCCTGAGCTGCTGCAAGCAGGTGAATGGCCACCGCTCGCTCAACAATGGTGCATACTTGTTCGGCATCGCGGGCCGCGATAGTTCCCATGCTCACCTTGTCCTGATTGTGCGATTCGCTGGATCGTGAAAAAGATGCTGCCGGCATGGTCAGTTTAAGCGCTTCGGCGGCAAGAGCAGAGGCTGTTATCGACATGGCCTTGAATCCGTGATGAAAAAAATGCTCGCGTCCCGCGACACCAACCAAATCTTCGGGCAGCCCGCGGCTGAGCTGCGGGTTTACCAGCAGCATGATCTGGCGGTCTGCCATATCTGCAACCGATGCCAGGGCAGCCTTCAGACTGTCCATGGCAAAAGCGATATGCCCGCCGTAGAAATTGCCGCTCATAAGCGGCTCACCCGTTGCAGGGTCAAATATCGGATTATCGTTTGAACTGTTGGCCTCTGTCTCGACCCAATCGGAAATCCATGTCAGCGCATCCGACAGCACGCCTGCAATCTGCGGTGTGCAGCGCACGGAATAGGGGTCCTGCAGCGCTTCGGGCCCGTCTTCCTCAAGATGGGCCGTAGAGGCCTTTGCCTGCAGAAGCAGGGTCAGGCTCTGCGCCACGGCATCCTGCCCGGCAAAGGGTTTTGCCTTGCTGATGACAGGGTGAAAATGGTGTGACTTGCCCCTGAAAGCATGTACGGTCAGGGAGGCGGCGCATACGGCTGCAGCCAGAATATTCCGGCTGCGCTCAACAGCCATGACGGCAATGCCGGTCATGGTCGATGTGCCGTTGACCATGGAAAGAGGCTCTTTTGGCTCAAACATATAGGGCTTCAGGCCTGTTTTTTTAAGGGCCTGTCGTGCACTCATGCGCCGGCCTGCATAAAAAACATTCCGCTCGCCGGCAAGGCAGGCAGCGATATAGGACATGGGCGTCAGATCACCAGAGGCTCCTACCGACCCCTGGCAGGGCACAACTGGCGTGATGCCAAGATTTAAAAATGCCTCAAGCTGCCGCAGCAGCGCCACAGACACGCCCGAGTAGCCGGTTGCAAGGCAGAGCATGCGGCAGAGCATGGCAGCACGCGTCTCTTCAATGCCTATGGGCTCGCCCGTGCCGCAGCCGTGAAACGGCAGTGGATTGGCGATTTTTTTTAGCGCCGTATCAGCCTGCATGCGCTTGCCGCAGGCTTTGCCAAATCCTGTGTTGACGCCATACACAGCATCGCCGTTTTTGAGCGCCCGGCGCAGCATAGCCTGCGATCGCTGCATGCGATCGCGGAATGTCTTTTGAGAGCTAAGCTTTACCTCGGCCTGCCCGCGGGCAACAGCCACGATCTGCTCACAGGTCACCGGCCCCTGCCCGACTATAACAATATTTTTTTTTATCATTTGTTTCCTCTTCGGGCAGACATCCGCCGCGGCGGATCTACCCCCTATATGAAAAATATTTTTTACCTTAATCTTTGAACCTCGAACTGCGCCCCGATTATTTGGGCAGACACAGGGGGCTGCCCCTACTATTCATTCCTGCCAAACACTTTACCGCTAAGGTCGCGACGCCGGGGAACAAATGTGTTATCGGCTTTTTCCCGCACCACCACTTTCTGCATAAGCTTGAACATTTTATAATTCTGCGGCTCGTCCCGGTAGAACATGTCCCAGGCATAATAGTACAGCTCCTGCAGGCGTTCGGCCTTTATATGCCGGGGTTGAAACACAACCCTGTCGCAGGTGTAGTCGTTCCAGTCATAGCTCGTAATGCGTCCCTGACCGTGCATATCATCAAATGCCTGCGTGTGCGGAAACGGTGTCAGCACGGTGAACTCTGCCATATCCAGCTCTACCTCAAGCAGGAAATCGATGAGCCGCTTGATGGAGTCCTCGGTGTGATTGTCGAGGCCAAGAAGTATTGTGCCCTCAACGGCTATGCCGTAGTCGTGATAGCGTTTTATCCTGTTTCTGATGTGATCTGATGTGTCAAAGACGGCCTGATACACATACCATGCCCCTGCCTTTGCAGCCGCTTCAAGAACCTCGTCGTCCTCCTCGATGGGATGGCAGCACCATTTTTTTTTAAGCCCCGCCATTTCCCGGAACAGCCCCAGCTCCCACTGCTTGCTCTGTGCAAGGGAATTATCCACTATGAAAAGCCGGTTATTGTCGATGCCGGCCATCTCCGCTATAACCTTATCGTAGGGCCGTGGCCTGAACTGTCGGCCGCCTAGAAAATTGACGCAGCAGGGATAGCAATTGAAACGGCAGCCGCGTGAAGCATGCACAAGATCAACCATCTGCACGCCCCGGTAATTATACAGATCGCGCTGCAGAATGCTTCTGCGGGCGGGGCCGATGAGTTCAACGGTAGGATAATCGGTCATGTAGTCATAGCAGGGCCGGAGGCGGTTGTTTTTAAAATCTTCAAACACCGCTTCCATCCGGCCTTCGGCCTCACCCAGAAACACTGCGTCAGCATGGGCCATGGCTTCTTCTGCATGGAGCATAACGGCAATGCCGCCGCACAGCACCTTGATGCCCCGGCTCCGGTAGTGATCGGCAATCTGCCAGCCGCGCCTGACCTGTGCGGTGAGCATCATGGAGATGCCGACAAAATCGGGGGCATCGTCAAGCTCAAGGTTCTGCACGTTTTCATCAACAAACTCCACCTCCACATAAGGCGGCAGCGTTGCGGCAAAAACCACGGGGCCATGGGGCGGCAGATAAAATTCCGTCTGCCGCTCAAGCTTTTTCCATTTGGGGTAGATGAGTTTAAATTTCATATGTTGCGCAAACGCTATTTTTATTTTTTCTCAGCCGGCGGCACCGGCTCTGCGCTGATCAGCTTCATGTGCAGGGCATAGGGCTTCGGGCTGAAGGCTTCAAACTCCAGCATGCCGGGAACGCCGTTTTTGAGCGCGCTAATTTTTAAGGTGCGCAGCTTTTTACCCAGAATAGAATACTGCTCAACCTTCCAGCCATGGCCCGGATGAGCGATCACATCAACTGTCATCCCGAAATTGTCCTGATACCTGCAGACCGATGACCCGTTATCAAGCCTGCCGGTCGTTTTAGGCGCGCCGGCAGGAAACATAAAAACAAACCGCACATCCTGCATAAGCCCTTCGGCAAACTGCGGTCCGTCAAAGGGCGGAAGGGCTCGATGCACCTTTATGCTGCTGCCCGATGCAGTGGCATCAAAAAGCACCAGCCCTTCAAGTGTCATAATGGCTGCCTGTATCGTATCTGTTTCAGGGTCAACAACTGAAACTCCCATAACTGTCATGCGCGCACCGCCGGGCAGTTCGGCATCAAGGCCGTGAATATAGCGGCAGCTCGTGCTAGAGAAAGGCAGCCTGCACAGCGCAGGATTTACCGGCTCGGGCCGTATATGCCGGGGGCCAGCGCATGCCGGCAGCATCGCCGCAGCCAGCGCGCACCAGAGGACAATGAGCCTGTATTTTTTCATCATGGGCTCCGGAACATGCTGTCGTTCAGCATCGCATTGATCTGCACATCGCTGAACTTAAATACCGTTGTGCCCCCTTCGCCCTCGCTGATGGTAATAGTTGAGATCAAGCCGGGCCGGTCAGGGGCAAGCGCGATTTCGATGCCGGTTATAATTTTTGCAAGCCCTTCATCCCGGGGCGTCAGCATAATTGTCGGCCCGTCGCCTGCTTTCAGCACGGCTGCAAAGCTCGGGCTTTCGGTAAACCGGCCCTTGCTCCACAGTGCTATTTCCTGCATCATTACATTCATCGACTGCAGGGCGGCTCCTGCGTCCTCGGTCAGTCCGCCGGTTCCTTGCGTGTACCTCTTGACCAATCCTTTATGCATCAGCAGAATGCTCTTCACCGGCACATCATATTCCCACCGCACGGAATCCGGGGCCTTAAAATAAAAGCTGCCGGTTGATACAAGGGGCCGTGAAAGTATGCGCATATTTTTTGACTGCGTGAACCGGGCTTTCACGCTGGTGAGCTTTTCAGATTCCTTTTGTATGGTATCCCACGAGCCCGACCAGCCTGACAGCAGCAGTGAGCATACAGCCAGAGATAGCAGCCTGCGTATGGCCTTTGTTCTTTTCATCTTAAAACATTCCACCATTGACCGATATGACCTGGCCAGTGACATAGGAGGCATCATCGGAGCAGAGAAAGCGTACCACTTTTGCCACCTCTTCGGGCTTGCCCACACGGGCCATGGGTATTATCTCCTTGATTTTCAGCACGGGAACATCTTTGATCATTTCCGTATCAATAAGCCCCGGCGCCACGACGTTGACCCTGATGCCCGTGCGCGCCACTTCGCAGGCAAGGGCTTTGCAGGCGGCTATTATGCCTGCCTTGGCAGCTGCGTAATTTGACTGGCCGCGGTTGCCCATAAGAGCCGACACAGAGGAAATCGCCACAATTGCCCCGCTGTGATTTACTGCCATTTTTTTCAGCACCGGCTGCGTGACATTGTAAAATCCTTTAAGTGATGTATCGATTACAGAGTTCCACTCGGTCTCGGTCATGAGCATGAACAGGCCGTCTGCGGTAATACCGGCATTATTGACCAGCACCTGTATGTTGTGAAACCGGCTGCAGATGGCATTCATTTGCAGAGCAGCCTCTGCTGCATCAGCTACATCAAACTTTACAGCCTCTGCTGAGCCGCCCTGCGCCTGAATGCCTGCAACCGCCTCCTGCGCCTGCGTGTCATTTGTCTTGTAGGTGATGATAACATAATAGCCTGCAGCTGCAAGCTCACAGGCTATGGCACGGCCTATGCCGCGGCTGCCGCCCGTGACTATGGCGATTTTCTGATTGTCCATACAGCCCCCAGTCTGTGAAGTTTAGTATACGTAGGAACGGGCACCGTGTCCCTGCATTGAAATCCAAACCCGGGGCAGGCACGGGGGCCTGCCCCTACGGTTTTAATCATGAATCATGAATCTTGAATATCTTTACTCCTCAGCCCGAATATTTGCAGCTGCACTTTGCAGAGGCACTGCTCACCCAGCATAACTGTTGCTTCAATTGCCTCATAATCCTCAAGGCTGTACATGGTAGTCGCCGTGGTGATCAGCTCTGCGTGCAGAGGCACTTTGTCGACGAAAAATTCGGCGCTTTTGATGCCCGTCAGCATTCCCGCTATGAAGGCCGATCTGCTCTCGCCCTTTTTCCAGCAGGAGAGCACGCCCGCAGTCTGCGCGGCCACCTCTATGAGCGCGATCGGACTCACGGAAACGCCGTCGCACAGGGGCCAGGTATCAGCCACCACTGCCGAGGTAACGGCTATATCATTGCTGACCTGCACAATCGAGGCGATCAGCTTCATCCGGCCGCGGTGCGGGATTAAATCATCAATAGCTATATCTTGCATAGAACACTTGTATTTGGCAATTGGGCAAAATCATGCTACTAAAAGCATGCGCTGAGCAGCAGCATTTCAGGATTCATTGAATAGAATATAAACAGCCCGAAAAGTCAAGAAATACCCCCTTTGTACGGGCCTTTCCGAGAGATGGTTTTTCAAACCATGAATGAGCAACTGACTGATTTTTTTAATCGTATTACCGGCAGCCATCCTTACGCGTTCATCGCCGGTGGCCAAATCCGGGCTGATGTGTGCCGTTTAGCTGCAGGCATTTGCAGTATTACCGCACCCGGTGAGCCCCTCTGCATCTGGACGCAGGATAAAACCCGCATCGCCGCTGCCCTGCTTGCCGCTGCAAGCGGCGGGCCGCGCATCATTATTCCCTATGCCTTTTCTTCGCAGGCACTCGACGATGCGCGATCAAGCATCCCTTTTTCAAAAATACTCTCCGACGGCAAAGACGGCCCTCCCACAGGCTGCACAGCTATCATGCCCGAGAGCGTGGCGAACGCTTCGCCTCTTTTTTATACTGCAGGTAATGCCGATACGCCGTGCGTCATGCTCTTCACCGGCGGATCAACAGGCAAGCCAAAGCTGTGGTCTAAAACCGCACGGAACCTTTTCGGCGAAGCCCGGCTTCTTGCAGAAACATTTGGCATAGGCCCGCGTGATGTCATTCTTTCAACCGTACCGCCACAGCACATTTACGGGCTGCTTTTTTCCGTTTTGGTCCCGCTCGTGTCGGGCTGCACCGTGCTTGAGCCCGTCTACTCATTTCCGCAGGAGATTCTTGCCGCAGCCCGTGATTCCGGGGCAACAATTTTAGTGAGCGTTCCCTCGCAGTATCATGTGCTGCAAACCGGGAACCTGCAGCCCTATAAACTCAGGCTGGCTTTTTCATCTGCCGGCATGGTCTCCGCACCTGATGCTCAGTATTTCCACGAAAAAACCAGTATTGCCATTACCGAGATTTATGGATCCACTGAAACAGGAGGTATAGCCTGGAAAGTTTCCCCGACCGACAGGCGGATTTGCCGCACGTTTCAAGGCATTGAATGGAAGCTGCACAATGGCCGGCTGCAGGTGCGCTCGGATTTCCTCTCGCCCGAACTGCTCCGCGATCAGGATGGATTTTTTACCACTGCCGACCGGGCAGAACCCTGCGGCGCTGATAGCTTCACCCTTCACGGCAGGGCCGACGATATTGTAAAAGTTGGGGGAAGGCGGGTTGATCTTTCTGAAATTTGCGATAAATTGAAAACATTCGCTGGCGTTCGCGATGCCGTGGTATTTGCCATCCATGCCCGCACCGGCAGGGGCAGCGATATTGCAGCCCTTATTGCAGGCACTGCCGATGCGGCAGCCATAAGGGCCGGGCTTGCAAAAAACAGTGAGCCCTATGCCATTCCACGGCATATAAAAATTGTTGATTCCATTCCCGTGCTTCCAACGGGAAAATATGACCGGGAAATGATTGAAAAGTTTTTTGAAGGCAGAAGTAAAGAGATTCAAGATTCATGATTCAAAATTCAAGATTGAAAAATTCACGTAGGGGCAGGTTTTAAACCCGCTACATGTGAATTACGTGTCACCTTCTCCCCTTGCGGGAGAAGGTCGGGATGAGGGGTGATATACAATGCGCATCATGCTTGTTCATCCGGCTGGATCAAACTGGGTCCCCGGGAAAAAAGATATTACATCCACGGCCAACAGAATGGCGCCGCTGGGCCTGCTTTCGATTGCCGCATACTTGAAGCGCAGCGGTCACCAGGTATTTATTCATGACTGCCTTGGCCCTGAGGCACCACAGGACATTGACGAAAACGTACGGGCCGTGCTTGCGGCTGACCCCGAGCTGGTCGGCTTTTCAACGACCACATCCAGCTTTCTCGACGGCAACGACATGGCAAAACTGTTCAAGCAAATCCGCCCGCAGGTCAAAACCGTTTTTGGCGGGGTGCATGTGTCAGCTCTTGGAGGGGCTCTGCTGCAGGACTTTCCCAACATCGATTATTTATCTCCCGGAGAGGGCGAGGTGACCCTTTCAGAGCTTGCCGCAGGTCTTGACCCCGCAGCAATCGATAGCCTCATCTGGCGCGACGGCGAGAGGATTGTGACCAATGCTCCCCGCGCGCCCCTGCCGGATCTTGATCAGCTCCCTTTTCCTGATTATGAAGGACTGAAGGGGTTCCCCCGGTCATACAACCTGCCACTGTTCAGCTTTATCGCATTTCCCGGCGCAACCATGTCAACCAGCCGTGGCTGCCCCTATGAGCGCTCGTACTGCGACCGTTCCGTGTTTAAGCGCTCATATCGGTACAACTCTCCGGAATATATCTATGAGCATATGAAACATTTGCGGCAGCGCTTCGGCGTGCGGCATATCAATATCTACGATGATTTGTTTACCCTGAACAGGCCCCGCATTTTTGAGCTATGCCGACTTTTAACTGCAAATCCTCTTGGCATACAGTTCAACTGCGCAGTGCGGGTTGGGCATGCCGACAATGATCTGCTGAAAACGCTCAAAGCAGCGGGCTGCCTCATGGTATCGGTTGGTATCGAGTCGGCAGATCCCGCGATGCTTGAACGCCATAAAGCAGGGGTAACGCTCGATCAGGTCCGCGATACCGTTGCCCGGATCAAAGCCTGCGGGCTCAGGGCGAAAGGGCTGTTCATGATGGGTCTGCCGGGTGAAACGGAAGCATCGATTCAGGCAACAAGTGATTTTGTAATGTCGCTGGGGCTTGATGACATGAATATGTCGAAATTTACGCCCTTTCCCGGCGCACCCGTCTGGTCGACGCTGCTCGAGGAGGGGACCTTTCAGGAAGACTGGAAGCTGATGAACTGCCTTAATTTCGTGTTTGTTCCGAAGGCCATAGAATCAAAGGAAAAACTGAATTACCTCTACAACAGCCATGTAAAACGCTTTTATTCGGATAAAGCCTGGCGCAGAAATTTTGCCCGCCGTCTCTGGCAGCACCGGTGGAGCATTTACCATCTGCTGCGGCATTTGCCGTCTTTTCTTGCAGCCAAAAGAAACTTTGAACCTCGTAAAGCGCCAGATGCAAAGGGGCAATAGTTCAGCTGGGTAGGGTGGACTTGCGAAGCCCGTCCACCACGTTTGCAGGAATTGGTGGACGAACTTCGTGAGTCCACCCTACGGCTGGCTAGCGAGCCGCCCGGCAAGAAAATTTTGAAAATTCGCCCGGCCTATGACTTCTCCCACACCGCGCAGAACGCTCAGGGTAACGCCCAGCAACCCGGGAGCGATGGCGCTCTGGCCTACGAGGTAGAGTGACCGCACCGGCAGGCGCGTCAGCACGGCGTATTGCAAATCATTCTTTACCGAACGCAGCAGGCCGTACATGGAGCCCTCGGGGCTTGCTGCCCAGTCGCGCATTGTAAGGGGCGTTGAAATATCAAGAATCTTGTAAGCCTCAAGGGTTCCCAGCACGCTGCGGGCGGTCTCAATCAGTGACTCGGCAGCGCGCATCTTAGCCTGTTCATAGTCCGGGCCGCGGCTGCCGGTTTGCGTGTTCTGCCACTTTTTCCAATCGGAGTAGTCCGACCCCCGGATCATGGTGAGCACATTCCATCCGGGAAGCTCACTGCGGCGCAGCTGAAAAAAAGTGCCGTCGATATTGACCCCGTCAACCTTGTGAATGCGAAACAGGTTATAGCCGGGTGCTTCATGCTGTTTCGCATCCACCAGCAGACGAACGCAGACCGCGCCCGGCGTTTCCTCAAGATTCATAAGCCCCTTGCGATACTCTGCGGGAACAGCATCTTCGGGGAGCATGGGCAGCACAAGCTTGGGATGAATGCCCGCAATAATTTTACGGCATGATATGGTGCGGTCTGACTTCAACCGCACGCCGCATGCACGGCCGTCGCTAACAAGAATCTGCTCCACCGGATCGCCCAGCAGCAAGTCCGCACCTGTTGCGCAAGCGCGTTCGACATAGGCTTCGACCATCTGCGTGCCGGTACACCCAAGCTCCCATGCCGAGAGAAGAAGTGCCCCCAGCGTGTAGAGAAGGAGATAGGCCGGGCATTTGTCCATGGGCAGGCCGGTCCAGAACCCGTGAACAGTCATAATATCGTGAAGTTTTTTTGAGCAGCCCGAGGCTTGCAGAAAGTCTTCCATGCTTTGGTTGAAGCCGACGAAGGAAAAGAGGTTTGACTGCAGGCGGCCTGTTGTGTCGAAGTGCAGGCCATGGGCAAGTGAGCGCACGGCGGAAATAATGGCGTCAATTGCATCGCTCTCATTGGGGCACACGCTGCGAAGCGCCTGCTCAAAGCCCGTGAAAGTGGGGGGGAGATCAAATATTAGGTCATCAAAAATATAGCGCTCAAGAGTTCCGCCTGTGCCCAGACGCCGCAGCTTCAGCTTGTCAGTTACGCCGAGAATATCAAACATCTGCCGCAGCAGCTCGCCCTCATCGGCAGGGCCGAAATAATGGAGCCCAACGGCACAGTCAACGCCCTGCCGCATGTAGCTTCGTACAAGTCCGCCGGGAAGGGGGTTGTGCTCGATGATCGTCGCCTTTAATCCCTGCTCGCCCAGAAGAATTGCACTGGTAAGGCCGCCCAAACCCGAGCCGATAATGACGATATCCGTGTCGACCGTGCTCATGGAATTCACACCCTCATCAAAGTCTTCCTCTCCTCCGTAGGGGGGAGAGGATACGAGGTGAGGGGGCATTCTATATTACCCCTCATCCCGACCTTCTCCCGCAAGGGGAGAAGGGGTTTTTAATTTACATGTATTGGAAATTTAAACACAACAAAGCCCTGCTGGAATTATAATCACGCCAGCCACACTGGCGATTCGCTGCGCACCCAGGCAGGAGGCGTCATGCGACCGCCGGATACATCCTTCATTGCAAACCCTTTGACCATTTCCCGAAGGCTGCCAGTTTGATCACACAGCCAGATATCAAATCGGATAACTCCTTCATGCACGGATACTGGTATGGCAGCGCAGCTGACAGTCTCACCGGGAGCAATCGGTTGAACAATCACCCGTTCATCAAACCCGACCGGAAAGGCGACCATGCCGCAATAGCGCTGTGCCCAGGCGCATGCCGAATGCAGGGAACCATCCAGCGGAAACGGGGAGCCCAAAGGGCCCGTTGCGCCGGGATGATCCAAAGCGCACACTCGGGCTGTAGCCGCGCTTTCTGTAAGAGTTACCCTGTCCTGCACAGACTGAAACGCAGGGCCGAAGGGCACAAGTTCAGCGTAGAGCCGGCAAGCTGGAATTTCAAAACCGGGGATATGGAATGCATTAAGCACGCTTGCAGGCGGTTCGGTGACAAGCGATGGTGAAGCAGCAAAACAGACAGTTGCATGCTCTTTAATTCTCATAACTCCGGCGTTTCCGACTTTTGCAGCGGTTGTAAGCGTTGCGCGGACATCGCCGTTTTTTTCCATTAACAGATTGCATCTGGCATCGATGACTGAGCATGCTGGTTCAACGCGAAGGAAACGATCAAAGGAGGCGTGTTGCATGGAGCTGACTCTTGCCCCGGGGAAATGCGACTGCACCGCGCGGGCCATGTGCTGCAGCATTTCAACAGCGGGAAGCACTGCTACCCCTTCAAAACGGTGGTCGAACAGCCAGGGCTGCACGGGAATTGAAAAAGGCAGGCTCACTGGCTGAATATCCCTGGCTGTTTTAAGCTCCATAGATGACGGTCCCGTAAAAAAATTAAAAATGTCATTTTATCGTCATAACGGCGCAAGCCGGTAGCTAGTTTTTAAATCAGTTAAGCCTTTTCTGGACCCCGGTTTTCACCGGGGTGACGAATTTTTATGACGACACCACAAATGATGCCCATCCGGATTTACAGCTTCAGGGTTTATGCGTGCCGGTGCCTTCCAGCAGAGCCCTGGCCTGCCGCATCATGTCTGAAATGCAAATCGTTTCGTTTTTCGGAGCAGGCTCGATGCTGCCTGCAAGGCTTATTCTTATTTCAACCGTTTCGCCTGTTTTGAAAAAAAAGCTGTCGGGCGGATACACCCTGTGCGTGTTTTCTATGCGCAGCACGCTGACGGGAGCGCGGCAGAGCTTTGCAATGGTGAAAGCCCCTTTTTCAAATGGGCCTATGGCGCCGGTGCGGCTGCGGGTGCCTTCGGGAAATATGAAAAGATTTCCGCCCGAGGCAAGATAGGCGCGCATGGCCTTGACCTGCTCCATGAGGTCAGGAGCATCAGAATCCTGCGCAAGGGAGGGCGATAAATAGCCGGCTGACTTCAGTACCCAGCCAAAGATCGGCACTTTGAAAAAGTCGCTTCTAACGATTGTTTTATGCTGCCTGAAAAGCGACAGCAGCAGTATGGGGTCGAGAAATGACAGGTGGTTGGCAATAACAATTGATGAGCGCACAGCGTACACCTCCGGCGCGATGCTGATTGTCACCCCCGGCATGAGCAGTTTCAAATACGCAAAGAAGCAGCGGTAGAAAATGCAGTTGAGATTCTGGAAAGCGTGCTCGCGGTCAGAGGCAAACAGTGCGGCGGCGCCATAGGCAGGGAAAAAGAAGAAAACGAAGGCCGCGAAGTAGTATGCCCACAGCAGCAGCGTGATAAGGAGATCAACAGCTGTCCGGGTAGTTTTGCGGGGCATGGGGGCCGCCTATTCAGGCTTTTTGAGGATTATATTCGTGTTCACGCCGCCGAATGCGAAATTCTGAATAGAGGCGATGCTCATTTTCTGCTCCCGAAGTTGCATAACGTGGTTGATCATGGCGCAGCGCTCATCAACCGTTTCAAGGTTGAGCGTCGGGGCGATACAGCCTTCAGCCATCAGGTGCAACGTGATGATGGTTTCGATGACGCCGCAGGTGGCCATGGTGTGGCCCATGTAGCCCTTGAAGCCCGTTACCAGCGGCCGGTTGCCGTACACATCATAGATCGCCTGCGCCTCGATGATATCGCCCATTTTGGTGCCCGTGGCATGGGCGCTCACGAAATCGACATCACCTGCATTGACGGCGGCATCCTGCAGCCCGAGCTGAATGGTCTGCGTGATGCCTGCCAGATTGGGCAGAATCAAATCGCCGCCATTATTGTTGCAGGCAAAGCCTATCACTTCGCCAAGAATGGTTGCACCGCGTTTTTTTGCGCACTCATATTCCTCTAGCAGCACAGCTCCAGCGCCCTCTCCAACAACAAGGCCGTCGCGGTCTTCGTCGAAGGGCCGGGGCGTGCGGCTGGGGGAATCATTGAAGCCCGTTGAGCAGGCAAGCAGATTATCAAACACTGCTACCGTCGTGGTGCTGTATTCATCGGCGGCACCACAGATCATGGCGTCCTGCATGCCGAACTTGATCGACTCATAGCCGTAACCGATGGACTGGCTGCTTGTGGTGCAGGCCGTAGAGGATGAAATGACGCGACCCGTAATGCCAAACATCCTGGTGATATTGACAGCCGTGGTATGCACCATGGATCTCAGATAATCTACAGCGCCGATTGCTGCATAACGGGTAGATGACTTGTCAAAAAAAGTTTTATAAATATTGCGCTGCACCGTGGGGCTGCCATGCGTGGAGCCGAATGCCACCCCCAGCCTTCCAGAGGTTATAAACTCCTGCGAAAGGCCTGATGCCTCAAGCACTTCTTTTGCGACCTGGCAGGCATAATAGGCCACAGGCCCCATGGTTTTGCGAAACTGGCGTGGAAAGTCGTACTCTATGGGGTAATCTATCGTGCCGAAGACTTTTGAATGAAGATAGCTTGTGAGAAGCTCATCCTCACGCAGGGGCTTGACTCCTGAGATACCACAGGTAAGGCTGTGCATCAGCTCAGACTTGGTGCGGCCGATGGGGGTGATTGCCGAGCAGGCTGTTATAACGACGCGACGTGGCATAATGGTATCAACTCGTTTATTGGGTTTTTCTTTTTTATCTAAATTGTAGGGGCGCACCTGTGTGTGCGCCCTTGTGATGGGCAGACACATAGGTCTGCCCCTACCCTGGACAACCAGGGGGTGACGGAATCTACCCTTCTCTTGCTTTCATAATCGTCTCGATATAATCGCATACCTGATTAATGGTGCGGATATTGAGCGACTGTTTCTTTTCTTCCTGCGTGAGCTCGGTTTGCAGCATCTTTTCTATCTGAATTAAAAGCTCGATGCCGTCGATGCTATCAAACCCGAATTTTTCCCGCAGATCATCCTCCGGGTCGGGGTTTTCCATTTCGAATTCGCGACTGCAGATTGCGATGATTTCAGAACGTATTTCTTCTCGTGTCATATCAACATATCCTTATTCCCCGTCCCGAGCATTAGTATTCCATGTAGGGTGGGTGAAACCCACCGGTTCGTTCGGTTGCACCAAAGGTGGTTTTCATTCACCAGTTATTTCGGAAACATTCCCCAGAGGCGTACCGTGCCTTCATCAACGGCAACAACTCCGCCGTCGGCATTCAGTGCGCAGTGCTGCGTGAAACCGGTGCAGATCATGTTGCCGGTTTCACCATGGGTAATAACATAATCAAAGCGCACTTTCACCCGCTCAAGCTCTGCGGGCCGGGTATAAATCCACATGGGGTCATCATAATACAGGGGCTCATAAAATTTTATGCCAAGATCAACTATGGGATACACATACCCCTTTGCTTCAATCTCTTTATACGGATAGTCGGCCTCACGCATCAGCGACGTGCGGCCAAATTCAAAATAGCGCAGGTAGTTGGCATGATACACAACGCTTGAACGATCCGTGTCGGCATACAGCGTACGCTGCCAGCACCGATGCCAGACATGTCCTGTATCTAGGTCGCGCTGATAGATGCTGGAATCTGTAAGCGCCTCTGGTCTGAATGGTTTTGGTTTCATATTACACACCCCTGAATACGATGCAGCAGTTCGTGCCGCCAAAGCCGAAGGCGTTTGACAGAGCGATCTCATAATTTTGTTTTCGTGCGGCGTTCGGCACAAAGTCAAGGCCGTCATACTGCGGATCATGCAGATAATTAATTGTCGGCAGCAGTATGCCCTGCCGCATGGCCTCGATGGTCAGGGCCGCTTCAATGGCAGCCGTCGCGCCAAGGCTGTGGCCAAGCTGCGATTTATTTGAAGATATGGGAATACCTGTAAGCCCATCCCCGAACACCGTTCGCAGGCACTCTATCTCAGCCGCGTCGCCCGTGGGCGTCGATGTGCCATGGGCATTGATATACTGGACATCCGCCGGTGTCAACCCGGCGTCGTCAATAGCCTCGACAATCGCCCGGGTCACGGTCTCTTTATTGGGCCGTATGAAATGGTGGGCATCCGATGTCCAGCCCACGCCCAGCACCTCTGCCTTTGCCTTGAGGCCATGGGCCGCAAGCATTTCCTCTGCCGCAAGCACCAGCACGCCGCCGCCCTCGGAAAGCACAAAGCCCTTGCTGTCAATGCTGAAAGGCCGCGAAGCCTGCCCGGGGTCGGCAAAAGCCCGGTCGCGTTCATTAATTTTTATGGTGGCGTTCATGTTGGCAAAGCCCTGTATGATCTCGGGCATAAGCGGCATCTCAACCCCGCCTGCCAGCACAAAATCGCAGTCTCCGTCGCGGATCATGCGCGCCCCTATGCCGATAGCATGGTTACCGGAAGCGCATGCCCCTTGCGGCGAAAATATGGGGCCGGTGAAACCGAGCAGCATCCCCGCCTTGCCCGAGGGCACATTGGCGCAGAGATTCGGCAGCAGATAGGGGCTTACCTTCAGCGGGCCCCGCTCTTTCAGATTATCAACCGCTACGCGCATGGCATCAGAGCCATTGATGGCAGAACCTAAGAGGCATGCCGTGCGCGGGCCGGTATCTTTGTTCATCTCAAGCCCGGCGCTTGCAAGCGCTTCCTTGCATACGGCCATGGTAAGCATCACAAACGCGGCATTCCAGTTGTAGACTTCTTTTTTGGTGGCAAAGTCAAGGTCCTCCGGGTTCCAATCCGGTATTTCGCCCACAACATCGGCATTGGTCTTCACCTCGCAGCGGGTAATCTTGCGAAATCCAGCTTCACCGTTTACCGCGCGCTGCCAGGTCCGGGCAAAGTCCAACCCCAGCGGCGTCGCCGCTCCGTAGCCGATCACAAATACGCGTCTGTTCTTTGGTGCTTTCATGGAACTTTGTTTATACCTGTTTTTTCAATTTAAAATATATCTTGCGTAGGGTGGGTGCAGCGAAGCGTAACCCACCGGTTTGATTTAGTTACATTAATGGTGGGTTTCACCCACCCTACCAACTACCAACTTTTATGAAATTTTATGTATACCCGTTTTTTGTATTCGATGTAGGTTGGGCAAAGCATAGCGTGCCCAACATGAATTCTGCATCATAAAAATTGTTGGGCACGTTTCACTTTGCCCAACCTACCGGCTAGCTCCAATCAAAAGAATAAAATCAGCAGGTTTGATTATTTTTACGCTTGCAAATTTTGGCGTTTTATAGTGCCTGATATTGCCGGTGACAAGGCAGACAACGCCTCCCGCGATGGCGACTTCAAGAAATTTTTCATCTTCCGGATCGGGCAAAGCAAAACCGAGGGGCTTTGCGGCTACGGGGATTCCGGATGCTTTTATTTCATCAATAAGATTTGCCGCAAGTGCTTCGTCAAACTGAAATTTTTCATACTGCAAAACCCGCCGGTATTCATCAATGATTCTTGCGTCATGGCACAATATAATATCCCCAGCGGCTACAAGACGCACGATCTGGCCGGGCGCACCATGTGGGTTTAATAGTCCTGAAACAAGTACATTCGTATCAAGGACTATATTCACGCTTTGCCTCTCCGGCGAACAGCATCAATGGCAGAGTTGATTTCTTTGAGCGGCAGCTTGTTGCGGCCCGAGCGCACCGATTGCTCCTGCATGCTATTGACCGAGGCCACGGCAACTGATCGCCGTATAGCCTTGAGGGTTTCTTCGAGGTTGGTTTCGGACACAGCAGACAATACCGCAATGGGCTTGCCGTTTGAGGTTATGACCATTTCTCGCTCGGTTTGCAGCTTTTTCCAGACCGCTGATGAATTGCCGCGCAGGTCACGAACGCTGACGAATTGCATGATGGTTCTCCTTGTGGGTTATTGTCGCTTAATAGTGTACGCAATCGTCACCCATTTGTCAACGGGCATGCGCTGCCAGATCCTGGCAAAGTCCAGCCCCAGCGGCGTCGCCGCTCCGTAGCCGATCACAAATACGCGTCTGTTCTTTGGTGCTTTCATGAAACCTTATGTATACCCGTTTTTTCAATTTAAAATATATTTTGCGTAGGGTGGGTGCAGCGAAGCGTAATCCACCGGTTTCATTTAGTTACGTTAATGGTGGGTTTCACCCACCCTACCAACTACCAACTAATAAATTTGGATATCCATATGCCGGGCAAAGAGAAGAAAGTCCGGCGATTATTTATTCTAGCCTTCAAGCATCATACTATGCCACGCGCCGCAGGACAATACAGGAATTGCAACCGCCGAAGCCGAAGGCGTTTTTCAGCACATGTTCCTGCTGCAGTTTACGCGCGCCTTCTGGCACGCAGTCGATCTCGATTTCGGGATCGGGCGTGTAATTGATGGTGGGCAGCAGCGTGTCGTGCAGCATGCCTTCCATGGCAAATATTGTTTCAATGGCGCTTGAAGCGCCCATGGCATGGCCTGTCTGCGACTTGTTGGCACTCACCGGCGGTATGCGGCCGCCAAATATATTTTTGAGCGCATCGGCTTCGACTTTGTCGCCCACCTTCGTCGATGTTCCGTGGGCATTCACTGCGGCAATGTCAGCAGGCGCAAGGCCTGCGTGCTCGATGCTCTGGCTGATGCAGCGCTTCACGGTTTCAAAATTGGGCGCTACGAAATGGTGCGCATCGGAGGTCATGGCCCAGCCTGCCATCTCGATTTTCGGGGCAAGG
>Ga0114951_10001392_pt1 | contig 29915 bp, 21 predicted proteins | sample AM7aDNAmetaG_FD_88677 | JGI IMG/M metagenome (GOLD analysis project Ga0114951, IMG submission 88677) | Freshwater microbial communities from Finland to study Microbial Dark Matter (Phase II) - AM7a DNA metaG | ecosystem: Environmental > Aquatic > Freshwater > Lake | place: Finland: Lake Alinen... | reverse complement strand
TCTCTTTTTTCGTTTTCTAACTGACGCGCCGCGGCTATCAGCATCGCTTTTTTCTTGTCTGCGCGACGCACACCCGCCATGGGTTCGATCCCGACGGAATCAAGCGCCACATTAAAATGCTGGAGAGCACCGGTCAGCGCCTGACTCTTGAACGAGGAATCCACCTGATGGATCACCTCCACGATCTGCTTGGGCGTGACCAGCTGCTTGGGGGCCGCTCCAAGCAACTCCCGGGAAAGCCGCACGACCTCGATCCAATCTTCGCGTTTCTTCTGATTGATCTTCTTTCGGCTATCCTGGTTGACTTTGAGCGTTTCGGTCAGTCTCGTCAGGAGCTCGCGCCTTTTCTCCGCAGGCATCGATGGTTCCACCACTCCGGTTGCGGGAGTCGGAGTTGGGGTGCGATTTTCAGCGCGACCTGGACCTGAGACCTCACCGTCTGAACCGTTTCCCGCATCATCGGAACGCTTTGGGGCGGCCGGTTGAAGCTCCTTGAGCGTCTCTTGAACGGCCTCAAAGAGAGGACCATCCCCCCTCCTTGGGTTATTAATTCCGGCCATCATTAAAACCGCCCGGAGATGCAGCAATGTCTGACCTTTTTCTGCGACTTTATCCCCCCAGGCATGATTGTTTGCTGCGCTCATCCCCGCCTTCGAGACCTGTCTAAAATCATCCGCGAGGGTTCTGAATTCCTGCCCCACGACACCGTTCACGAAACGACCGATTTTTCCGTTTCCCGCTTCGACTTCCCCGAAGGCTTCCAGCAATCGCTCTTTTTCTGTCCCTTCGGGAAGCATCTTAAGTACCGTCTCAGTCGTTTCGATAAAGACAGGGTCTTCGAGATCGGCATCCGAGGCAGTTTCATCATTTGCATCATCGGGCACTTGCTCCTGAGCGGGTGGCTCCTGAGAATTCGCAATACTCCCGGTACCATTGCCGGAACGATCATCACGACTGGTGCCAGTGCCGGGGGCCGGTCTGGAAGAAGCGGACTGACCCCGATCTCTCATTCCATTCCCGTTCCCATAACCATTCCCGAGAGCCTCTAACGCATACCTCGCACGGCTCATAGCATCGCGCAGGTCCCGCGCAAGTGCGGTCAGGTCCGATGGAACACCGCCCCCCCATTTCACTTTATTCATCAAACTCTGGGCTTCCGCTAATGCATCTTTCCTCTGCTTCGTCTGCACATCCGTACCTGTAATCTGCTGCGGCATCATCAAGTTGATCAAATTACGTCCTCGTGCACGAATGGCCGCGACCGCCTGTGAATGCTCAACTCTTTGTGCTTCCTCGTCCGCAGCATCCTTTTCCATCTTCTCTTTCAAAAGTGCCGCAATACTGGCGTCGATCTCCGCGCACACGGCCTCATACTCTGAACTCAAGGCCTTGAGATCCTCCCCGGACGCATGAATCTTCCCTGCCGTCAGCGTCGCCGCCCCGAGAGCGCTTTCAAAAGCAGCTTTGGTGCGTTTGATCTCCCGCACAACGCTCCCCCTCCCGGACAGGTCGGCATCCGCGGAAAGAGAGGGAAGAGAGTCCCGGATCTTTCTAAGCGCCACAAGCTTGCTCCGGGCGCTCTTTAAATCCTGTTCTATGTGAGCCTGAAGCGACAGACGGCGTGCCTTCTGCTTCTCGACGCTTTGTTGAAGCCAATCCAGAAACCGTTGGATCTCCGCCCGATCCGCCTCGTGAAGATTGCGAAGGATCTCCCGAAGGGTTCCCAAAACCTTTTCGATTTCCGGCATCGCCTCCTCGTCACCGGCAACCCAACGGCTGTAGAGCTCGACCGCACGCCGCTGATCCGCATCCGTCCAGCCGGCAGATTGAAGTGCCCTTGCGCGCGCTTCCTCATCACGGAGCTGCTTTTGCTCCACCAAGACCGAACGAAGGCGCCGGGTCAGACTTTCGAACGCGTCTGTATAGCCACTACGCAAAGGTTCGTACGAATTTCTCTCGTCCTCATCGACGCCCAAAGCGGACAGCGTCGCATCGAGCACCGCCAGCAAAGTCCCGATCGCCGCGACCCGGGCGATAAGTTTATTTATGATCTCTCCATCCTCCGTGAGATCCATATCCCCGGCGAAAGTTATTTTTCCAAGACCCGCAATCCCTTTTGAAATATTCCCCTCAAATTGAGGAATTTGATCTCTCAGCGAATAAAGAGTCGAAATCTCAGGCGCGTCATGTTCCTTCCGGGCAAGCGCTTCCCCGGCCTTACTCAATGTTTCTACATACTGCCCTGACTGCTGATGGATGGCCTCAGCAACCCGCTCTTGAAATTGCTCGATCCTCTTGTCCGGAGAAGGGACTTGGACAGCAACGACTGGCGGGACCGCCGCCTGGCCACGATCCTCCGCTGCAATCACCGGTACCGCGGGAGATATATTTCCTGAAGCTTCGGGTGCGGCCTCGCGCCCAACAGCTTCTGACTCTAAAGGCGCCTCATGAACAACGGTAAAATTGTCACCAGCCGGCAGTGCCGGATCCGGAATTACTGCCGGGATCGCAGGCAAAGCTTCTCCCGTGGCTGATGCATTTGGCAGAGAAGTAACATGCGGAAGGACAGCTTCCGTAACGAGGGGGACGAGCTCTGCGACTGTTTCCGTGACGGCACCCGGCGACACCGGAAGCTGTATCGCCGCACGAAGTGCCCTCACCTGCTCCTGCGCCCGAGGCGGAAGGTCTGTATATTTTTCAACCCTCGCCAGCATGGCCTTGATCTCAGTTTCGGCACCCTCGACGCGCCTTGCTCTTATCTCAGGCTTTGTCTCTCTTTTTGCCGATGAAAGTACTTGTATAAGACTAGGCCCGCGGAGGATAAGATCGTCGATCGCGGCTTCGCGTTCATGCTTAGCCTTCCCTTCCTGCTCGATCAGGAGAGCCGAAACACGCGCTGCCCGTTCCGCTTTGACTGCCTCAAAACGCACGCGCAATGCCGCGAGAGGTTCCTGGGGGGACTTTAATTCCTGCGTCAACCGCGCAAGCTCCCTTAAAGATCCTTCTATGGAAGTTTCATCTTCCTTGATGCGCCCCATCAAAGCTCCGTCATCAGAAAGATCACTGTCAGCCGATAGCGGTATTTGGGCCAGCATCTCGATCTCGTCCCCCACGCCTACCTCCAATGCCCGGACCTTTTTTCTAAGGGACGAAAAACGTTCTTCGTGTTCGCTGATAACAGCCATCAGGCGCATCAACACATCGTCCACCCGATTGCGATTTTCACCTTCAAGCTTCAAGGAAACCGTCTTGAGCTCCGCCAAAACACCGCTCACTTCCGGAAGCCCCCCCACAACTTCGGGCGAATCCTTGAGATCGCCGGTTGTAAGACGCTCGTGCAACGCAACGGCTCTGTGATGAAGTTCTACCGTCCATCCAGCGGCTTCCAACGCGACTCGCCTTTGCTCATTCTCTGCCTCATGGGCTTTGGCCAGTGCTTGTCTCGATCCCTCGGCGATCTTATTCGCCGCAACCGCAAAGGCCCCTTGGGCAAGCTCCGGTTGAGAGTCATCAATGACCCACACAGCCCCTTCAAAATCTTCTTCAAAATAACATCCTCGGGCGTCAACAAGTCTATCCATGCTATCTATTTTTGAGCCGATCTCTTGTTTTAAAGTCAGGACCCCAGGTTCACGGACTCGATAGTCTCTGGAAAATCCGTCGACCGCGGCCTCGGGCGTCCAATCCGCCCATGTCTTCCTGCCAAGAGCCCATGATTTCACCAGGTCCAAGTCTTTCCGTGACATCGAAAGGCCCTCGATCAGGCGCTGTCCCCGTTCCCAGATATCGAGATCCTCCGCGATCTTTTTATCAACGATTTCCCTGGCCGAGGGAAGATCCAAAGCGGCGGTCTGAGCGCCGCTCTTCCCTTTTTTCGCCGCGGTACCGATCCGCGTTGCTGTCCGGATCAAGTCCTCATCCGTAATGGTTCCGACCAGTTCCAGAAGATCCGACTCGATTCCGTCAAGATAACGCTCGAACGCGACATAGAGCGGGGCAAGAAGCCTGTCTGACAGATCGCTCCACAACGCATCGTCTTTCTGCAGGTCCTGGGTTTGAACACCCGCGTTATGATTCCAGGCAACATTGACAATGAGACCCGGGACCGCGAATGCCGGAGGCTTGCTCAAAAAAGGCGTGGAAAATTCTTCCACCGCCATTCCCCTGCTCAAGTTGTAAACGAGGTAGGCAAAATCAATTCGGGCCGAGCGCTCAAGGGATTCCCTCCACCGGGCGAGGGAGGGCGCTTTCCCCTGGTCCAGTTCCCCCGTGTGTACGATGAAATCACTTACTTTAAGATCGAAAGGGAGCCGTTTCGAATCCTCCAACCCGGACCTCTCCCGCGCGGTTCGCGCAAGAAAATCCGTGAAACCCGTGTCGGATTGAATTTTTTCCAGCGCCTTCATGACCGCATCGAATTCGCTTTCGCTCACAACCCATCCTGTTCCCGCGACATTCAACGAAAGAAGTGCGCGGTAGATCAGTCGCAGGGACTCCTCAGGCGGAAGGGCTTCGGCGATACGCGCGAGCCTTTCGTGGCGGGTTCTGAGCGAATTTTGAAGCGCGGGAGCACTGTAAGCCCGGGAATCCGTCAGCGGATTCATAAGAAGATACAAGTTGATTGTTTTCTCTGTCTCTGTCACAGAAGCGCCCAATATGTCCTTAAAGACCCGTGCAGCGCCTTCGATCGCTTCGGAGGATTCCCTTGCCAGGAACTCACGTTCCTTGGGATTGCCCCCGACCTTCTCGACAAAACGTCCATAGCTTTCCGCCGTCAGGTAATAATCCGCGCACAGAAGAAGCCGTCCTTTCAGGGCCAAACCGATCAGGGCGGGTTGCTCCCTACCCTGCGTCACTGGAGCCGCGTCGTCGCCGGACAGAAGGGCGTTGAGTTTTTTACGATCAGATTCGAATAAATTCACAAAATCCTCGAAAGGAAGTTCTGCAGCACTTGAAAGTTGCGACTCCGCACCATCCTTCGTCACGAACGCATACAGGACTTTACTTTCAGTGACTGAACCGGTTTTATAGGGCCTGGCCAGCGTCAGTGCCAGCACGGGCGCTGTCCCGGGTGCGCCGGGAGTTTCGGGTTCAAGCACACGGACCGAGATCACATGATTCTCGGCGAATAACCGGGCGATATCCGCGCCGTTCCGGTGAACCGGCTCAAACCCCATAGTCCTCAGCGCGTAATGCGGGATAAGACTCACGAAGACCGGTGAATCCTTCTCCTGCCCCTCGATCTTTCCGACATTGGAAATAAATCCGGCGGCAAAGTGCCAGCCAAAACGAAGCATCCGGAAGGAGCGTCTCATGCTCTGCGCAAAGTCTTCAACGTCGCCTGACTTGACCGCAGCGTTGGGATCTTCAAGAACAATGTCTTTTGAAAATTCGCCCATGAGAAATTTATAAATATCGCTAAGAACAATGCGGAATTGGTCCAAAACACCCTGGAGCTCATCTTTTTTCGGAACTTTCGGGAGAGCAAGCATCAGCTTTTCGAATAAAGGCCTTCGCTCTTGCATGGCGCCCTGTTCGTTCAGCAGCATGGCAATAAAAGAACGGATGTCCGCCAGACGGATCTCTTTCTTCGCTAGAAAGCCCCTGATCTTTTCTAACAATTTACCGTTCTGAAATCGCCTAAAAAACTCAGCTCTGTCGCTTACCGCCGTATCCATACCGATGGCGTCAAATTCCTCATCCTCTCCGAGGACATCCCGAACTTCCGCGACGAGCTGCCGCTCCTCCGCCTCCGGGATTTCCGGGGCTAGTGCTGCCGCGATTATGTCCTTGCTGCCTCCGAGGAGTTGCTCGGTAAGGCCCGCTGTTTCCTTCACCGTTTTTGTCGTTCGTTCGATCAGGATCTTGGCGCCGGCCCTGCCATCCAGAAGGTAATCGTCATTCAAAAGGAGGTGACCTTGCGATTCGAACTTTTCGTTGACTAAGAGACGCAGGAGCGCCAGCTTCTTAGCCGCCTGAGTCTTCTGGTCGTCCTCGGGGCTGAACACAAAAGACTCCAGCGAGGACACGTCATGTTCAAACCGTTCGAGGAACTCCGGGGCCTCCAATTGGGCCGTTTCTTCCCGTGACGGCAGCGGTGTTTTCATCACGAAGGCATAAAACGCATCCACTTTCTTGGCATCCCGGTTCTTGACGGGCCGGATCATATCGATCTTAAGCGCAGGCGGTGTTCTCGGATTTTCAGAATGGACGATCGAAACAGAGCGGATGCCATGAAGGAACAGAGTATAGGCCGCATTCAAATCGGTTCTCCCCCGTTTAAATCCGAATTTCGCAAAAGCGAGATGCTGAACGGCGCTCAATTCGACGTACCCGGGTTGAGAAAGGAACGGAGTGACTGGCGGCTTGTACATCGGTAATTCGGTCCATCCCATCGCGAAAAGCCGGAGCCCTTCGGGCATTATCTCAAGGAATACCTGTTCATTCTCTGCATCTTCCGTCTTGATCTGCCGGTCGGAATCCCGCTCGGTGATCATGTAGCCCCTCAAGATGGGAAGAGTCGCCGCCGCCAGTTGGCAAACAAGAAGACGATAGGACAACCCCACAGGCTTATTTGCGGCAGACAGAGCCGGTAAGCCGAACGACGTTAGAGCGGAAGGCCCTGATCTAAATAGATTTTCAGCCCCGGCAGGAAGGATGGGCGGAGCGCTTTTGCGTTCACCGTTGGGATCCGCGACGGCATCTTCCAGATCCTGTGGCGTGATAAACAATCGATTCCCCTTCAAAGCCTTATTGAGGCTTAGTAGGATCTCGTCTCGCAATGATCCGCTAGCCGAAAGCATCCGCAGGAAATGACGCGCAAGCTCCACATCAATCTTCTTCCCGGCCTGGCTCTTGGGAAGCTCTTTCGCCATGATCGCTTCAGCGGCGAGCAGGACCTGGGTCAGCGCGTATCTTCCCCGGAACATAGCCCTTTCATCATCAGAGATCCCGATCCCCTCCCAGTCGGCAGCATTATCCGCATCCTCACCCTTGCGCCGCGTTTCCGATCTCCAGCTTGCGTTATCCTGAACCTGAATTTTAACTGAACTCGTTAAAATGGGTTGTTCTGGCTCTCTGCGGAAGACAGCGCGTGACAAAAGGATGGCCCATGCAACATCCATAATGTCTCCGATCAGAACTGCCCACCCGCCGTGGATATCAAGCCGCCCCAGAAAAACGTAGTGAATCAGGCCCCAAACGGGCCAGCACATGATCATGAGGCCGTTTACTCCGGAAAGATGTTTCCACTCTTTGAGCCCGGCCTTCCAGAACGGTTTACCGCGCAGATACTCCCTGGCCCACGAGGCCAAAGAAACAAATGAATTGTTGAAAGGGACCCAGAAGGCGGCCAGAAAAAGCGTGCGTGCCTCGGCGGACCCAGAACCCGTGATGAAATGTCTCACAAAGCCAAAGAATGTTGGAACGAAGATTCCGTAGAAAATGCCGACCGCAACAAAAAGGGCCGTCCTTCCTAGATCTATCTTCCTCAGGACGGAAATGAAGCCTTTCAAGCGGGTACGGTCCTTTAGAATCTCCGTCAACTGGGCGGTAAGATCGCCCAGAAAAAGCGAAAGAGGTGCGGTGATGAGAGGTATCGCCAGGCCAAGCTGGGCGTTATGTTTTGCCGCATCAAACACCCCCGGGAGAACTCCCCCTAACAAGACAATAAAAAGGGTGATCCCTGCGGCCAAGATAAGCGCCGGGATAATATCGTTCGGTTTCTTCAGGTCCTCATTTAGGTCGCGCGCCTCTTTTCCGATATACGGATGGAAGATAAACAAATAGATGCACGCGACAAGTACCGGAGCGCTCACGGAACTCACGATCCATGGCTCAAGCGTCCAGTGAAACAAGCCTATGAGGGTCTTCCCCGCAAACGCGAACCCCGCAAAACCGCCGAAAAGCAACGCCAGCTTCCCCGCGTTCACCGCCGCATTTCGAACCATTTCGACTAACGCTGTTAAAATCGGTCGGCGTGTCTCGGTTCGGCGCTCGGAATCGGCAGAGCCGAATGTTTCGGGCGGATTGGGTAACCGGGTGATTTCCCGGTCTAGCTTTTCAAGAAATTGCAGCGTAAAGATCCGGGCTCCTTCGGAGAGGAACTTCTTGTCCTCCAAAAGATTGGTTCCCGGCGCAGCGCGTGTGTCCTCCCTGTCCAGTGTATCCGCGATCGCAGCGCGAAATTGCATCAGGGGATCCGTGTTTCCATATTCACGAGCAAGCCCAAGAACTGTCCCTCGCAAGATGTGAAGAAGCCTCTGCGAATTGCTCACCACATTTTTCGGCTCAGAGAGGGCACTATTTTGAAGCAGCTTCTTCACCACCCAACGATAAGTCGAGAACTTCATGTCTTGAATAAAAAAGATCACGATCTGAGTGCCATAAGAGGAACACAGGGTTGGATCCGAAAGATGACGTATGATGATCTGGGCAGGTGCTCCGATCCTCCCCCCGATCATTTTGAGATGGTTTCCACCGTCCTGCGATTGCCATTCACGAAGTTGATTGAGCGCCGCTTGTCGGTTCAGGGTCGTTGGCTGAGCGTCCTTTTCCCCATCATTCGCTGTCCCGGTTTTCATCTGCTCCAGCAATTCCACGACGCGACTAAAAGCAGCCTCATACTCCACTTGCATCTTCCCTGTATTATCGTCTCGCGTCTCGGAGCGATCCGTGCCATCCTGAACCTGAATTTTAGCCGCGCGAGTTGAAATGGGTCGGCGCACCTCACCTTTCAATGCCCCGGTCTCAAATCGGGCGGCCCCCTTGCCTTGACGCGGGGTACGAATATCCGAACGATCCCAATCCGCAGGCACAAGCTTTGAATCTAACGGGAGAGCGGTCCACGCGACATTTGCCGGTTGCGAGAAGAGCTTTCCGACGTTCACTTCATTCAAGCGTCCGGAATCTTTCAACCCTTGAAGTTTTCCGATAAAAGCTTCGAGCTTGGCGGACCATTTGGATTTGAGGGCTTCGACTTCCTGTTCGCGGCCTTTCAGGAGTGCTCCGTCGATGTAACGGGTGTATTTTGAGTGCTCCGCGATGCGGCCCGATGCGGCAAGCGAGCGGAGAACGTCATCTCTCCAGGCTTTTAAGTCCGTGGTCTGTAGTCCATGGTCTGCGGTCTGGAGCAATCGCTCCACCGTTGCACGGGCGAACGCGTCATAAAGATCGATCTTGCCGTCCTTCACCTTGAAAAACGAACGCCAGGACACCTTCCCCTGCATGTAATCCGAATAGCGCTCATCCTTTGGAACTTCTTTCATCGCCGAAGAAACGACAACATACGGAATGCCTTGCTCCTTGAGCCGCTTTGCAATTCCCGGGGTGTGAAAACCACCCGTCACTACCACAGTACGGTGTACGGCGTACGGTGTACGGAGTTCTGCGTCTTTTAAGAGAGCGGCAATCTTGTCCGTAAAAACTTGCTCACGCCGCATGGCCAGTTCATAAAAATCCCTGAATCCCTTTAACCCCGCAATGTCAAACTCCCCAATAAGTTTTTCAGTATCTCCGATATCAGGAGACAAGTTTTTGCCCCGTACTCCGTACTCCGTACTCCGTACCTGGAGGTCTTCCCATTCCTTCCGGCTCAACTCAAACCTCACAAGCTTCCCGATCAACCGCAGCCGATCATCCAGTTCACTCACCGCCTTCGCCTCGGCGGTCACGAACAACTTCGTCCGGACTTCCGCAAGAAACGCGTCGAGTTCCTTTGAAAATTCCGCGCCCGTGAGCGTCTCAAGCTTCCCATGATTTTCGATAATCGCCCGCAGTTCAGGGGATACGGGAACCCTTTTCAACTGCGTAGGTTGAAAGGGTTCAAGACGCTTCGAAAGCTGATAGGCAAACTCGCCCGACGAGATCCGGCCCGTGCGATAGTCCTGGACGAGGCCGTTTAGCGCCGGGCTTGGCGCAAGTTCATGAACTTTCTTTGCGAGGGCCTTCACTTCCGCTTCCATGCGTAGATCCTTGCGCTTTTCTAGTGCCAAAGATCCAAACACGACGTTCAAATTCGGGGTCGCTTCCCTCCGTACTCCGTACTCCGTACTCCGTACTGACAGATATTCCAGAAACGTTGTCAGCTTCCCCGCATCCGCCTGCCATTCCCGAACCTTCGCGTCAAACTCCTGCGCTTCCGGAGAATAGTATTTTGACTTGAGTTTTGTGAGTTCCTCGTTGAGCGTTGCGCGTTGATCGTTGACCGCGGGCTGAGCCTTCAGCCCGGCAAGATACGCCGTAACACCTTCCTGATAAAGTTTCCAGTCCTCGATACCGACATAATCGGCCGGCGTCTTTGAAAGCACGCTCGCCGCCGCGGCGCCGGAAAGCTCGCCGGTATCAAGATAAGCATCAAACACTTTCCCGAGTTTTTCCTTATCCGCAAAATTTCTGAAGAGGTCCGGATCGAGCTTCCCTTCCGCGCCTTCAAGAGCGATGGTCCTGACCCCGTAGGCCGTCTGGAAATATTCGATCAGTTTTTCTAGAGAACGCTGGGCGTCAGGGACTGCGTGGGCATCCTGGATTAAAAAGACCGTAGGGCGTACGGAGTACGGAGTCTTGTCGTCCGCTTTTACACCGTACACCGTGCTCCGTACTCCGTACATTTCAGTTATCGTTCCAAACTCCGGGGGGACGACTAGCTCCTGCACTTTTCCGCTTGTCGCGGAGGCCGAGGCAAGTAGGCTGGTGTCTATCCCCCCAAGAACTTGGGTTGAAGAGGCTGTTTGGGCTGAGGCTTGAGATGGAAAGGCAAGAAGGTCAGAGCAAAGGAAAGCGATAACCGTAAGCACACTGATCGCCCGTAAAACAGGACGCGAAGATAGTCTTCTCTGTAGAGATGTTTTTTGATTCATCATGCCTCGGCCAAAGGAGTTACTAAAATGATTATCAAAAGCTTAGCATATCTTTCGTAATATACAAACCAGCCAACTAAGCAAAGTTAATATCTTTTTAATGTGCGCCTTTTTGACACACAATAACGCGATCTTAGCTGGTTAAAGGAGAAGCAGAACCCTCAAAATTCCGGGAATTTAATTCCCGAAATTGGTGGGGTGGAAGAAGGAAAACAAGCGGAAGGCCACGGCGGAATCGATGCCGGGAATGGCGGAGAGTTCTTTAAGCGTGGCGCTCCTCAGAGCCTCGACAGAATCAAAGGCCCGAAGAAGGACGCGCTTGCGCTGGTCGCCGATTCCGGGGATTTTGTCAAGAATAGAAGCTTCGAGAGCCTTCGATTTGAGCTTACGGTGATAAGTGATGGCAAAACGGTGAGCTTCATCGCGTATCTTCTTCAGAAGATAGAGCGCCGGAGAATCCGAAGCCATGACAAGCGGCACGCGGAACTTGGGCGAATGAATCCACTCGAATTGCTTTGCGATGGAAATGAGTTCCGTCTGTTCCATCCCCTCCCGAACGAGAACCCTCGCGGCCACATTCAAATGCCCCTTGCCACCGTCGATCATAATAAGGTCCGGGACAAAATCCTCGCGGCCTTCCTTGATCCCCCGAAGCATCCGCGTCAGGGCCTCGGCGATCATGGCGTAATCGTTGATCCCGGAGACACCCTTGATCTTGTAGCGCCGATAGCCGAACTTGTCCGGGAGCTCGCGGTAAAAGCTGACCTTCGAAGCCACCGATTGGTCGCCCTGGACATTCGAGACATCAAAGCAAACAATTCGTTCCGGAACTCGTTCGAGCTTGAGCCGCTCCTTGAGCTCGATCGTCGCCGAAAGCGAAATTCCCTGCCCCGGATTCTTGGGAAGAAAACGCTTTTTGCGAAGTTTGGAGAGCGCGTCGATCTGCTCCTTGAAGAATTGGGCATCTTCAAAGCGAAGCTCCTTGCTTGCGCGCTCCATCCTCTCGCTCAAGTACTGCGCAAAGCTCTTTTTCCCGCCGCCAAGGAACCGTTTCACTTCATCAATCAGCCTGTCGTATTCCGGCTTCACTTCCGGCTTGATACATGGGGCAATACATTGTCCGATGTGGTGATAAAGGCAAGCTGTCTTGGGCAGCGTGAGGCATTTCCGGATCGGAAAAAGGGCATTGATCAGATTTACGGCCTGACGAAGGAGTTTCGCGTCAGTGTAGGGCCCATAATAATCCCCATCGCGCCCCCTCCCCCGCGTACCAGTCGATGTTTTCTGACGCACCACACAAAGCCTTGGAAATTTCTCACGGGTGATCTTAAGCAGGGGGAAGCTTTTATCGTCCTTCAGCTCCTGATTGTATTTCGGCTGGTGTTTGCGGATGAGATGCGCCTCAAGAAGAAGCGCGTCCACTTCGGTCGGAGTCTCGATGTGCTCGATCGTCCGCACCTTCTCCATGAGGATGGTGATCTTGGGCAGTGGCGCGGGAACTTTAAAATACGAGCGAACCCTTTTGCGGAGGGATTTAGCCTTTCCTATGTAAAGGATCTCCCGCCGTGCGTCGCGCATGACGTAGATGCCGGGAGAAAGGGGCAGTTTATCAACGGTCTTACGAAGGATGTCACTATTGTTTTTTTTATCAGACATAACTCGTTCTCAGCGCAACGCACAACGCTCAACGCGCAACGAAACAACCCAACGTTGCGCGTTACCCGTTCCCCGTTGAGCGATACTATGCGCCATCGATCAATTTTTCCATCTCAACGGGATCCGGCGCCGGCTTGCGCTTTTTCCGGAACCACTCCCACGCCTCACGGGCTTCCGGAACATGGCACACATAACAAAGAGTCAGGTATGAAACCGTCGCGAGGATTATACTTCCGAACACCTGAATAAGCTGCACCTTGGCGCCCGCTCCCGGAAGCCAGTGATGGAAGGCCATCAAGCTGTAGTATCCCACAACGCCCATCACAAGCGATGCCAAGAGGATGCGCAAAAAAGACATCGCGATCTCACGGAACGGAAAAGGCCCGACTTTCTTTGGATAATAATAGATCAGCTGGCCCAATTGAATGATCCCGGAGATCGAAGTCCCGAGAGCGAGACCCGCTTCTTTGAAAGGGATCATCAGGATCACGCTCAGAACGATGTTCGAGAGAAGCGAAAAGATCGCGGTCCTCATCGGCGTCTTCGAGTCGTGGGCCGCGTAGAAACCGCTATTCATGATCTTCTGACCCGCAAACGCGAAAAGGCCGATCGTATAGCCCAGGAGCACGGCGGAACTGCGGGCCGTGGACACCGCGTTAAATGCGCCGCGCTCGAAGAGCATACGGATGATCGGTTCACGGAGCACGATCAATCCCACCGAGGAAGGAATAATGATAAAGAAAATGCTCCGCAGCGCGAACGAAAGCGTCTTGCGCGAGGCTTCCTCCTCCCCTCGCGCGATTTGCTGTGCGAGCATGGGAAGAAGCGCGGTCCCCATCGCCAGCGCGAAAATACCCAGCGGAAATTGCATCAGGCGATTGCCGTACCAAAGGCTGGAGTTTGCGCCGGGGCCGATCATCATGCCGAGCGTCATATCGACCGAGATATTGATCTGCACAACGGCAAAGCTCAGCACCACCGGCAGCAAAAGCGTCCCCGTTTTCCTAAGTCCCTCATACCCCGTATCCCAGATCCATTTGAATTTAAAACCGATCTTACGAAGCGGCGGCAGTTCCACTGCAACGTGGAGAAAACCTCCCAGAAGGATGACATAAGAAAGCCAGCTGATCTTCCCGAAATAGTCATGCGCCATTCCGGAAGGGACCCAAAGCACCGCGACAATCCAGACGAGATCTAGGATAGCCGGCCCCATAGCCGGGGCGAGGAAATGACGGTGGCTGTTCAGGATGCCCATGCCCATCGCATAGAGCGAAAGGAACCAGAGATAAGGAAAAAGAATGCGCGAAAGTTGCAGCGTCAACATAACCGTCTGGGATTGAAAGCCGATCTTGAGCAGGATGTGGAGAACGCCTTCGATCGCAAGAATGAACGCGAAAAGCGCGACGCTTAAGAAACTGATCGTAATATTGGCGAAGCGAAACGCCTCCGCGGAATCCTTTTTTTCGCGGATATCGTTATAAACCGGAATGAAGGCGCTGGTAAGCCCCCCCTCCCCCACAACGCGCCGGAAAAGATTCGGAAGCATGAAGGCATAAAGGAACGCGTCATATTGCCAGTTCGTTCCGAAACTTTTGGCGCTTACGATATCCCGGATAAGCCCCAGAATGCGCCCGACCAAGGTCATCAGCGCCACGACCGCCGCGGCTTTGACAAGGTGCCGCTTGCCGGAGTGATGCGCATCCCCCCTCCGGGGAACCTCGTTGACAACGCGAGGGTCGCGTGTTACATTGTCGCCACTTTTTCCACCAATAGGAGTCATTGAGATGCCCAATATTCGTTCCGCTGCAAAACGTATTCGTAGTGATGCCAAGAAACGCGCCAAGAATCTCGCCGTTCTCTCTGAGTTGAAGTCCCTCAGCAAAAAGCTGGCCCAGTTGGGTGCCGAGCCCGAAAAGGCCAAAGCCGTTGCCGAAAGTCTGGTCGCCCGCTATGACCGCGCCGTCACCAAAGGCGTGATTCCCAGCGGCCGTGCGGACCGGAGAAAATCCCGCATCGCGCTTTTCCTGGCCAAACTCAAGAAGAAATAAATCTTAAAACTGATTTCAAAAGAGCCCATCCCCCGCAATCTTGGTGGGGATGGGCTTTTTTTATGCGGCGTACTGCAAAAGCCAAGCTTCCATACCCGCGACCCCATCCGTCAGACCGGTCTTCGACTTTTTGTCAAACTGATAGAGATCTTCCACTGCGGCTTCCATCTGCTCCAGCGGAAAGCGTCTCAGAGCGCCGAGCCGTGCCGGAGGCATCTTGAGCTTGGAGCAGATCTCCCGGTCCGAAACCCCGGACTTTAAAAGCATCGCGGCCTGCCATAATTGACGCAACTGCCAATGAAGGATGCCCACAAGAGAATAGGTGTCCGCTTCATAGATCCCGATCAGATCACGAAAAACCTTCACGGCACGGGCCGGATCCCGGTCAACAAGCGCGCTCGTGAGCTTAAAAACATCCATCTCCGTCCAGTTCTCTTCGAACTGAAGGACCATGGCTTCATCGATCTCTTTGCGGGTGTCTGCGAACTGGGCAAGCCGCTCGATCATCGTATTAAGGAACATGACCGCGTCACCGCACATGGCGAGCACCCGAGCCTTGGCACCGGGGGTCATGGTCTTTTGATACTGCGCGAGCTTTTGCTGGATGAACGTCGCGCCCGTTCCGCGGGCCTCCGCCTTCGCCAAAGTGATCAACTGTCCCTTGGACTTCACTAGATTCTGGAGATCGGTAGCGCCCCTAAGATCATCAGCTTCGAGGATCAGCGTGGTCTGGGGCTCGGGATGCTCCAGATACGCAGCCAAGACCGCAAGATCCGGCGCCTTGAGAGACGCCGCGTTCTTAACCAGAAAAATCTGGCTGGACGCAAAAAAAGAAAGGGTCCTTGCGGAAGCCAAAACGTCTTCTAGGGAATTTTCTTCGAGATCGAAAATCTGGCGGGAGATCGGCGCTCCGGCGTTTTTTTCGAGTTCCGCCGAAACAAATTTTATCTTCTCGGCCCTCAGAAATGCATCGCCGGAGATGAGGTACAGAGTTGCTTTCACGGAAGGAGGCCGCTCGGGCGCGGGATTACCAGTCCTGAACAACGCGATCCACGATATTGGCCGCGAGACGGGTCACAACATCCATCGCCGCTTTTTGTGCGGCGATCGAGACGACATTACTCACATAATACTCGTTATCCCCTGTAAAATTCGGCTCTTCCCAGATCAGATCGCCTGTTTTGGCGTCCACGAGGCGGAGCTTGACCACGATAAAGAGACGGTATTCTTGAACCTGTTCAAGGTCATCATAGCGCAGTCCCTCTTGTTCATAGTCCAAAAGATCCGTCTTGAGAATGGCGTCAGCCGTTTCCTGCTTCCCGACCTTCACCGTCCCGTCCTGCTGGAAACGTCGGATCACGGCGTTCGTGATATCCATTTCAAGCCCCTGCTGGTACGAATAGACCTTTTCCATATCCAGCTTGTTCTTCACCGTCTCAACATAGATCGTTTTGATGTTACGCGGAAGCACGGTCTTCCGGGTATAGCCGCAACCGTTCAAAAGGACCGCCGTCACTAAAAACATTACCCCTAAGATTCCAATTTTTTTCATAATAAGTCCTCGTGATTGCTAAACGCTAAAACGTTCTTTTTCCTTGGTCAAAAAATCATGCCGGGTGGCAAGATCCGCGACTCGCTGGTGAATGCGCTCTTTTTCTGTCGCAAGATCTTGCTGCATAGCCTTCGAAGTCACGGTCGGAAGCAACTTATCGGCCTCCGCGATCCGCTTCTCGAGAATGGCCCGTTCTTTCGGCTCGATCAAAAGCTCCGCATCAATGATGCCCGCAAGTTCGGCCTTCACTTCCTGGAATTTCTTATACCGCTTGGCACCTTCCGCATCTTTGGGAGCTTTCACCAAAGGTTCCCCAAGCACGGCGCCTTGTTCCTGGGCGTAAATGCTGTAAGCAATCTCCAACTGCTCTTGAAGGCTCATAACACTTTCCCGAATGTCTTTTTCATCGGGCTTTGTCGCAACCGCCTCTTTCTTCGGACTCTCCGCTGAATCCGTGACAGTCGTCGCGGGTTCGGCAGGGGCTGGAGCGGGGGCGGGAGTCTTTTCTTTGATGACCGCCTCCGTTGCCTCCAACCTGGCCTTGAGGCGTCCAAGTTCTTGCGTCTGATTGTCGAGACGGTTGAGCAGCACATCTTTTCGATCCTTCCGGGGCACAACACGGCGGGCGCTTTCGACAGCTTCTTCGATAAACGAGTACGGGACCTTCACGAAGGAACTACGGAATTTCACGCCTCCGGCAAGCGCGGCTTTCGTGTTCAAGATCTCCAGTTTTTTCTCAAGATTTTTGATCTCAAGGTCCTGTGCCTGGATCATAAGACTTTCAAGCTCAATAGCCTCCTGAAGTTTTCTGATTTCCTCGGACTCTTTGGCCTTCCTTGCCGTCCGTCGCTTCTCAGCAACCTGTATCAATCCCACATCGGCATAAGGGAGCCCAAAAATAAACGCTTTCATCATATAGAGGGTACCCTTCACGGGCTTGGCTATCTGATGCAACAATTTCCCCTTTCCGATTCGAGGATATAACGCTTCATCGAGCTCGGCCAAAAGATGCTTCTTTCGTTCGTGGCGGTCCTGGATATCCTGATAACGCCGGCGAAGATCTTTTTCCACGCTCTTGGTCTGCTTGCGCAGCTTGCGGACATCGACTTCTTTTTCCGTCTCGATAGAGTTCATCAGCGTGCGTTGTTCTTTCGCCGCCAATTCCCGGTCGAACGCGGTGGAAAGCGTGTCGACGATATCCTGCTGAGCCTTGATCTGTTCCGCGAGATGCATCTTGAGTTCCAAGAGCTCCTGAATGTCTTTCGTCTTCAAGTCTTCCGTTCCTGCAGCAAGAGGATTCAAGGAAGACTGGGGAGCGGAGCGATTCTCGATCATCGCCTCAAGCTCCAATTCGGCAAGTTTCCCAAAATGCTTTTCATAGAGAGCCATCCTCTCGTCCAGCTTGGCCTCAAGAGAAGCGATCTCTTTTTCGCGGGCGGCAAGTTTCGGGTTCGTAGGCTTGGAGGGATCTTTCGCCGCAGCACCGCGCAGACGCTTCTTGGGAAGACCGCTTTCCGAACGCTCAGGAGTCAAAAGGGTCTGAAGTTCACTGTACTCTTTGTAAAGTTTTTCCTTCTTGGCGAAGAGCTTTTTCTTTTCTTTCGAGAGCTTATAGAGGCCTTTTTCATCCAGGCTCTGGACCTGTTCGAGAGGGGTTTCTCCCTGGGTCATGAACGAGGGGATCAGGCCTTCGTAGAACTTCTCATCAGTAACGCCGAGCTCCGTCCTCCATGAGGCGAGCCGGTCTTTCTCCTCAGCCAGCGCGTCGCGCTCAGCTTCAAGGGAGGACTGCCAACGGTCGATGGCCTTCTGGAAATCCGGAGATGTATTGTTCTTGAAACGTTTTTTCTTCCGCTCCAGCTCCTTGAATTTCTCTTTCAATTCCTTTTCCCGGCGCTTCAGATCCCGCTTGCGCGCCTCCAAACCTTCCGCCTTGTTCTTATCGAGCGACTTGATCCTCTTTTTCATCGCGTCGATCTCTTTTTTGACTGAGGCCTTCTCGGTTTTCTGGTCCGCCCCAAGCGACTGGTATTTTGCCTCAAGCAACCCCAACTCCTTCTGAAGTTCCTCTCCCTTGGCGTTGATGTATTTGACGGGTTCCTGCAGAGAATTCACTTTATCCGCCGACTTCCGCCCCCAGCTTGTGTTCCCGTAACGCTTCGCGGTATCGCGATAGTAGATCAGGGCACTTTCCAGATAATTGTCCTTCTCGTAGTAAAATCCGATCCTGTAATTTTTCTCGGCATTCAGCTCGTCGACTTCCTGATTGATCTTGCTGGCCTTTGCGGCTTCTTCAGTCCCCGGATAGCGTTTCAGATAACTTTGAGCCTGACGCGCGGCTTCATCGAGGGCGCTCTGGTCGCGGGTCTGGTTGGTGGATTTCGCATAGGAGACTTCCGCCATCTGCAGACGAGCCTCTTGGAGGAGTGGGCTCTGCGGGTATTGATCGATCAAACCCTGAAAAGCCTCAAGCGCATCGTCAAAGCGTCCGGATTTCTGGTAGGCAACGCCGAGATTGAACTGAGACTTATCGCCAAACGCTCCGTAGGGGGCCGACTCAACGATCTTTTGAAAAACCTCGATCGCGAGCGGCAGTGAGGGTCGTATCTCGATCCCCAGAAGTTTCCCTTTCTTCCCGGAAAGGAACATGCTTCCGATCTGATACTCCCGTTCGATTACTTCGTCAAAACGTTCACTTTGAGGGTAGGACTTGATGAGGGCCTGATAAGCCTTGTGGGCCTCCATGTAGTCACTTTTCTCTTCACAAATAGTCCCAATGCGATACTGCGCTTCGGGAGCCACACGTGACTTAGGGAATTTCTTGAGGATGATCTTGAACTGCTCTGTCGCCTTGTCGAGCTTCTTTTCCTTGTAAAGATCGAGGGCATTGTCAAAGATATCGTCAGCATCACTTTGAGTGTCAGAGGCGGTGTTGATGAACTTCCCCTGGTCTGGAGACCAGACCCAGTCCGCGGAAGCGATCGAATGCGGGAGTAGCAATATAAAAACGAAGGCGAAAAGTTTTGGGATTTTCATAAGTCGTTTGCAATCTTCGGGTTAGGAAAATTTATGAGAGCGTACTATCCTGACTTTTGTTTTCTTTTTATCAATGGTAGTCAGGATTGCCCCAATCTCCGCTGCGCTTTGATATGGTTGGAATTGGGACTATATCATGGGGCAAGAAAAACTGTCAATAAAATACCCTATACAAATGTGTAAAATCCAAGGGGCCCCTTAAGGAAAGCGACTATTTCAAGACGCGATCCCTTTCGCTTAAAATTCATCGCCCCGGTAGTCTTCAAATCAAACCAAGGGATGCCCCGAAGCGCGAGGGACGCCAGGATATCGGGCTGCGACTCCGGCAACACAACAAGCAACGGCTTCACCTTATCGATCCATGCATAGAAATCATCCGGGATTCCCTGCCCGGACGGCGGGAGATAAACCGCATGGATTTCCTTGTCATCTTTTCCCTCAAGGAGTTCGAAAAAGATCGCGGCATCCCATCGCGGGATGAGAAGAATGCGCCAAGGGCCGGATTCGATCAGCGTCGCTCCCCCCTTATCTGACTGGGCGATCAGACTCAAATTCTCGAAATCCATCGACAAAGAATCCCCGAATTGAAAGCGTTTAGCCCTCCGCCCCAGCTTACGAAGGACTTTATAGAACTCGGGAGAACCGGCGGAGAGATCCGGATAGATAAGGTGGCGAACCGGAAAATCGCGCAAGACCGACGCGAGACCCCCTACATGTTTTCCCGAATGATCGGTGAGCCATATTCCTTCCAGTCTTTGAACACCCCGACATCTCAGATAAGGCGCGATGAGCCACTCTCCCTGGTCCGAGGGAAAACTCCGACCGGCATTCACCAGCCAATCATCACCGTTCTGGAACCTCGCGTGCGCGAGTTGATTCCTGCCACTCGCAAGAAACGTGACTTCAAAACTTCTTGCCCGTCCCTCTGTCACAAACGAAACCGAAAGCCCCAGACAGAGACAAGCGAGTCCCACCATCACAATGCGTTTACCCCTAAAAATTCTTCTATAAAAGAAAAGAAGTAACGCGAGAGCGGCGTAGTAAGCAAAAAGTCGGGCAAGAGGCGGCCTCTCGAGAAACCAGTATCCCCACCGCCATGTCGAAAGAAGCCGGACCCAAGAAAGCAAGATCCCGACCAACCCTGAGGCCAACCGGACCAGAGCCAGGTTCAGAAATGGAACGGGATGGAATAGAATCGAGAAAAGCGCCACAAAAAGAGCGGCGTCACAAAGGGGTATCGCGACAATATTCGCAAAAACGCTCACCGGTGAAAAGATATTGAAATAGTAAAGTACTACGGGAAACGTCCCGCAAAGCACCGCAAGACTCGATCCCAGAGAAAGTGTCCAAAAAGTGAGCCTCGTGAAAAGAGGCAGGATCAGAATAAGCGACAGCACGCAAAGAAATGAAAGCTGAAATCCCACGTTCCAAAGAGATTCGGGATTCCCTATCAGGATCGCGAAAAATGCGAAGCAGAGCGAATTCAAAAGACTGGACGGTCTCCCCGCCAGAACGGCGATCAGAACAAGCACGGAACCATACCCCGCCCGCTGGATCGGGATACCGCCTCCCGCCAGCCCCACATAAAGGATCACGATCATCGCCGTCAAAAGGGATGTCCCACGATATCCAACGCCGCAAAACAGAAAGATCAAATAGAAGGTCCCGGCGATCATCGTGATATTCATTCCGCTGATCGCAAGGAGATGGGTCGTTCCCACGGCGACAGGGAAACAACATTGGAATTCCCCTTCGGCAATACAGTTGATGTTGTTTCGTGGCCGTTTCGGCAAGATGGTGGTCCTTCCGACGGTGAAGCGGAAACAACATTGGAGGTTTCATCAGAAAAACGCAGGTCTGAGGTAGGGATAGTGCAGTAGACATCAACCGTGCCACTAACTTTGGCAATAACTCGCGTATTTAAAAGATGTAGAATTCTTTTTTTTGAATCAAAAGCATTGGTATTCAACCCTTTCTTTATTTGCGCGACATAGTTAATAGCCTCTTCAACCTGGGCACTACCCCCATGCGTAAGAAGACTCACAGCCTCATCCCTTCCCAAGGAAAGCTTGACCGTCTCCGCTTTGAATTTGGCCATCTGGCTTTTTAATTGTTCGATGCTGATAATTTCCTGGCGATAAGCTTCCAATATCCGGAATTCCTCCTTACCCAACACTTTCAACCGGGCTTCTATCTTGGCGAGCTCTTGCTGGGAATTCTTAACCCGCTCCGGATCACGTTTGTTTTGCTGCTTAACGATATCTGCGATCAGCTTCGGATTTTCCAAGAGGCTCTCAATCTCTTTCCAGACGACAGAATCAACGGATTTCACCTGCATATAGCGCAAGTTACACTTAACCGCTTTCTTATAGATGTTTTTCGTAAAATGCGTGCACCGGTAATAAAAATTAAAGTAAGGGCCATAAACCTTCCCATCTTTCTTGAAACGCTGGCGATCTGCGGTCCCCGCGATCGTATTGCCGCAGTCACCGCATTTGGTAAGGCCCTGGAGGAGATACTGGTATTTCACATTCCTCGTGGTGTAGTTCCTGCGCTCAATAAGCAGAAATTGCGCTTGCTGGAAAACGTTTTCTGAAACAATGGCCGGGACACTAACTTCGATCCATTCCTTTTGAGGCTTCCGCTTCCCCTTTTGACCATATCTATTCGCGTACCATTTCCCTATATAGATAGGATCACGAATAATGTCATGAATGGCATCGCCTTTCCATTCGACGTTTCCTCTGGATTTGTAACCAAGCTTGGTTAGCCTCTTCGCTACGCGAACAAGCGAGGCCTCAGGTTCGCAGTACCATTTAAAAACAAGCTTTACGATCTCTGCCTCCTCGGGACAGACTTCAAGGTGCCTCCGATCTTCCGTACACGTAAAACCGTATTTGGTAGGGTTGGCTCCAGAGTAATAGCCCTCTGTAGCACGCCTCATCCTGCCCATTTTGGAACGTTCCATAAACGTGTCTCTTTCCAGCTGAGCAAGAGAACCAAATAGTGAAAGGATGAACTTCCCGAGGTGATTGGATGTGTCAAAGGGCTCGGTGATGGATTTAATCCCCACGCCATAGCGCTCCAGCTCCTCGTTCACCGTAAGCAAGGCCCGGTTGTTTCGAAAGAAGCGGTCCAGCCGGTAGACCAAAATGAGATTAAATTCGAGGTTCTTTGCGTCTTGTAGCATTTTTTGAAAAGCAGGCCGCTCAAGAACTGTTCCCGAATACCCAGCGTCAACATACTCGTTAAATACCGTATAGCCATTGTCGGCTGCATGCTTTCTGAGCAATTCAAGTTGTGCTGGGAGTGAAAAATTTGAAGCCTGCTCTTCAGTCGATACTCTGGCGTATAAGGCGACCTTTTTATCGTTCGGGATCATAGAGTTATCCTTTCATAGGTTTGCTAGTGTCTTCTCTTGATACGCTCGGGCGTTTTTTTCGTCCATATCAGCGATTTTAAGCGCCATCACAAACATATTAAGCAGCTGCTCGTAACGGACCGGATCATCCTTATATTCCAGGATGAGTTTCGCCTTAATGTCCTGAGACTTACGCAAGGGGTAACTCCCCTAGCGAAGCTTTACTCCCGAGATGCTCTCCAAAAACCGTTTGGTCTTGCGCCATAAATGGACACCCCCCCATGGGAGGCCCGTTTACGACGCATGCATTCACACAAAACGAACATTCTTATACTGAAAATATTCTTTTCAGGCATTAGGAAATGGTTTACCCCTAGTAAACTATTCCGGTAAAAAAAACTATTTCCGGAACTTCTCAAGATCCTTCTTATCCATGAACTTGATGCCACTGATCGTAATATATTTCAATCTTCCCTCTCTAATTGCCTTATGGATTGCTTGTCGCGTTAAGCCGGCTTCCCTGGCGAATTTTGTTATGCACAAGAAGTTTTCCGTCTCAATCGTCGGCATAGGCGTAGTATATATAGAGAGTTTACCTTACGTCTACTTTTTTTCTTTTGCTAAAAGCATCGTTTTATCGCTCCACAGCCCGCGCCCCTTCTCCCTAGCCTCTCTTTGCAATCCAAGCAATAAATCCTGATATTTAACGTTTGGAGGGATAGTCATGACCTGGGCGTAACCCGCCTTCATGATCTCGGCATTGACGAAGGTTCCGTCCTCCAAATATACGTAAGCCAATAAACGCCCGTACTTATCTCTCTGCTGGACATCCAACTCAAGCCTGACCTTCTTGCCTTGAACCAAGCTCCGGGTGAATGCCGCCGCCTCTTTCCCCATCCGGATGATTTCACGCGCGTCTTGTCCGGTTCTCTTTACGTCCCGGCGCAATTTCGAGTTGTTGGAGGATTCCGGCGTATCAATGCCGATAAGACGGACTTTCTCTCCGCTCGAAAGCTGTAGGGTATCACCGTCCACAGCGCGGGTGACGGTCAAAGGATCATTTTGCGAAAATCCAACGAAGGGACTGTTAATGAACATTGCCCCTACGAGGATAAATATTTTTAGCACCGGACATCGCATGGGTTCAGTCCTTGTTGCCGAACTTTCTCATCATCATCAAAAAATCCGAGTACTCATCCACATCTTTCAGTTGTTTCTTATACTTGGCCGCTAGCTTTTGAAAGCGCCCATCCTTCAGGAGCCCCTCATCCTCGAGGATCTCAAAAATCGCCATAAAGTAAGCGCCATGATTGATCATAAGCTTTGAGAACTGCTGATCGAGCTCATTTACTTTCTTTTTGATCTTCTCGACTTCCATGCCGCCCCCTTCCAATTGGTATTTGCCGCTCACCCTTCGTCGCATGCGCTGCCGTCATACAAAACCTTGCCCGTGTCCTTCGCAATAACAACAGCATGCCCGGAAGCTATGACGCCCGCTCGCTCCGAACGAAGCGAACAATAGACACACCAGACATCATCGGGATTACGCGGAAAACTCCCATAGATAGCAAAATTGGACGGAATCCCGCGCGTGGCTCCGTACAATTCAAACTTAGCGCCATGTAGTTTTTCCGCAATCGCGATCGCTTCTTCCTCAGTTATCATATTTCCTCAATCGCTCAGGACATGAACCTTTAAGCTTCAAGATATGTGCCCCGGCTCAGTCCCTTACCGGAAGAGATTCTCTTTCTAATCCATTCCTCAATCGCTCCACGAGGAAAACGAGTGGTATTGCCGGGAAGCTTCACAAAAGGCACTTCTCGCCGTGAAACCCACGCATAGATAGTATTCCTGCTGACTCTGAGCCACTGAGATAATTCCGCAGCGGTTAAAAAGCTTTCGACCCGGGGCATCCCTCCCTCCGATCATTCGTATGGCTAATTGCAGCTACATACTAAATAATCGGCCACGGGATCACAAATCAATAGTTCGGCGCACTCACGGAGCTCATCTTTAGTGATATGCGTATAGATCTGCGTCGTGGTGATGAACCTGTGGCCCAGAAATTCCTGAACCTTCCTGATATTGTTAGTCCCGCGGATCAGATCGAAGCCGACCGTATGGCGGAGCGCATGCGGGGAATATCTCCCTTCCAGCCCGGCAAGCCGGACCCACTTCTCAAGATCATGCTGAACACCCCGGGACCCGATACGCCTGCGCTTCCGTGAAATAAAAAGCGGCGCATCAGACGCAACATCTTCTTTGCTCATTCTCTTCTGCTCAAGAAACTGGCGGATTTCTTCCCGGATCGCCGCGGAGAGCGGTATCTCCCGCTCTTTATTCCCCTTTCCGATCACAACCAGGACCGATCGATCCTTCAGATCGCCCACGTTCAGATGGATCGTTTCGGCGAGCCGCAAACCGGTCGAGAACATCAGCTTGTACATAAACCCCGAGCGCTGAGCAAGCTTATCGGGATAATGCTTCTGAATGAAATCCAGAAGCTTTCTTTTTTCTTCTGGTGAGAAATACTTCACTCTCTGCCTTTTCATTTGAGCCTCCCATCATCGTTCTTTTTCTTCCCGCGGCCCGGCACCCTGTACTCAGACACACATTCGCAAATGCGATCCATGGCGCACATAATCCCTTCCGCATCTGCCACGAAATTATGCGCACTATTTCTATCGATACACAGCTTCTCGGCCTCGTCGAATGCGTCCTGGTTCGCGGCAAGGAAAAGGAACTCCCAGGTGTACTTTGCTCTTTGCTCACGGATCATTTCGTAGATCCTTGGCCGGGTGTAATCCTTACTCGCGTTTTCGAGCCCGTCTGTGAGAATCGCGAAGATCACCTTCTCAGGGCGCTCATCCGCCGGGGTATTCGCCAGCTTCTTTCCGACATCATCGATTGTCCTGCCGACCGCGTCCAGAAGCGCCGTGGTACCATCCGGTACATAGGTATCCCGGGTGAATGGGTTCACCGAACGGAGGTCTGCCCTGTTATAGAGGACCTCACAGTTGTGGTTAAAGAGAACCAAGGTCATTTTGGCCTCACCGGGAAGCTTCTTCTGGGTCTCAAGGAACGTGTTAAACCCGCCCACGGCATCGGATCTGATATCAGCCATGGACCCGGAACGATCGATAACGCATACGATCTCGACTAGATTTTTTTTGGGCATTTCCGCGTCCTCCCTTGCTTGGCGGTTAAATTTCTCTATCCGCCTCTATAGAGCCGGGAGCGCGGCTTTTATTACAACTATTTTTTTCGGGGATTTTTTTTTGTAAGGCGGGAAAGCTCTTCTGCGGATACATCTTCGGACGCTTCGGGGAGAGCACCCTTTTCAAACTGTTCGATCACTGTTTTAGCCTGGCGCACCTTCTCGAGGCACTTCTTGCAGCCCAAGAGGTGCTTTTCAAGCAAGGCGGCTTCGCTCTTGGAAAGTGAGCCGTCAATAGAAGCGCCGAGTTTTGCCGCGTCCGGACATTTGGATTTCACCGAATACGACGCATCGCAGTCACATAACTCCATGGATTCGCAGGCATAGAGCGCTGAACTGTCCTCGCGGACCATAAGCTTCTCACCCGGCTTGCCGGCGAAATATTCGCGGAAAAGACCGTCTATCTTGTCTTGTTTTTTTCTCACAGGACACCCCTGGTATATAGAGCGGAAGCAGGCGCTAATCTTACATCTCTTTTCATAGTCGCTCCCCGTATTTTATCCTGATAAATTTAACGCACTTGTCTTTGATCCGGGAGATCATGACCCCGACATTAGTGGTTGAAAGACCGAGTGTCCGGCCTATCTCGGCATAAGATATTTCCTGCGCGTAAAAAAAGCGCATGATCTCGCTTTCCCGGACGCTTAGCGTCTTCATGAATTCCGCGACGATCCCAAGGCGCTCCTCTTGCGACAATTTCTCAATTAAGCCATCATCGACGCTTGAGACGGGTTCTTCATCAGCCTTTTTTTTGGCGTCCTTCCATTTCTTATGGAAGTAGCGGCCCGTCTCGTTATAGGCCATCACATAAAGATAGCCGCTGATCTTGGAACTATGGATAAGGCCTCTCAGCCTGGAGAAACCGTCCTCCATGATAAGAATGAGGACGTTGTGAAAAATCTCCTGGACGTCGTCGGTACGTTCTGTTTCAGGCGCAGACTTAGTGATCCAGGCATGGATGGCCGCATAAAGAAGGTTTTTGAAGCGGTCGTAAAAAGCCCGGACGGCGTGCTCGTTCCCGTCAAAGCATCCTTGAAGAAGGATCTGGTTATCCGATTCCGTTTCCGTGCTCATCTAATCGGCTCTATCCATTTTTCCCCTTCTTGTCTTTCCGGAACGTATTCCGAGCGATCTGGGCGTAATGGCTCAGCTCCGCCTTCTTGGGCTTCACCAACTCCCACTTGCCCCCTTCAATGGCATTCAGGATCTTGTTTTCTTCTTTGTCCAATTGATACTTCTTCATCTCACTTACCTCCCAGCACGATAACGCCATACTTTCAACTTCAGCGCCCCATCTTTCCCTGGGCACCCTTGGGAGGAAGATAATTACCTCCGGTCACAACCTTCCTTCCAGTCTTCCGCTCCAAAGCGAGTCTGGCGTGTTTTGCGATCCCCCCGCCTTTTCGGCCGGCATCCGCGTTCTCGGGCACCCCCCGCGCCTCTACGCTCTCGGCAATTTGCCGGGTAGACAGCTCCGCTAATGCGGTGAAGATCAGCTCTGCTTCGGACATATGATCGCGAAGATTCTGTGTTTTAAGACCTTTGAGACCCTTGTGATCCTTAACCGTCAATCCCGCCCATTCCTGATGAATGATATTGGTCAGGACGGCATATTCATCGCTTCCCTTAACACCGTGATCCTGCCAGTAATCCGTCAGTTTGTTCCGGGTTTCCTGCCCCATCATCCTCTGTTGGATCCACTTCTCGCTGCGGCCATGCGTTTTCCAGTTCTCACGAGCCCGGTCCAGCGCACGCGAGGGATCGGCCATTTCCTGCATCCGTTCATATCCAACTTTGGCCAGCCAAAGCTTGATAGGCTCGGCTTTGGGGCTGGGAACGGACTGCACAAGGCGCAAAAGGGTTTCAGCTGAAGCGACATCCGTCAGATACTTTTTGCCATCAGCGGCTTCCAGCTTCAGTTGGTTACATTTTGTAACCACCTCGCTGCCTTCCTTCCCTAACCTGTTCTTAAGCACCTTCCAGTAGTTTCTAGCAGCCCGGTAATCAGCCTGTTGTATCAAGGCCTGGATAATATCTACAACTGAGAAATACCAGATCTCGGCCGCTTCGTCGTAAACGCGACGAATTTTGTGCTTTTCGAAAACAGCAAGTTCTGCCTGGGGGCTTGTCATAGACTCTCCTCGATTATGCTTTTCGGATGTAAACCACCCGCGTTTTACTCGAGGCAATTATAGATGCGGAAACTTTCCATGACAAAACTATTCTGCTCGGATGTCGTAATAAACTCATTTATTTTATCGGATCTCGCACTACACAAATTGCGACGAGCTATATTGGGGAAGGTGACCTTCCCCAGTTTAGTGGACGGTTTGTTAAGATAGAACCGCCTATTTCTTGACCAACTTCTCGGCTTCGAGCCAGATCTCCTGATCTTGGCCCTGGACGCGACCTTTTTTCTCCCAAAGTTCTTTTGCCTTTTCCTTGATCTTTTCGGTCAGTTCCGCTTCGGACAGCTTGCCCTTTTTAAGTCCTGAAACCTTTGCCATGTTTTGCCTCTCCCATGTTAGATGTTGATGAAGTGTTCGATATTCTCTGTTTTGATCCAAGACTCTTTTTTTAAAATAGCTATAGACGCTTTCCTACCTTGAGGACAGGCGCGGGCCTTTCTGTGTTGCGGCTTATGATCGGGGTAATCACCCTCTCCTCGATGCCGTCTGAGGATTCGGCATGGCAATCGAAGATGAATTTTCCGTCCGGTAGCCCGTAGCGGAGCGTGAAAGTACCGTCCGGCCGGAGCAGAACAGGTCTTCCCTGCATAGCGACCTTAGCATCGGGCTCGGTGCCACCGTAGATGATGAGTTCGCATTCAAGCCAGAAATTGAAACCGCGCTTCTTGATCTTGACCGGGCTCGACAGGCTGGAAACTGCGCCGACCCCGGAGCCTGAGGTGATCGCGTTCTTGAATCGCTCTTCCATGAGATTGCGGAGCTCTTCGGAACTTTTGCCGACCTGGAAACCGCCCGAAAGAGCATACATCTTGTCAAAATCGATCGACATCCACTGATCGTCAATGATCTCGGACATCCCGGACCTCGGCGTGGTCACATGATTGGAACGGACGAGACAAAGGAAACGGCCATCGCAATGCAGGAGCCCGATCTCGGCGAAATAGCTGTGATTCGGTTGGGTGTTAATGTACCAACACTTGCTCATGTTCTGGAGCACGATGTCAGAAACAGAGGGGGGCTTCCCAACTTCGGTGATGTCATAGACACGGAGAACGGAGACGACGCTCTCCCAGCTTCCGCCGAGTTTCGCGAGATGGTGCCGCTGGTGATCCTCCTGGATCTCCCAATAGGTATAAATCCAGTAAGGATCACGCACTAACAGGTAAACCTGGTTGTCACCGTAGTTGTCTGGAAGTTCGCGCGGCATTTCCTGAAAAACCCGCGCTTCGGTCTTGGGCGGCAAGGCCACGACTTCAGGGACAGGAAGAACAACTTCTTTTTTGGAAACGGCCGGAACAGATTTGGAAGGAGGAACAATTTTTTCCTGAACGCGAGCCGCTGCGCTCATCGCGAGCAAACGCCTTTTGTTTGCATCTGCTTTTTCTTCGAGTCCATTCTTTTTTTTACGCGGCAACAAAGCCATACGCCCGGTTCCTTTTTTAAACCACATCCACTAAGAACATGACAATGCTTTACGTTTGTAAATTATTTTTGATTGAGCGTTGCTACGTACCCGCTTTCGAGTGTCCTCAACGTAACATGGCCCTCACGGGCGAGCCATCCGAGACTCATAAGCACAAGTTCCCGGGGACGTTTCAATGTCTTGATGAGCTCATCCTCAGTGGCGCTTTTCTTGTCATCAAGGTAATTCCAAATCTCTCCGGCAACGACTCCGATTTCCATGATCATAGGGGGGGGGACTCCTCTTCAAACACTATTTCACACAAAGCAGAGACGCCCTGCTAATGACGAGCATGTGTTATGGTACACCCATTCCCCAATCTTTGGAGGAAAAAGTGGCTACACTACCCGGGGAGAAGGAAGTTGTTACACAGGAGCCGTGAACGGCCATCAACCTCGTGAGCCATGTCGTATTCCACACAAAAAGCGAGATGCGGTAGCCATCCCAGCCCCTCACAGCATTTGCCGCGAAAAGGGATGTTCCACCGGGCGGTTAAGCACCTTCCCAATACGCCTAGGATCGATCAATTTCACCTTAC
>Ga0114951_10001390_pt1 | contig 29958 bp, 24 predicted proteins | sample AM7aDNAmetaG_FD_88677 | JGI IMG/M metagenome (GOLD analysis project Ga0114951, IMG submission 88677) | Freshwater microbial communities from Finland to study Microbial Dark Matter (Phase II) - AM7a DNA metaG | ecosystem: Environmental > Aquatic > Freshwater > Lake | place: Finland: Lake Alinen... | reverse complement strand
GCAAATTTTTTTAAGAATTGCAAAAATGCAAATTGAAATCCGTTTAATCAAAAAACCTCTGCAACTAACTAAATTTCAAATATTTCAAAGAACTCTTTTAGAATTTAATGGGACAGTAATGATTTCGAGATTAAACTCATTGTTTTTAATTAATATCAAGTCTTTTTCAACCAGCTCTAAATTCTTTTTTTCTATTTCTTTTAAATGACAAGAGGCAAACATCAGGGCGGAATTAACACGAGCAGTAAGTTCAATAGGCTCTATTGGTTTTCTGATATAGTCATAAGCACCTGCTGAGAGAGCTGTATTCAAGTCTTTTGGAGTAAGCATTACACCCGTTTCAATAATTACGGGTATATGCATGGTTTTAATATTCGATTTGAGAGCTGTTATAAGATCAATGCCTGTAATTTTAGGCATATCCCAGTCAGAAATAATAAGGTCGAAAGAAATTGTTTCAGTTAAATTAAGGGCTGCACTTCCTCCGGTAGCTTGATACAGACGATATTCGGGATGAGATTCTTCTAAAAACCCTGTTATTGTTTGAATATTTTCAACAACGTCGTCAACAATGAGTATTTTATAATTTGTCATTTGAAATTAAATTAATGAGTTCTTTATATTTCAATTCGTTGCAGTCGGCTAATGCTTTTAAAAGCTCCGATTTCCACGCTGCAATATTAGTTGATTTTAGAACACCCATTGAATTTAAAATATCTTTTACATCCGATATTTGATAAATACTGAGCTTCTTTAAACTATCGCAGTGAGAAGCTAATAGTTTTATTTCTTCATCAGATAGCTGTATTTTATTTTGTAAGTCTGAGCTTTCAATAAAAACTGGAGGGTCAATTTTTGAATCATTTTGAGACTCAGCTAAAGGTATAGTAAACCAAAACGATGTTCCCTGTCCAACAACAGATTCTACTCCAATTTTACCCGAGTGAGCTTCAACAGCCATTTTACAAGATGCTAATCCAATTCCTGTCGAACGAGCAGACCCTGAATGTTTTGCCCGTGCTTGAGTGAACTTATCAAAAATTAAGGGTATATATTCAGGTTCAATGCCTTCGCCACTATCTTTTACAATAATTTTTAAGCCGGTTTCATTTACACATTCGGCAAAAACCTTAATGCTTTCACCTGTTGGTGAATACTTAATGGCATTAGAAAACAAATTGATAAAAACCCGCTCTATCATATCAGCATCAACGTTTACAATAAAATCTGAGATAATATTGCTTTTAAAACTAATGCTTTTCTGCTCAGCCAGATATTGAACATCACTGTAAGCCTTATTTATAATGTGACTGATAGCGGTATCTTCAGCAGAAATTTTCATTGTTTTGTTTTTATACTTGCTGATGTCCAACAGATTCATTACCAAATTCAACATTTTCCTGCCCGACTGTTGAATTACAGCAATTTGTTGTTCCGAATTCTGCATGGTGTCAATATTTATAATTGTATTCAATGGATTTTTTAAATCATGAACTAAAAACGAATTCATAACATCTTTAAATTCGGACAACTCAACGAGCTTGTTGTTAGTTATTCGTAATTCTTCTGCTTTAGATGAAATGTCGAAATTTTGTATTTCAAGCAACTCGTTAGCCTTCTTAATTTTCCGGCGATTTCTAATAACAACAAGGATAAGGCTTGTAAGCAAGATAAGAAATAAAAGGGATGAAAACAATATTATTCGCTGGATTGAAATAGTCTTATTTTGGATTTCTGTCTTTTGTGATAATGCAATGTTTTCCTCGTCTGTTTGTTCCGTTTTAAATTTTACTTTCAGGGAATCTAAAGCTGTGTTCAGTTCAGTTTTGTTCAAAGTATCTTTAAGGTCAATGAATAACTGGTAATACTTTGCGGATTGTGCATAATCTTTGAGAGAATTATTGGCTTTAATGAGTTCCTGATAAGTGGTCAGTAAATTTGATTGAGACTTGCTATCTTCAAAAAATGGCAAAGCTTTTTCATAGTATTTGCGGGCATTTAAAAAATCATTTTGTAAAAGATAACAGTCGCCCAGGTTGAACTGCTTTATTGCAATGTCACTTGGCATGTTTAATTTAATGGCGAGTTCAAGGGCTTTTTGTTCAAATGTTGTAGCCAGTGCAAATTTTTCCTGCAAAACATAAACATTTCCGATATTGCCATAAATTGCCATTATGACTTTCATATTATTCAAATTTTTTAAAAGCATCAATGCTTCATTGTATTTGGCTAATGCAGCCTCATACTTTTTCTGCTCCTTATAGATAATGCCAACAGAATTTAAGCCCATTGCTGTTTTCAGAGTATCTTTCATTGCCAACGATTGTGCTATACCTTTTTCATTCCATTTTAATGCTTCAGAAAAATCTTTTGATTCAGAATAAACATCCCCAAGTTTCAGATAAATGTATGGCAATTTATTTTTATTATTGCATTTTTCGTACAGGGTTTTCGCCTCAAGTAAATAAGTTATAGCAGACTTTAGCTCCCCACAGTGTAAATGGATAGTTCCAATGTTTTCCAATGTAACTCCTGTTCTTTCATCATTTTTCAGACTTTTAAAAATGTTCAATTCTATATTAAAAACAATGAGAGCGGAATCAAATTTACCTTCCGATTCATAGATCAATCCCATCGTGTTGTTTGAAATTCCATTTTGCATAGAATCGTTGTAAGCTTTAGCATTTTCAAGTGCTTTTTTACAATAAGACCTTGCACTTTTCATATCTGCCAAAGCCCAAAAATTCAGTGAAAGTGCATTATATATCTTACTTTCTGTAGATAGCAGATTTTGCGATTCAGCAATCTTCATCGACTGCTTTCCGTATTCGATTCCTTTTTGAGGATTAATCGTACAAAATTTTTTACTTAATTCTGACAAAGCATCAACTTTATCTCTCCCTTTTGCCTTTTCAGAGACGTTTAACAAGCTATCAATTTCAGGTGTTTGCGCTCCTGCATGCAAAGTAATTGCAGCAAAGACCATCAAAAAAACAAATGTTTTAAATTTCATGACTTTAAAATTATAATTACTACTTAGCCGATATAAAATATTAAAATACAAATTATATACTATTTCTCACATCAATTATCTTAGCCAAAATACTGATGGCTATTTCGTTAGGTGTAATGGCTTTAAACTTAATACCAATAGGCATGTCTATTTTTTCAGCCTGAGGTGTTGTCAAATATTTTTCTTCAACAAGATATTTTTTAATTTTTCCTACTTTAGACCTGCTGCCAATCATGCCGAGATAAGCATAAGTCTTATTACAAAGCAGCTTTAAAATTTCAGCATCATGCATGTGTTTGTGGGTTACAATGACAAAAAACGAACGGTTGTCGAATTTTATATCATTAACAGCTTCTGTATAGTGTTTATTGATAAGTGTAAACTTATTGTTGGAATAGTCGTCAAATATGCCTTGTCTTTCGTCAATTATGTTTATTTCAAATCCAAGCATAAAAGCAAAACCAGAAAGGGCTTTACCAATATGCCCACCACCAAAAATGTAAAGCTTTTTCTTTTGATTAATAGGTTCGATATAAACCTGGGCAGCACCCCCGCATTCCATATTAAAATCGGTTTTAAGGTTAAAAGTAAAGTAGCATGGTGTATGGGTGTTCATAATTTCGAGGGCTTTGTCAATAACATCCTTTTCTATAGCACCACCACCAACAGTGCCGCATATTTTACCATCTTCATAAACAATCATCTTCATGCCGGGTTTACCGGGTGCAGAGCCTTGTATTTTAGTAACGATACATAATGCAGATAAGGCATCGCTTAGTTCTGCCTGCATTAGTTTTTCGTAGAAACTGTTCATCTTTTAAAAATTTAAAATATATATATTAATAAAGTTTCAATAAGCCCCAAATCTCAAGTTCCAAGCTCCAAATTTCAAGACCCTACGCTTAATAAAAAGCACCCAAATTTCAAGAAAAAGAGTAAAATACTCAATTTATTAAGAATAGAAGCGAGAATACGTTTTAGCTCTGAAGATTCATTAACCAAATAGTCGTTTTTTTCAATATCCCCAAGTTTCAGGCTACTATGTATTCGCAAGAAATAGTTTGACTCACGCATTTCTTTCAAAGAAATGCCGATTTTTGTCTTGACATCTGGCCTTGTAGGAGAGCCCTGTGATTCTTCATAATTTGCCCCACTTGAAGTTGATGCTTTGATAAGTTGCCGTTTTATATCCATCGTTTCTATTGTGTTTTTTACAGTACGAAGATATAATATGACATCAACTGCAAACTGCAATAACCTTTCACAAAGATCGTTTTTCTTATTCATTTCTTTTTTTTTCTTTCCTTTGAATTTGGATTTTGGGGCTTGAAATTTGAGACTTAGAGCTTTTACTCAATTAATCCATAGTAAAAAACAATTATTTACTTCTTCCAAGTTTCTTTTAGTGTTACAGTTCTGTTAAAGACGGGATTTTCCGGGGTAGAATCCTTGTCGCAACAGAAATAGCCTAACCTTTCAAATTGAAATTTGTCTAAAACCATAGGCTTACCTAAAGATGGCTCACAATAAGCTTTACAAATTTTAAGTGAATCAGGATTAATATTTTCTTTAAAATCGCCCCCCTCTGAAGTTTCATCAGGGTTTTCTTTTGTAAACAATCTGTCAAAAAGGCGCACTTCTAATTTTATGGCTTCTTTAGCAGAAACCCAGTGAATGGTACCTTTTACTTTGCGATTAGCTAAAGCGGAGCCACTTTTGGTTTCGGGGTCGTAGGTACAATGTATCTCTGAAATTTCGCCTGTGGCAGGGTCTTTAACTATGTTTTCGCATTTTATGATATAGGCATATTTTAAACGGACTTCTTTACCCACCGACAGCCGGTGAAATTCTTTAGATGGGTTTTCCATGAAGTCATCCCTCTCTATAAATAAAGTGTTAGAAAAAGGGATTTTTCTTTTGCCACTGTTTTCGTCTTCAGGATTAATGATTCCCTCAAGAGTCTCGGTCTGATTTTCGGGATAATTTGTAATAATTAACTTTACAGGGTTTATAACAGCCATTACTCTGGGGGCTACTTTGTTTAAATCTTCTCTGATGCTGAATTCAAGAAGTGCCATGTCAATTATATTATCTCTTTTTGCCACGCCTATTCTTTCGGCAAAATTGCGTATGGAAGCAGGCGTATAACCTCTTCTTCTTAACCCACAAATGGTAAGCATACGGGGGTCGTCCCATCCATTTACATAGCCTTCCTGAACGAGTTGCAACAGTTTTCTTTTACTCATAACAGTATAGGTGAGGTTTAAGCGGGCAAACTCAATTTGACGTGAAGGGAAAATGTCAAGTTCTTTGATAAACCACTCGTACAAAGGCCTGTGGACCTCAAATTCAAGCGTGCAAATAGAATGTGTTATTTTTTCAGTAGAGTCGCATTGCCCGTGGGCAAAATCGTAAGAAGGATAAATACACCATTTGTCGCCCGTGCGGTGATGAGGTGCATAAATGATGCGGTATAAGATAGGGTCGCGCATATGCATATTTGGTGAAGTCATGTCTATTTTGGCTCTCAACACACATTCTCCTTTTTTGTAAATGCCATTTTTCATGTCTTCGAACATCTTGAGGTTTTCCTCAACAGAACGATTTCGGTAAGGGCTTTCAATACCCGGTTTGGTGGGAGTACCCCTGTTGTTGCTGATTTCTTCCACACTTAATTCGCAGACATAAGCTTTACCTTTTTTAATAAGTTTAACAGCATATTCATACAGTATATCGAAATAATCAGAAGCATAATATTCTCTGTCTCCCCAGTCGAAGCCAAGCCAGCGTACATCTTCCTTTATGGAATCGACATATTCAACATCTTCTGTAGCCGGGTTGGTATCATCAAAACGCAGATTGGTAAGTCCTCCGTATTTTTTTGCAACACCAAAGTTCAAACAAATAGATTTGGCATGACCAATATGCAGATAACCGTTAGGTTCGGGCGGAAAACGCGTATGAATGTGCTTTTCGTATCTGTTATTTTTAATATCTTCTTCAATTAATAGTTCTATGAAATTTAATGATCTTTCGTTTTCTTGAATGTTTTCAGTATCCATAAGTGTTTTTGTTAACTTTAAATAAATATCACGTTATTGTTGTACAAAATTAAATATTTTATAATATTGCTGGTTTTTTAATTAAGGTTATTATTCAAACTTCGTTTTTTTCTCTCGCAAAGGCGAAAAGAACGCAAAGAATACAATTGTTTCTCGCAAAGACTCAAAGAAGAAAAAACAAAGAAGTAAAGAAATTAAGAAATTAAGAAGCAAATGTGTACTGGCTTGACATTTAATCGTTTAAAAAAAATTATTAACAAACTATATTATGGTGGGTTCTAAAAATTCAGGGATAATGGAATGTTGGCACTTCGACTTCGCACAGTATCCAAACATTGGAAAATTGGGAAAACTTGCATCTTTCCATTATTCCATCTTTCCAATAATGCAAGTTAATAAAGCAATTGGTTTATTTGGAACTCTCCTTATATTAATTAAATTTTAAAATTATGGCTATAATTCAGTTGGAAGGCATGGAGTTTTTTGCTTATCATGGTTGTTTTTCAGAAGAACAGATTATTGGCAGCCGGTTTATTGTTGATGTATCTTTTGAGTGTGATGTGAAGGAAGCGGCAAAAAGCGACAATCTATCAAAAACTATTGATTATCAGGAGGTTTATAATACAATAAACGAGGTGATGCAAATAAAATCTAAGTTATTAGAACATGTAGGCCAAAGAATTATTGATGCTGTAAAGGAGCGTTTCCCCATTATAAAGGAAATTAAGGTCAAAGTTTCAAAATGCAATCCGCCAATTGGTGGGAAAGTTGAAAAGGTAAGCGTTCTGATATGAAATACAGAAGATTAGAACGCGGATTACGCTGATGCAACGGATAGACGCGAATTTAAATTATAAAACACTAATACCATCAGCAATATTTGAGTTATGTTCGTTTTGATTTTAATTTTAATTTTAATTTTAATTTAGTTCCCCCAACTCTCTAATAACCTCAAAAACCACTTCTGCCAGATTGTTAATAGCTAAAACAATGTTCCAGTCTTCTTTGTTGAGGTTGCCAACGTAGTTAGAAATGCTTCTAATCTGTGTACAGGGCTTATTTATGGTATTACAAACATATAAAAAGGAGGCTCCTTCCATGCTTTCGACATCAGGTGCATAGGTTCTCATGAAATAATCAATTCTTCTTTTATTACTACTTATGGTGTTGACAGTAATTCCTTTTGCTTTTTTTAATTTCTGAAGAGAAGGTGTTGATATTGGATTTGCATTTTTAAGAGATGTCGTAAGCATTTTTTTATCAAGAGAGTTATTAAGTTTGATAGGCGACAAACCATCATCTGTATCAATGGCTATATCAGCAAAAGAATCTTCTAAGACGTGCACCACATCTCCCAAATGAAGAGATTCATCAAATGCACCACAGATACCTGCATTGATAATATAATCATATTTATGGACGCCTAGTATCTGTGTTAAATGAAATGTGGTGGCAACCATGCCTATAGAGGTTATTAATACATCTATAGTTTTATTGCCGAAGCTAAATCTTCTCAAATTTTCATTTAGCGATTTTTCAAGATATATTTTGTGTAAAAGGGGTTTTATTTCTAAATCGGTGGCTGCTACTATTAATATGCTCTTTGTCATACAATATATATATCTGTAAACAAGTAAATTATGAAACTTTATTAACCAATTTTAACCTTTTTTTATGTTACTTTTAAGTAAATTCTATAAATTTGCTGTTTCAAAAGACTAAATATGAAAAAACAAATTTACAATTTAATTATTATTCTGCTTTTTCTTTTTTCTGTCGGGTTTTACTATAATCTTAACGCCCAATGTCCTGGTTGTGTTACAGATATGAATTTTATTATAACACCTGCAGCTCCCGGCATTAACCCTGATACATTGCCAGATGGTATCGCAGGTCAGTATTATGATGCTGATGTTAATTTTTATTTACCGGCTCAGTTTACAACTCAGGGGACAAATGTTACACTTACCAAGCTGGAGGTGTTAAGCGTTGCAGGATTACCCTTTGGTATATCTTTTCAATCGAGTTCTGCCAACAATACTTTTTTCCCTTCACAAAATCCACCCACAACAGAACATGGATGTGCAAAGATTTGTGGAACCCCTGCATTTGCAGGTCAATACAGCATGGTTGTTTTTGTTCGCGCTTATGTCAATACAATTATAGGCAGTCAGACTTCAGATAATTCTTTTACAATTCCCGTTAAAATATTGCCTGGTAGTGCGGGTAATACCAGTTTCTCTCTGATGAACGGAAGCGGCTGCGGTATAGTAACAGCTACTGTCTCAACTAATTTGCCCAGTAATGGTAAACCAGGATTTTCTTATTTATGGAATTTTGGCAATGGCACCACAAGCACATCTGAAACTCCTGCTGCTGTTACCTATAGTACACCGGGTCAATATTCAGTTACCTGTCAGACCATTATTGATACAGTGAAATTCAGCTATCTTAATAATATAACAGTTTTGGGAACAAGTTGCAGCGATATTACAAGTAATCCTGATTTGTATGTTACTGTTAAAGATTTGAACGACAATACGATATATAAGAGTGCAGCAGTAAATAACACAAACCCTCCCGTCAGTTTTACTTTACCTAATGTACAAATAAACCACAACCAAAGCTATGTTATTCAGGTGAGTGACGAAGATACTGGACTAGAGGCTCCCGACGATTTATGCAATTCTTTTCAAATACCTGGTAATTCGTTAGGAAATACTTTGTGGTCCGGCTCAGATGGAATAAGCTTTACCGCCAGCAAACTTCTATTTACCTATATAGATACTGCCATAGTAACTGTTTATGCATTACCTCAAAGACCGGTTATCACAGCTTTCCCTTCTAATGGCGTATGCATAAATGATTCTATTCTGCTCTCTTGTTCCAATGCTGATAATTATCAGTGGTTTAACGATACATCTCTTTTATTAGGTGCCACACAGCAAAGTATGTATGTATTCACATCCGGCAAATATTATGTAATTGTATCAGATAGTATAGGTTGTCAGGCTCAGTCGGACACTTCAATAATTTCTTTTTACAGCATTCCGCCTAAGCCTACATTCTGGCGTACTGGCGACACGCTTAAAACACTGTCCAATGCATTTAGTCTTCAATGGTATTTTAATGGTAATCCCATTACAGGAGAAACAGACCAAACGTGCCTTATAACAGCGGCAGGCAACTATAAAGTAATAGCAACCTCTCAACATGGATGTTCTAAATCATCAGATGTTGTTTATTATCAGCCTTTATCTCACAGTAGTATTGAAGACACAGAAAACCTTATAAATGATTTTACCCTTTATCCTAATCCAAACGATGGTAATTTTAATGTTAAGTTTAGTGTTTATGAAAGTAGTAATATTGACATTTCAATATATAACATGTTGGGGCAGCAACTTTATATCGAAAAGGTAAATAATTTCATCGGCACCTATAATAAGGAGCCAGAGATAAGGTTAAGCCCATCGGTATATTTTCTTGAACTTAAAACAGACAGGCAGGTTTTAAGGAGAGAGAGAATAGTTGTGGAGTAGTTTAATGCAAAATAAGCTTTTTAATTACTTAGGGCTCTCAGCATCTTTCGCTAGCTCTTTGATGCTCTTTTCTATAGTATCTTTTAAGATTTTACTATCGGTCTTTACAAAATTACTTTCATCATACTTATTATTAACCATCGCTATTATATCTTTATATGGACCTCCTTCCATAAAAGATGCAATGTTAATTTTTATCACTTGGTGAATTATTTCGATACCCAGATTTGCTTTAATGTCATTATCTTTAGGCGCTTTCTGAATCAGGAACTCACCCGCCGCAGAAACAAAACATGCTTCTTGTTCACTAATATAACCGTCTCTTCTGGTAGCAACAATACATAAGGTGTAATAGATTTTATCTCCAAGGGGCATACCGCTAATCTTAACTGCTTCCTTATTGTATTTTTCAACACCCTTTAAGGCTTCTATAATGCAATTTAAGGTATTAATAAAATCAGGTTGATTACAACAAACGACAGCATTGTTAATTGTTACCGAAGCAGTATCAGCAGCCTGTAAAGTATCATTATTAGTCCCTTTTATTTCAATTTTCAAACTATCAACAATAACTTTATTGTCTTTGTGAAAAATAGTGGAATCCAACTCATTTTTCTGTTGAGCATAAGAAACCACTATAGAAAACAAAAATCCCGAAAACAGGATAGCTTTTACATATTTCTTAATTATTTTCATTTATGTGCTCTTTAATTAATAAATATTTTTTCAAATTTAAAGAAATAACTTTTAACTATAAAAAATTATTTATTAAAGTTACATCGAATTAATTATTGCATACAGTTACAGATAAATATGTTTTACCAAAAATAAATAAATTCAGGATATTTATTTGGGTATAAAAAATCTTTATAAACAGGGTCTTTCAAGGCTAAGAACACACCTCAAAGGTTTGATTTATGGAGCTTAAGTAATGATTTTCATGGCATTAGAATTCTGATGAATTATACTGGTTGTGTTTGGAAAGTTTATTGTCCGAATACTTCTTTATTCTAATTCTAAATAGCAAACTGGGGATAAATTAAATGATATAATATAATATTTACCTTGTATTATTAAATTAAAAATACTATATTTGCCTTGTATTATTAAATTAGAAATTCAATATTTGCTTTGTATAATTAAATTTGTATAAATGAAAAGACTCATTGACAGCTTATTAGCGGATTGGAAAAATAGCACAAGAAGGAAACCTTTAATTATTCGTGGTGCAAGACAAGTAGGGAAGACCTATACTATTTCTTATTTTGGTAATGTAAATTTCAAGAATTTTGTATTGATTGACTTTGAACGTAATCCTGAATTTAAAAATATTTTTGATAATGATCTTCACCCAGCGCGTATCATTGATGAGTTGGAACTTGCAACAGGTAAGACAATAGTTCCTGGCGAAACACTTATTTTTTTTGATGAAATTCAGGAATGTCCGAGGGCTATGGTTTCACTACGGTATTTTTTCGAAGAAATGCCAAAATTGCATGTAATTGCAGCCGGTTCTTTGTTAGAATTTGTTATGGGTGAGTTTTCATTTCCGGTTGGTAGGGTTCAGTTTATTGAAATTCATCCCTTAAACTTTCTGGAGTTTCAAATGGCTTTGGAAAATAAGCGAGCTGTTGATTATTTGTCCGGATTTCCGAAAGAATTGTCAGAATCGTCTCATCTGTTTTTACTTAAACAATTAAAAGATTATTTTTTTGTAGGAGGTATGCCGGAAGCAGTAAAGACATTTGTTGATACTAAATCAATAAACAAGGCAATAGAGGTTCAGCATGAAATATGCAATTCTTTAATACAGGATTTTGCAAAGTATAATCCGCAGGTAAATAAGCAATGTTTGAAAGATGTTTTTAATTCATTGGCAATAAATGTCGGCAAGCAAACCAAATACGCGTCACTAAGCAATGATTATTCAGGCCCGACAATAAAAAAGGCTTTAAATACCTTAGTACAGGCAAAGCTGGTACATAAAATCAATGCTGTCAATCCACAGGGATTCCCTTTGCAGGTTATGACTTCAAAGGTGTTCAAATCATGTATGCTTGACATTGGCATAATGAATTTTTTATGCGGGATATATAAAACAGATGAGTATTTTAAAAAAGATTTGCTTAGTATTTATCGTGGTGCCATGGCTGAACAATTTGTAGGGCAGGAAATGGCTATTAATCAAAATAATGAGTTGTTCTATTGGTGTCGTATGGCAAAAAGTAGCACTGCTGAAGTAGATTATGTGATTGCAGTGAATGATAGAATTATACCTGTTGAAGTTAAAAGTGCAAAGGCAGGCAGTTTGCGTAGCATGCACCAATTTTTAAAGGAATTTCCCGATTGCAAGGGTGGATATGTTTTCTCAACTAACAAATATGCTGAACTTCCTGCTCAGAAATTGACATTTATACCTCTCTATTTTGCTTACTCAGCCAGTAAAAATTAGAATAGAAACTAATGGACACTAAAAACCTTTAATCTCATGTGGCTTAAATTTATAATGGTGCTCCAAACTCTTTATTCTGTATGTGAAATCTTCAATAATAAAGCTTTAAAGTTATCTAATCAATTAAGCCAATAGATTACTTTTTTATAGTTTTATTAAGAAAATATTTAAATAAGAAGTAAAGAAACTCCTGTTTGAGCGAAAAGTAAAAGATCTGTTGACGCGAAGCGTACAGAACTTTGTTTTTTGCCTGACTATCAAGAATATCAACACTATTCCATAATCTTCTCCCACAGATTTTTTCCTTTGACCTGATTGTATGGGTGTTTGATAAGTTTCAACGGACCAGTTTTAGACATAGTATTAAGAATAATTGTTTTTCGTCTTAATAAAACAGGAGGGGACAACTTCACATTCCATTTTCTTGGGTTAGGAAGGCTACCCGCCAATGAGGCGGCTTCTTCCATTGAAAGATTTTTAGCAGGCTTTTTAAAATACTCCTGAGCAGCTTTCTCGACTCCATAAATTCCATCGCCGTATTCAATCATGTTAAGATAAACTTCCATTATACGCTCCTTGCTCCAAAAGAGCTCTATCAGGACAGTGAAATAAGCCTCCAGTCCCTTGCGAATCCATGTACGGTCCGGCCAAAGAAAAACATTCTTGGCAGTTTGTTGCGATATGGTGCTGGCGCCTTTTTTAATTTTGTGAGTCTCGTTGTATTTCCTGGCCCTGGCTATTGCATCCCAGTCAAAGCCGTTGTGATAAAGAAAATACCCATCTTCACCCGCTATGACTGCCCGCGGCATAAAGGAAGATATGTTTTCAATATCAACCCAGTCGTGTTGTAGTTTTAATTTTTTATGATTTACTTTCTGGTCAATCAAACGGATGACCATCAATGTTGTGAAACGAGGATTAACCCAGCGCAACAAAATTACAGACCCCACAGACACGATAAGGAAAATGAGAACTATTTTAAGAAAGAGATACCATATTCGACCAAAAAAACTATTACTTTTCCATTTCAGAAGATTCATGAAAATAAATATTTATAAAATTTTTCGGTACAAAGTTATATGGTTTATCCGGTTAATAAATCAGAAGACCCGGAAAATTATTTTCATTTGATTGACAGGGAAGTGATGCTATACTGCTTTAAAAAAAAGAAACTATCTGCTAAGGTGCCTGGAAAATAGCTCCAGAACTATTCTTTCAAGATAAACATCTCGCCATGTTTCCTTTATTGTGTGTACCTCAAAGGTTCGATTTATCGAATTTTATCAATGATTTTCAAAGCATTAGAAATTTTGAATACAGACAACTTTTCTAAAAATATGTATTTACAGCAAATTCAAATTGGTTAATAAATATCTCTTTAAATCTTGAAATATTATTCTGCTCATAAAATAACAACATCGCTTTTTTATATTCAACAGCATCAACTGTTCTAAAAGAAATCGGACAATAATTGTTATTCATCAAAACAGCATTACTAACAATTCTTGCTGTCCGTTTATTACCGTCCGTAAAGGGCTGAATATATGATATGAGCACTAAAACCAATAAAGCCTTCTCGAATATAATTTCCTTTTTGTTAATTAACTCACACATGTCTGAAAGAGCCTCAGAAATTTGAAACTCATTGTCCAGTGGACGATAATTTGTTCCTGATATACCGACCCTTCTTTTTCTCAGATTCTTATCGATGGCTAATTCCTTAACCAGTAAGCTGTGTATGTCCTCAATCTTCTGAATTGAAAGGGGTACCAGATAATCCGGATTCCCGATTATGAAATCAATCGCATCTTTATGATTTAAAAGCATGATTGCTTCTTCTTTTGTTTTACCTGAAGCGGTTTCTTTTTCTTTCAACAATCTCTCAGTTTCAAGAAGGGAATATGTGTTTCCTTCTATTTGTGAAGACTTCCAGCTTAAATCAATAGCTAATCTTTCAAGTTCCTTTTTATACTCTGATACGGTAAGTTGAGAGACATTGTTCTTATATGCATTTTGAAGTGTAGTAAGTTTAACTAATTCACTGTCAGTAAATATATTATGTTTATTTAATACATCTGTGGTCAGGTGAAAATTAAAGCTTTTTTTTATCTTTCTCTCATCAATTTCCTTTTCGAAATATTTTTCTATATCAATGGGTTGCAATAACTTATATACAGATGAAATCAGATATTTAGTTCCTTTTCCCTTTCCTTTGGTAAAAAGAAGATTCTCTGAGGTTAATTTCGTCAGTATTCTTTTTACTGTCGCATAACTTATTGAGGTTGAAATGCCCTCATGAACCTCTTTTGAAGAACAAGTTTGTTTTTCTTTTATAAACTCTATTATTTCAGATTCTCTGATATCCAACATATTAAGATATTTTAAGCTCACAAATATAATAAATAAAGCTCAATTATCCAAAAAAATGAGCTTTATTTTTTCTTTATATGAGCTATAACTACTCCATAAACGCTACTAAAATACTTATCGAACCGCTCACCTAAATGAAGTAGTAGCATTAATATGTAGTCTGAATCAGCCTTTCGGCAGAAATAAAAACGGACAATTTTGTAAAAAAACAAAATTGTCCGTTAAGGTACCCGGAGCCGGGGTCGAACCGGCACGAGTGTAACCTCATTGGTGTTTGAGACCAACGCGTCTACCAATTCCGCCATCCGGGCATTATGTGAATTGAAACGTATGCAAAGATAAACATTAAATTAAAATGAATGCAAGAAAAAAGATGTTTTACGATATTTTTTCATTCAGGTTTGTAAATAAATACGCTCTTTGATAAGAAGCTGTATTAAAAATTCTTTACCGTAGAGAACTCAGAGGAAATACACGCAGAGAAACACGTAGAAGAAGAAACTAAATTTTAAAATTAATCACCGCATATTATGCGGTGATTAATAATAACTCTTTTTTTGATTTTATTTAAATATATCAAATTAAGTCGTTTAGCTTATAGTTGGTGCTCCGACCGCCGGCAGTTCCTTTTTTAAGGACCTGTTTATGTAACAAGTCTTTGATGTCGCGAAGTGCTGTATCAGCAGAACATCTGGCTATTTCAGCCCATTTTGCAGATGTTAATTTGTTATCCAATCCAACCTGAATTTTATTTAGTAAAAAATTTTGTCTCGGATTGAGATAAATTGTTGTCAGATTGTTCCAGAATTCCTGTTTATAAAGCACCCTGGCAAGTGTTTGTTCTGCTGCTGCGAATGCATTTATCAAACAGTTGATGAACCATTGTAACCAAGCTGTTATATCCAGATTTCCTAATCGTGTTTTTTCCAGAATACTATAATACTCATTTTGTTTCAGTGCAATCTGTGCAGACATGCTGTAAAAACGCTGCAAACTTTTTTCTGATTTAGAGAGAAGCATATCTGTTAGCGAACGGGCAATCTTTCCGTTATTGCTATCGAATGGATATATTATGACAAACCATAGATAAGCAATTCCTGCTTTTATTATTGGGTCAAGTTTGTCTTCATTATTGAACCACTCAACAAATAAATTCATTTCATCGTTAAGTGTCACGGCATCAGGGGCTTGGTAACTAACTCTTTCATTTACTTTTTTACCGGAAGAAATTTTCATTGGCCCTTTGCTGTCATTTCTCCAGCTATGAGTAATATTTTCATTCAAATAGCTATTTGCTGTTGGCAACAAGAAAGAATACCAATCAAAAAGCCTTTCATTTGTAAGAGGCATTTCAAATTGCTGGGTAACATCATATATCATATCAGCAATACCATCAATATACATGTCGGAACGGATTAAATTAGGGATGTTCATGCCAAGGCGTCTTGCTAAAGAAGAACGTACTTGTTCAGGATTTAATATTTCGCCTTCAATTTCAAATGAATTTAATATGTCTGATGTTAATGTTTCTAAATTAGCTTCACGTCTTAATTCAATGCCAAGCGAATCCATTTTACCCATCAACTTACCCTGCATATTTCTTGCTTTGCCCAGCAAACTTAGTAACACAGAGCTGTCCCAGTTAAAATGAGGCCATTCATCCTGTTGATATATATATAGTTTCATTCACTATTATTATGGTGTCAAATTTAAACATTATTTTCTTAATAAAAAATAAAAGGCGCAAAAAATGCGGAGAATAAATATTTTTTAATATTCGAGTTTACTTTAAAAAGTATCTTATTTGAAAATCAGCTTTGCCCCGCCCCTAAAGCCGGCCTGGCCGTCTACCTGTCGGTAGGCAGAGTAGGCAGGGGAGGCTGATTTTCAGCGACTTCCCTGAATACTGAGTCGAAGTATAGGGAATAAGGGCAAAAAGTCGCTAAAAAAGAAACTGGGACTTTTTCAAGTGGACTCATATATTAAAAAGAAAGAAATTGCTGATAGGTTAAAAGCTTTATTTACAATGCTTAACGTACAAATCATTGGCTTGTTTTAAGCCAAGTTCTGAAGCCTTATGCCAGTCGGCACATGAATTTTCCATATCGTTAACACGGAAGTAGGTTACACCTCTGTTGTAAAAGGCTCTTGGGTTTTGTGGATTAAGTTCAATAGATTTAGAATAATCGTTGATAGCATCAACAAATTTATTTAAATTATATCTGGCTATTGCCCTGTCATTATAAGCCTGATCGTGAGTTGGAATCAATTCTATAGTACGGCTGAAACTTTGCGAAGCTTCTTCATACTGTTTGAGCATCATCTGTGTTAAACCCCTGTTGTAAAAGGTTAACCCATAAGTATTATTCAGTTCAATAGCTTTGTTATAGTCCTTTAACGATTCGGTATAATTGCCCGTATAGTAGTAGGCAATACCCCTTGAATGATAAGCATAAAAGGCATCGGGCTGTTTTTCAATAACATCGTCAAATAATACCACACCATTAGCCCATACACTATTACGATTGAACGAAAGAACAGAACAAAATAAAACAATTACTAAAAAAACAACAGTAAGTTTCGATTGTTTATTTTTCTGAGATAAATAAATTTTCTCGGCATATACAGCCAGCAAGAAAGCCAAGCCTATATAGGGCACATAGGTATATCTATCGGCAACAACAGCTCCGCCTACAGGGAAAAACTGCAGCACTAAGGCTATAGTGACGAAAAGAAATAATAAACAGAAAAGAATGAGTTTCTTTTCTTTTATTATACGAAAAGTTAAATAGATAAAACCTGCTATGATCAATGGTGACAAGTAGTAAATAATAGGCAGAGTGCTTCCAGTCATAACAGGATGTGGATAAAATGCCGATAGCTGAATGGGAATAAAAAACTTAAGAATGTAAAAGCCTAAAGCATAAGAAGCCACAAAAAACGAATTAAATAGCGAGTAGTTGGGTGTAAGATGTTGTGCTTGTGCATCCTGCGATTTAAGAGCTATAATTCCCAATAAAATGGCCAAAAGAAAAAAGGGAACCTTTAACAACAGGTTTTTTATATCTGTTTTCTTATTCTGGTAATAATCTATCAAAAGCAAGACTAAGGGCAGTACAACAGCAGCAGACTTCGACAACAGCGAAAGGAAAAACATCACAAGTGAAATAAAATATAGGGATAGCTTATTCTTTTCTGAAAACCTTGTATATAACATTAAGGACAATAGAAAGAAGAACGTATAAAGCACATCTTTTAATTCAGAGATCCACGCAACTGATTCCACATGCATAGGATGAATGGCGAAAAGGGCACAGGTGATAAGTGCTGCTAAATTTTTCTTTGTAAGCCCTTTTACAAAGAAAAACACCAGTATAACATTTAAAAGATGCAAAATTAAATTGATGCAATGATAAGGTTTAGGATTAACCTTAAACTTATCATATTCAATAGCATACGTCAACGTTGTGAGCGGATGATAATTACCCATGTGAAAAGAAGAGAAAATCTCTTTTACACTTGCCTTATCAAGATGCTGTATTGTTGGGTTGTTAAGAACATAACCATCATCATCCCAGTTTACAATAAAATCATTTTTTAGAGTGTTTGAAAAAACGATTAAAGTCAGCACCAGGACTACAGCTAATAATATCTTGTATATCAAAGGGAAGGATTGATTTCCACTAGCAGGTATATGTCCTTTATTGTTGTTTTTGCTTTTTTTTATATTTCCCATCTATCAAGAAATCTTTTCATCCAAATTACAAACTTATTTTGTTTCAACTGCTATTTTTTTCTGCCAACTGTCGCTGCCAACTGCTGCTGAGTGAATTATCTTATTTCTTCTTATGGATTAAATTTTCGGCAATTTCCAGGATTGCTTTTCGGGCTTTCTGAATGTCGTTAGTGGTGATTTTGTCTATTTTACTTATTTCTTCTTCAAAAGCGTTGAGCTTTCTGATGCCTAAGAAAGAAAGCAGGGTGTCCTTAAATTCTTCATCTGCATTTTTAAGTGCATTGCTAAGGGTAGAAATTTTAACAGTCTTTGTCAGTTCTTTAATAATAAAATCTGGCAGCTCAATTATCTTATCGAAAGTTAAGGCTTCGTCTTTAATTTTCTGTTTCTTAGCCACAGCAGTTTTTGCAACAGATGTTTTTTTAGACTTTGTTGTTTTCTTTTTGGCTTTGGCTTTTACTTTTACTGCAACCACTTTTTTAGGTTTCGATATTTCTTCCGGTTTTACTATGACCTCAACGACTGGTTTCACCATATCAGGAATAGGATTGGCATTGAATACCTCGTTGACCCGGATGCTAAAATCAGATACAACATTCATGTAGTTGATGAAAGCATCATAAGGACTGTTATAGGGGTTGAAATATTTGTGCACTTCTCCGTCAGAAAACCATTTGGTACACATATAGTAAAGATGGTCACTATTCTGAAGCCTGTGCCAGTCTCTTTTTATTGAACCATCGTTACATTCTTTAACTTTTTCTTCCAGGGCAAATAGTTGGGTAAAAGCTTCAGTTTGTAATTCATTACCAAGCCATGCCGTTACATCACGTTCTTCATCAGCCCATGAAATAGGGTAGGGGACGCTTATTGGAGAAACAGGTTGAAGCTCTTTAGAAAGTTCATAAGGTGTGTTGAACTTAAAGTCGGTGGTTGAGAGTATTACCTTGGGAAAAGCTTTAAGAAAATCAAAGATGCCTGTCTCAGCCCATTGGTGCTCGCCAAATGTTTCATAATCCATGAAGAGATTAACTGTTTCGTTTTGTGGGTCAACTTCGCTTAACCAGCTCACATACTTTTCTGCTGTCAGCGGCCACTCCGACCATGTTTTATTTGAAAAACGAAATGCTATATCATCACTTAATCTGAAGTTTTTTAAGAGAATTTTTAATTTGGGATTTTTCACACTGCAATACATATAGTTAGGGCTTTTCCAACCCAGAACATGTTTTGCCCCTTCTGTAAGCATAGACTTATAACCCATCTCAGCAACCATTTCTCCTATATCGTCAGAGTAGATAAGCTCTGTATTACGAAACGTCCTGGGCTTTTGGCCAAACAAATGTTCTATACGTTTAGCATGCTCATCAACCTGTTTCACAAACTCTTTTTTACTTGTCAAAGAGCATAAAGAGTGGGCATTAGTTTCGGTAAGAAACTCTACATTGTTGGTATGGGCTAATTTCTGGAAACTTTCCATAACATCAGGTGCATACAGTTCAAATTGATCCAGAGCACTTCCTGATATACTGAAACTTACTTTAAAAGCAGCGCCATATTCTTTTATAAGCTCATACAATATGCGATTTGTAGGCAGATAGCACTTTTCGGCAACTTTACGCATGATGCTTCTATTGGCATATTCATCGTAATAATCGTGTTTATGACCTATGTCAAAAAAACGATAAGTGCGCAACCTGAATGGTTGATGAACCTGAAAATATAAACAAATTGATCTTTTTCCCATCTTTCTTATATTTAACTTTAATATTTTTCTATTGATTTATTATATACCTGAAGCACGCTAAAAGCAGCTTTATCCCATTTGATGTTGTCAACTTCTGCCTTGGCATGCTTGTAAAACATTTTAGCAAGAGCATCATAGTTGAGCAGGGCATAGATAGCATCAGCGGTAGCATCAATATCCCAAAAATCTACTTTTATGGCATGTTTTAAGACTTCAGATACACCAGATTGTTTTGAGATAATTACAGGCACATTAGACCTCATGGCTTCGAGAGGAGCAATACCAAAGGGCTCTGATACTGAAGGCATCACATAAACATCACTGATGGCAAACATCCTGTCAACATCTTCGCCTTTCAAAAATCCTGTAAAATGAAATCTGTCGGCAATGTTAAGCTTTGCCACACGACGGATAGATTTATTGAGCAGGTCGCCACTACCGGCCATCACAAAACGTACATTTCTGTCTTTCTTAAGCACTTTACGTGCTGCTTCTATAAAATAGTCGGGTCCCTTCTGGTAAGTTACACGACCTAAAAAAGTGACAATTTTTTCTTTTACATGTGTTTGATATTTCGACAGATTGATGTTTTCATTGGGCTCAACACCATTATGTACTGTTATAACTTTATCTTCTGGAATACCATATTTAGTGATGACTATATTGCGTGTAAAATTACTGACAGTAATCACATAGTCGGCTTCCATCATCCCGTTTTTTTCAATATTGAAAACCAGTTCGTTAATATTTTCGCCCGACCTGTCGAACTCTGTAGCGTGCATGTGAACTATCAGGGGTTTGCCTGAAATCTTTTTAGCTGCAATACCTGCTGAATAAGTAAGCCAGTCGTGCGCGTGAATTACATCAAAATCTTTGCTCATAGCTATCTGAGAAGCCACCAATGCATACCTGGATACCTCTTCTAAAAGGTTTGAACCGTACTTTCCTGAGAATTCATAACGGTTCGAAAAAATACTATTTTCAGTGATATCAGTATGCTCTTCAGAAGTCTCAAAGAGCTTTGAAAACTCTTCAGGTGAGGTATAAGGTACAAGATTTGAAGAAACTTCCATATAGGTGAAATTCTCCCAGTATTTTTTCAATAAAATGTTTTTCAGGTTAATTGATATATCGCTGGCATTTACCATATCCATTGTCATGTGGTCTTCGTCGCCATAAAGCTTTGGCGCTACAAAAATAACATCAACACCTTGTTTAAGGAGCGATTTGGTAAGCCCGTAACACGCAGTACCCAAACCACCAGTAATATGAGGAGGAAACTCCCAGCCGAACATTAGTACTTTCATAGTGTCTTTCTTATGTTAATATTTTCTATTTAATGCTATTAAATAATATTATCATTAAAATAAATTCATTCTTTGTTAGTGTTCTTAGTCTTTTTGTTGTTGGCAATAAACTTTGAAATTCTTAATAGTTCCCCAACACTTGAAGCCTGAGAAATAGACCCATTTGGCCTGTAAGGAGGGTCACCCTCATATAATTCAGATATAGAGCCTATGCCATGCTCCCACATCACTTCTTCAAAGTCATTATATATATCAGTTATTGTTTCAATAGCCGAATTGCCATAAATATTTATCAAAGCCTGACAATAATGCCCCAAAAGCCAGGGATAAACAGCACCCTGAAAAGCAGCCGATTCTCTTTCGATGCTGTTTCCTTCGTAAGTGCCTTTGTAACCATAGTCCTGAGGCGACAATGTGCGAAGCCCACGATTTGTAAGTAATTTCTTTTTAACCATTTCAACAACTTCACCTTTTTCATCATGGGTTAAAGGAGAATAGGGCAATGACACAGCCAGAATCTGATTAGGTCTTATGCTCCAATCTTTAACGCCCTCATCAACACAATCGGCAAGATATTTTTTGGCTGGACTGTAGAACAGTTCTCTGAAAGAAACTTCTATTTGTTCTTTAATCGGTGTCCATTCTTTTACAAAGTGGGTGTCGTTTGCCAACCCTGCAACTTCAATAGCAAAACAAATAGCATTGTACCAAAGAGCATTTGCTTCTACTGTGTATCCATAGCGTGGCGTCACAGGCTTGCCTTCAACATAAGCATCCATCCATGTCAGGGCTATGCCATGCTCTTTAATATACAACAAAGAATTATCATGCACTTTGACATTATGGAGTTTGTTGTTTTTAAAAGTTTCTAGAATATCCAATAATACAGCTTTATATTCTCTCCAGATCAATCCTTTAGATTTTGTATAAGAGGCATATTCCTGTAAAGCCCAGAAAAACCATAAAGAAGCATCCGGCGCATTATATTGAGCTTTTAATCCATAACCCAGATTAGGGAACAAACCATTTTGCATCTCCGATATCATGCTGTCTATAATTTGTTTGCACATTTTAGGATCGTTTAGTGCTAAGGTAATCCCGGGTAAAGCCATGAATACATCTCTACCTCTGCGGTCGTACCATGGAAATCCCGCAATAATTTCGATTTTCTTTCCTTTTTTCTTGATAAACTGCTGGGCTGAATTTGTTAAACAATTCTCAAAACTGTTCCGGGGAGTACGTAACTTCAACTCTTTGTTGAATCTTCTTATCAGCGTGCTGGTCCCCAATTCTTCTGTGCCCACAGATATTACAACACTTTCGCCTTTGGCAATGTCTACTTCGAAAAAGCCAGGTACAAAAAGATCTTCTTTAAAATCATAACCCCTCAACATCTCTTCGATATATTCAATATCGTAGTACCAGTCTGGAGCATGAGTATATTCAACAGGTTTTGAAAACTGAATAATCAATGGTGCATAGCCATTATACATCCTGAATGAAGCCCCATTCTGAACCGGTTCGTATTGTTTATTTACGTATAAATTGGCTTTTGATAACGAATGTACATTCCTGAAAGCTATAAAAGGCTTTAATCGTAATTTTGTGGGAGAAGTAGCTTCTACCAGAGTATATCTCAGCAAGGTACGGTTTTCCTCTAAAGTTAATAGAATTTCTTTTGTAAGGATAACACCACCTACCCTGTAGGTAATTTTAGGAATAGGTTCATTATTTAAATCTTTTATGTATTTGTGTCCCTTGGGATTGTAGTTGGAACCCTGATATTTGTGAATTCCCAGGTTAAATTCAGCATCTCTTTGAATTACTGTTTCATCAAGTGTTGACAATAAAACATGATTTTCGTTATCAAGGAAAGGTTGGGGTGTTATCAATAAACCATGGTATTTGCGCGTGTTGCAACAAATAATGGTGGTACTTGCAAAAGATCCACTCCTGTTCGACCTCAAAAGCTCCTTATTAAGAGAATACTCCAGATTTATCAGCTTTAATTTATCAAACTGTATATAGCTCATTTTTTATTTTAATTTTCGTTTTATTGTTAAGTAAGTCAACATATTAATTTGATAATATGTTCATATCACATTAATCTACAAAATTACAAAAAAATTCGCAAATAAAAATATATTATAATTTATTTGTTATTTTGTTTATACAAATGATTGTGTTAGACTAATTAATTATTTATTGAAACAAGAATATTATAATTATGATATGTAAATGTTGAGCGATAATAGATTTATTGTTAAAAAACTATAATTCAGGGTATCTGAATGTATGTTTCTGATGCTGCTTAAAATACATGGAAGTACAGCTATAAGATTTACTGTAAGAGCAAATTGAATAACACATAAAGATTTCTTTATGAAAAGGTTATATCCTCTTTAGGTGATATTTTCTATTTTCCAATACAAAAGCTCGAAAATATCTCGTCCAGCACGTTTTCATTACTTATCTGCACACCGGTAATTTCAGCAAGGTAGTGCAATGCCCGCCGCAGGTCGGCAGCTAAGAGCTCATGCGATATCTTTTGAGGAATCAGAACTATTATATCGTTGATGATGTCGTTGGCTTTTTTAAGGGCTTCGTAATGTCTGGCGTTTGAGACTACTGTTTCGCTATTGTCAATCTGTTCTTTTTTAACAATGTTGATAAGCTTTTCAGTGATTAAACTGATGTTCTCATGGCGTTTGGCAGAAATAAAGACAGTTTCTTTTTCTACTAGCTTTTTAAATGAAGAGGGTATTTCTATAAGCTTATCTGTCTTGTTGCCTATAAGGATAATCTTTTTATTCCCTTCTTTGCATAGGTTTTCTAATTCGTCAAGGCTTTCAATAAGCTCTTCAGTTGTGGTTTCGCTTATGTCAAAAACATAAAGGATAATATAAGCCTGTTTGATTTTTTCAATGGTTTTTTCAATGCCCATATTTTCAATTTCATTGTCTGCTACCCTAAGTCCTGCAGTATCAATAAAGCGGAATGTGATGCCCTCTAAAGTAATAGTATCTTCAATAGCATCACGTGTGGTGCCGGGAATGGCAGATACAATGGCTCTGTCTTCATTTAATAGGATATTGAGCAATGTTGATTTGCCAACATTAGGTTTGCCTGTGATGGCTACAGGTATGCCTTTTTTGAGCACATTACCGACAGAAAAAGAGTCAAGCAAACTTCTTATTTCTCTTTCTATTTTCTGGATAAGCAGTAAAAGCTGAGAGCGGTCTGCAAATTCAACATCTTCTTCTGAAAAATCCAGCTCCAGCTCTATGAGGGCTGTAAACTTTAGTAGTTGCTGGCGTAACCCTTCAATTTTTTTTGAAAAACCACCTCTTAGTTGTTTCATGGCAAGGTCGTGAGCTGTTTTGGAGTTGGCAGTAATAAGGTCGGCTACAGCTTCCGCTTGAGAGAGGTCTAGCTTGCCATTCAGAAAAGCCCTGAGGGTAAATTCGCCACGACGAGCCAGTCGGCAGCCATTAGCAATGAGCCATTCAAGAAGTTTCTGCTGAATGTACAGGGAACCATGACAAAAAATCTCAATACAATCTTCGCCTGTGTAGGAGCGTGGCGACCTGTAGATATTAATCACCACATCGTCGAGCCACTCATCATTAAGAACTATGCTGCCGAAATGAACAGTATGGGATGCTACAGTTTTTATGTTGAATCTTTTGCTTTTAGCTTTAAAAACGTTGCTGGTGATTGTAAAGGCATGGCTACCACTTATACGTACTGCTGCTATTGCAGAAACACCTGCTACAGTGGCCAGTGCGCAAATAGTGTCGTCATTAAAAATATTGACAGGATTTTTATTCATCTCTTTTTATTTGATACATACAAAATTATGCACTTTTTATGATTTTTTTCGAAAAATGTCTTTCCTCTCCCTTTTAATCTTTTGTCTTTATACTTTTATCTTTTATCTTTCTGACATTTTTCTAAGTTTTCCAATCGTTTATGGCTAAATCTTTTTTGAGGTGCTGCAATAAATTGCTAATTTTGGAATTTTATTGAGTGGTGCGGAGCACCTGAATATTTGTAACAAACAATATTACATAAAAAAGAGGTGCAGCGCACCGAAATATAATAATCACGTTAACATGGCTAATACTTACACACAATTCAATGTACAGCTGGTCTTCACCCCAAAAACTAGGATGCGTTAATACAAAAAATGATTATATAGAATCTTGGGAATAGTAATATAACGGTGCGCTGCACCTAAGCCTTGAAGTGTTATTAATGTTACAAATATTATGGGGCGCTGCCCCAAAAGATAGATAACTGAAGTATTTAACGTTGACATTTCTTATAGCAAATATACAAATCGAAAAATCATTTAATTTCACTGTGTGAAAAAAATTGCAGCACATCAAAAAAAGAAAATGCCTCGTTAATTTGTTGAATTACTTATTCATTTTTAATGACTAATTTTGTTTTTTAAAAGTAAAAAAAAATGCGTCAGTTTGGTCTCCTTGGAAAAGGTTTAACCCATTCATATTCAGAAAGTTATTTTAATAACAAATTTTCTACTCTTGGATTAACAGACGTTTGTTACAATTTATTTTCTGTTTCTGACCTGACAGGGATGAGAGATATTATATCAGCAAACCCTTTTCTAACAGGTTTAAACGTAACTATTCCATTTAAAATTGATGTTATAAATTTTGTTGACGAACTGGATGAGTCTGCTAAAGCTATAGGAGCTGTTAATACATTGAAAATTCTCAGGCAAGGAAAAAAAACGAGAATAAAAGGTTACAATACTGATTATCTGGGGTTTATAGAAAGTATAAAATCTATGAATTATAAAATTTATAAAAAAGCATTGATACTAGGTACCGGTGGAGCCTCAAGAGCCATTGCCTATGCCCTGAATTTATTAAGTATCGATTTTCTTTTTGTTTCACGCCAACAAAAAAATGAAGCAACAATTAATTATAATGATTTGACAAAAGATTTGTTATCCCGTTATTCTTTAATTATTAACACTACCCCTTTGGGCATGTATCCTGATATTAAAAGCTGTCCCGATATTCCTTTTCAATATCTTGGAAGAAAGCATTTGCTCTTTGATTTGGTTTATAATCCCGATAAAACAGTTTTTTTACAAAAAGGACAGCAGCAAAATACTTATATTTGCAACGGACTTAATATGTTGTATGCACAAGCCGAGTATTCATGGAAAATATGGAATGATGAAGCTTTATAAATGTCTTCTTTTACTGATTACCATATTTTTGATTTCTTGCGAAAAAGACCCCTTAATCAATTGTAATTGTACATTGCCTTATAAAGACATGCTTTGTAAAACGTATCTTTTTGAAAACGATAAGTGTGTAGGTTATATTGATTATAGCTATAATACGCAGTTGCAGAAGGAAACAGAAGACTATTTGTCGGTAAAGGGAAAGGTCGAGAAAACTATTTCTTATACGTACAATTCTCTGGGTTTTATTTCTGAAAAAAAGGTTAATACTATAAGCCCTGCAAAAACTGAGAGGATTTCATATACTTATAATACGTCAGGTAAATTAGAAAAGCTGGAGCAGTTAGAAAACGAGGTACTTATAAAGAGTAAAACGTTCTTATACAATGACAGCAGCAAGTTACAACAAATAAAAATTTATAGCAATGGCGTTATTGATTCGCTAATTTCGTTTGAATATGACTGCGATGGGAAATTGTGGCGGGAATCGTTTTTTAATAAAGACTCTTCGCTTTCATCCTATCAGATTCATCAGTTCTATTTTAACGACATAGAAAGTGTAAATCTCTTTAATGCTAATGATGTGTATTTAGGCTACAACTTGTGGGTGCATGATAGCGGTGGAAAAATTATTTCTTATGCAGAGTATAATCAGACCAATGATTTGGTTAATAAAACAACTTACACTTACGAAAATAATCTTTTGGTAAAAGAAACAACGATAGATGGCTTTGGAAAAGTAATCAGCTATAATGTGTATTTTTACAGTTAGAGTAAAGATAATTGCTAAATAGTTAAATTGCTAAATTGTTTAAAATCAATCGTTTATTAAATAAATGGTTTGCAAAGAACCAATAACAATTTAACAGTACAGCAATATAACCATTAAATACCAATCATCCCAATCAAATCCTGTATTGTCATTTTAACCTGCTCTCCCGAATACATGTTTTTTAAGGTAAAGACATTATTGCTCATTTCATCAGTACCTGCAATAACAACGTATTTAATTTTATTTTTATCGGCATAAGTCATTTGTTTTTTCATTTTGCCGGCATCGGGATATATTTCAGTGGCTATATTGTGGCTGCGCAATTCATTTGCTAAAGGCATGCAATAAAGCAATTCCTGCTCTCCTAAATTAGTGATTAACACCTGCGTAAAGTTGGTAACAGTTTCGGGAAACAAATTGAGCATTTCTAAAACATCGTATATTCTGTCGGCGCCAAAGGAAATGCCTACTCCTGAAACATCTTTGAGTCCAAAAACACCTGTTAAGTCATCATACCTGCCACCACCACAGATGCTGCCCATTTCAACATTTTTAGCGCTTACTTCAAAAATTGCTCCTGTATAATAGTTCAGACCTCTCGCAAGTGTGGCATCAAATTCAATTGTAGAAGCAACGTGTAAGGTTTCAGCAAGATTCAGTATTTCTTTTATTTCAGCAATGCCTTTTTGGCCTGTTTCAGACTTGTTAATAAATTGACTTACAGCATCTAACATATTACTGCATGTCTCAGTTAGTTTGATTAAATGAGCTATTTTATCAATAGCGTCTGAAGGAATCTGTTTGGAGATTAATTCCTCTTTTACCTTTTCCCATCCTATTTTATCGAGTTTATCAAGTGCAACTGTGATATCGATTAAACTTTCGCCTACACCAGCAACCTGGGCTATGCCTGATAAAACTTTACGGTTATTTATTTTTATAACTATCTCTATGCCAAGAGTTTTAAAGATTTCGTCAGTAATTTTTATCAGTTCTGCTTCGTTTATTAAAGCATTGCTGCCAACAATGTCCACATCGCATTGGTAAAATTCACGGTAACGTCCTTTCTGAGGTCTGTCTGCCCGCCATACCGGTTGTATCTGATAGCGGCGGAATGGAAATGTAATGTCGTTAAAGTGTTGTACTACAAAACGTGCAAAAGGAACCGTAAGGTCGTAACGCAATGCTTTTTCGCAAATCTGTGGAATCAGGTGAACAGTATCCATTTGCTCATAATCTTCAGTTTTTACACCTGCCAGATAATCTCCCGAATTGAGAATTTTAAAAATAAGTTTATCTCCTTCATCACCATATTTCCCTGTCAATGTAGAGAGCATTTCCATGGCCGGGGTTTCTATGGGCTTAAATCCGAATTTCTTGAAAACAGCTTCCACAGTGTTAAAAATATAAGCCCGTTTAGCATATTGTTCTGGTGTGAAGTCTCTTGTTCCCTTAGGAATAGCAGGTTTACTTATATTCATAAATTATTTTTTTACAAAATTAACTTTTTTTAAATAAAAAATCCCGACCTGAAATAAAACAAGTCGGGATAAATCTTTTGCAAATGTGTTTTTATTCACAAGTGCTATCGCAATCACTCTCGCAACCACAACCACAGGAGTCATGCTCATGCTTAGGTTTCAAATCTTCTTCTGTAGCGTCTCGTACTTCAATTAACTTCCCTTTAAAATGCAGATTCACACCAGCCAGAGGGTGGTTGAAGTCCATCTTAACGGAATCGTCATTAATAGCCAATATTTTTCCATAAAACACATTGCCATCTTTGTCCTGCATAGGCAATACATTGTCAACACGAAGAATTGTGTCGTCTATTTTACCTTCGTTCATAAAAATTTCTTTAGGCACATCTGCTCTGGCGTCTTCATATATAGGCCCATAGGCATTCTCAGCAGTAATACCAAAATCGAAATTATCATTGGCTTTTAAACCTTTGATATTGGTTTCAAATTCAGGCAACATTTGTCCTGAACCAAAAATAAATGATAGCGCATTTTCTTCGGTAACAGTTTCTATGTGGTTTCCATTGGTGTCGTTTTCTTTGAGTTCATAAATTAATGAAACAAATTTGTTTTCTGATACTGTCATAATGTTAGTTTTTAGATTTGTTTGCAAAAATAATATTTAATTTAATATGGAATAATAGAAAAATAGTATGATTTAAAAGATGTTTGGGTTTCCCAGCTTCTCCATTTCTACATATTTCCAATCTTCCTCTTTTCCAGTATTACCTAATTTTAAATCCGATATAGCTTATTATCGCAAGTAATTTTTTTAATTTTGACCCTCTTAATTTGTTTTTTATGAATTATAAGCAGGTACTCGATTTTATGTTTAGTCAGTTGCAGATGTATCAGCGTATAGGAGCTGCAGCCTATAAGGCAGACTTAAACAATACAATAGCAATATGCGATATACTGGACAATCCCCAGAGACATATTAAATCAGTCCATATTGCAGGCACAAACGGCAAAGGCTCTGTTTCTCATTTGATGGCCTCTGTGCTTCAGGAAGCGGGCTATAAAACAGGTCTTTTTACATCACCACATCTTAAAGATTTCAGAGAACGCATAAAAGTTAATGGCAAACAAATTCCCAAAAGATTTGTTATAGATTTTGTTAATAAATATTACAACAATTTCAATGAAATAAAGCCTTCTTTTTTTGAGATGACCACAGGGTTAGCTTTTGATTATTTTAAAAAAGAAAATGTTG
>Ga0114951_10001386_pt1 | contig 30059 bp, 22 predicted proteins | sample AM7aDNAmetaG_FD_88677 | JGI IMG/M metagenome (GOLD analysis project Ga0114951, IMG submission 88677) | Freshwater microbial communities from Finland to study Microbial Dark Matter (Phase II) - AM7a DNA metaG | ecosystem: Environmental > Aquatic > Freshwater > Lake | place: Finland: Lake Alinen... | reverse complement strand
CCTGAACTACCGTCAGTTCCTGAACTGCCTGATGAGCCTGAAGAACCTGATGTGCCATCAGTTCCTGAACTGCCTGATGAGCCTGAACTACCATCAACACCTGAACTACCTGATGAACCTGAGATTCCTGAACTACCTGAGGTTCCATCTGTTCCTGAACTACCTGATGAGCCTGAAGAACCTGATGTTCCATCTGTTCCTGAACTGCCTGAAGAACCTGAGCTTCCTGAACCATCAGTTCCTGAACTGCCTGATGAGCCTGAACTACCATCAGTTCCTGAGCTACCTGATGAACCTGAAGAACCTGAAACCCCTGAACTACCTGATGTACCATCAGTTCCTGAACTGCCTGAGGAGCCTGAAGAACCCGAAATCCCTGAACTACCTGATGTGCCATCAGTTCCTGAACTACCTGAAGAACCTGAACTACCATCGGTTCCTGAGCTACCTGAGGAACCTGAAGAACCTGAACTACCTGATGTGCCATCAGTTCCTGAACTGCCTGAGGACCCAGAACTGCCTGAAATTCCAGAACTACCTGATGTGCCATCAGTTCCTGAGCTACCTGATGATCCTGATGAACCTGAAATTCCAGAACTACCTGATGTGCCATCAGTTCCGTCAACACCTGATGTGCCTGAGGAACCTGAACTACCTGAAATTCCAGAACTACCTGATGTTCCTGAACTACCTGATGTTCCATCAGTTCCTGAACTACCTGATGAACCTGATGAACCTGAAATTCCTGATGATCCTGAAGTTCCTGAACTACCTGAACTACCTGAACTACCTGAACTACCATCGGTGCCAGAACTACCTGATGAACCTGAACTACCGTCAGCCCCTGAAGCCCCCGAAGAACCTGAAGAACCTGATGAACCTGTAAATACACCATCAACACCTGATGTGCCTGATGAACCTGAACTACCGTCAGCTCCTATTCCAGATGTACCTGAACTACCTGATGTTCCATCAGTCCCTGAAATACCTGATGAACCTGAACTACCTGACGTTCCATCAGTTCCTGAAATACCTGATGAACCTGAACTGCCATCTATTCCAGATGTGCCTGATGATCCTGATGTACCATCAGTTCCACCACTTCCACCAACAAATTCTTTCCAATCTGAGTCAATAGTAAAATCCCCTGCTGGGTTATTAATTAATACCCAATATCGATCATCTTCAGTACGAACCATCATACCCAAAGACCTTCTGAAATATGTTATAGAATTTCTTTCAGTTTTACCAGAGCATACTCTATATCCACCTTTAAAATAAATATCTTCGAGAATAGCATAAGTATCACCAGTCCAACTCGGTTCAAATTTACCTGTAATTCTTACGCCCATTAAGTTACAATTATATTTATTGCACCGCCTAAGGTGTAGGTTGTTCTATAAACTCTATAATTTGTTATTTGTGAAAACTGATTGATTACACTTACTAAATCATATGAAAATCCATTTTCTGAATTAGGATATCCATTATACATATCAACTTGAAATCCTGTTAATGAATCAACAAAATTTGTAGGTCCACCATACACATCGGCAAAACATAAATATTTATAATCATATTGACCAAAAGAATACGTCCTTGGATAATCTGAATATAAATTACTACTTGTTAAGCCTGTAATTTCAACACCAGTTAAACCTGTAATTGGTGATGCCCCCCAATAAAACATCCAATCCCATCTAATAGAAAATGAATCAGTAAATGTTTGATTTTTTGTATTTTTAGCTGAAATATTCCATGTTCTAATTCCTATCCCATCACCAGATGTTCGAGTTACAGTCGGAGAGAACGTAACTGGATAAGTACCAGAATTAGCTAAATTTATTAATGTCGTAATATTATATCCATAAATTGAAATTGTGTTAGCTGAAACACTCGCTGGATTTGAAATTGCCCACAATGCTGTATCTCCAGTGAAACTATGCCCAATTTCAATGGTTCCTGTATGAGTAGCAAATGTGTATAATGTAAATGCTGGATATTGATATGGATACAGTAACAAATCCCACATTTCTTGCATATTTTTTCCTGGTATTGGAAAAGTTGTGCCAACTTCTACACCACCAATTGTTTCAGGAACAGGATTCGGATTTATGTATAAACTAAATGTTATTCCACTACTTATGATCATAATAAGATCATGAATACTTATCTTTTTCGCATTAGAAGAATAAGTATCCTTATCTATAGGAAACCATATATTATTTAAGTCGTGTTCAGTAACTAAATCACGAATTCTTATTATTTGCATCCTCTTTCAACAATGTTTTATCTATATATTATTTTAAAAGAGAGGAAAACTGATTAAACGGAAAATCTGATGTATTTTTTTATATATACTGATATGATAACAAAATTTAAAATTTTTGAAGATTTTGAAGACACTAAGGATCAAGATTGGAAACTTTCGTTGGATATTTCATCTATTTGGCAACAATACACCACAGGTACAATTTCGTTATCAAGTTTCAACACAAAATATATTGAATTTCTAAATCAATATAAAGAATTGATCACCGAAAAAACAAGTGCTTGGGATAAATTACAAAAAATTATAACCAAGTTAGATGAGAAAAAAGATAAAATAAACGAAAGTCGTAATTTATGGGATGATATTTATGACTGGGGAGATACTAATCTTGTTGAAATTTTGGCAATAAAAAAAGACTTTTAACTATGAAAAATATACACGATTTTGGTAATTTTAAACTTTACGAATTAAATCAATATGGAATTGGAACAATTGTTATAATTTATTATGACATCGATGGAAATACTGAACCTTGTAAAGTTAAAATAAAGCAAATTCATAGAAATAATAAATATAGCGCAGAATTTATGCCACCTTTAGAAAATCATCCACCTATTTCTATAAGCGGTGACCAAATAGTTGATGTTGCTGAAGAAATTAATGAACCAATGAAACCAGCGTGGACTGGTGAACAACCGATGAGTACGGATTATAATCCAGCATCAAATCCAAATCAGATGACAAACACTAATAAAATTACAAATGATATAAGTGTGCCAAACTCTTAAGAAATTATAAAAATTCTTCTGGTTGTATCTGATAATTTTATATCAAAAAAACTGACAACATAAGGATTTCTTAAAACAATATCAAACATTTTTAATTTTCATTTTTATGTAGCCGTTCCATTTCTACTTCTACCAACATGGGTATCATCTTGTCTTGCCGCAGCATATAATGTATCAGTATTATCTATCCATTGTCCTGTGAATGTACCCCCTGCAACAGTTGTCAGATTCAATATAATTTCATCAGAGGTTGTACTAACAACACGATAAACATCAATCGGAATTCCAGACCCATCACTTGAATATCCAGTGCATGTTCCAGATACTGTAAACATTATTGCACTATATGAATAATAATATCCATAATATGCAAAATTGGTTGGACCTGAATCCAATCTATATTGTCTGGCTGAGATTAAATTCAGTCTATCTGGATCAGGGTCTCCGTTCCATCGTGTGAAATTGGAACGAGCTGCCCCATATAACGTCTGAAGTGCATTTCTTGCACCTTCACGACCCTGCCCATTATATAACAATTCCCATCCAAAATTTTCACCTTCCCCTGTATTTTGTTGTGCCATTAAAGAATATGCACAATCTGTTGCAGCAGCCATGGCTGGAGTACATGCTACATATGTTAAAAATCCACCCTGATAATAATTAGTTTCTGGTATTGGGCAAGCTACCGCAGTAGCCCCTTGAACACGAGTTACTGTCATTCCACTACTAACTAATTGAAAGCATGTTTTCATATGAGCACCATCACCATTTATATGTTTTCCTGAAATATAATTTAAATATAATATTCCAGATAAATTCCACCCAACTTGCGGAGTATTACTACCGAAATTTATTTGATAAAGATTTTTTCCTCGTGTTAAATTTATACCAGCAGACCCATTTTGCCCACTCGCATCAATTCGATGAAATAAACTGTATTGCCCCGCTTGAACAGAACCAACTATCATTGAATAAGTAGTTAATACTGTTTGACCTGTTGTGGAACCTGTAACGGCAATTTGTAGCCCAACCCCACCAGAATCAATCAAATATAAGGCTACCGCACTTTCCTTTAATTTTATAGGGGCTGGTTCTTCTATATACATATTTTTAGACCATGCCCCCATATATGTAACGCCAGTCCCCCCTATCCACCCTGAAGTATCCACCCCTCCTACCATTAGACTATTATATATTGCTGTACTACCTGAATGATCATATTCATACGTACAAACAATCAATCCACCAGTAGTGGTAAATCTACTTGTTACAGGGGAAGATATCATCTGAATAGATGTTGCTCCTGTTAAAATAAATGATGTCAAATTTTGAAACGCTCTCCCCCATCTCGAAGAATTTAAAGTTGCAGCATTTCTCCAGAACGTAAACTGAATATTATTTATTAAAGTTGCACCAGAAAAGTTACCAGTTGAATTACATGCATCATTAAATTGTAAATCTAAATATATTTGTCTAATTGTTATACCAGTTTCTGGTAAGTATGGTGTTAGCCCAAAGTTTCCAAAATTTGTTAAAGCTGGTATCGCAGCAGCACCACCAACAGTTTGATATGATGTAGTTAATATTGATCTTGTTGATTCAATTGGTATCCTTATTGTTTTAATACGAGTATTAGAAATTGAATCTTCATATTGATAAGTAATTAAAATTTTAGCACCTATATTGGCAGTCGCAATAGTTCCTCCAGACCACCCAACATTCCATGCCATAGCGTTACCTGACCAATTTGATGTGAAATATGTCGTCATATCTCTTGCTAATTGCCAAGACTCATGTTGAGCAGCATTAGCATTAGGGTTTGGTAAAACTATCCAGTTCATAGCGGCTGAACCAAGTTTGAACCCAATTGTAGGAGTAGTTAAAGATGCGGTAGTCGTATTATCACCAGCAACAAACAATTCTAATAGAACAGACTTAAAAACTAAAGTTGATTCTGGAATATAAATATTAGTATTACCAGTTAAGTATTTTATTGTAGCAGCAGCCAATGTAGTTATATCAGTCTGTGTTGAATATTCAATCATTTTTAATCTTGATGCCATAAATTAAATTCTTTATTTTATATATTTATAAAATGTAGTTCCTTATCTTTTTCTATACTTTATACTAATATGCAATTGAGTAACAGTACCACTCTGAGCTGTTGTTGTCATCATAACAAATCTACCACCAGTAATTGCAGCACTTGAGAATGATGTAAAATTCTGCCCAGTTGTTGTACTGGTTATTGCTTGAGCTGATGAAAATATTGCAGTCCCAACAGCAGATACATCAGCAGTATGGGTTGGATTAATTGTAACTGATGGTGTTGCTGAACCCATAATAACTGCCTCTATCGATATTATAGTTATACCAGTAAAAGCATAAAACATTACAATATTTTCTGATGCACCAGGTGATTCTATTGTTATAGCTTTACTTTCTACAATAGCATCATCAATAGCTCTTAATGTGTAAGACAATGTACTTCCAGTATTTGCATAATTGACACCAGAGTATGTTACGATAGTATTGTCTAAAGGCCCAGCAATATTACCATCTGTTCCTGATGTACCAGCCGAACCTGATGATCCAGAAGTTCCATCAGACCCTGAACTGCCTGATGAACCTGAACTACCGTCAGTACCTGAAATTCCTGAACTGCCTGATGTACCATCCGTTCCTGAATTACCTGATGAACCTGAACTACCAGAAATTCCAGAACTACCTGATGTACCATCAGTACCTGAGCTACCTGATGAACCTGAGCTACCATCCGTACCTGAACTGCCTGATGAACCTGAACTTCCATCCGTACCTGAACTACCTGATGATCCTGAAGAACCTGATGTACCAGAAGTTCCTGAACTACCCGATGTGCCATCAGTTCCTGATGACCCTGAACTACCTGATGATCCTGAGGAACCAGAACTACCTGATGTACCAGATGAACCTGATGTTCCAGAGGTTCCTGAGCTTCCTGATGTTCCAGAAGTTCCTGAACTACCTGAACTTCCATCCGTACCAGATGATCCAGAAGAACCTGAACTGCCATCAGTGCCTGAACTACCTGATGAACCTGAACTACCATCAATCCCTGATGACCCCGAAGAACCTGAGGTACCTGAACTGCCTGATGTGCCATCAGTTCCAGAACTGCCTGAAGAACCTGAAGAACCTGAGGTACCTGAACTGCCTGATGTGCCATCAGTGCCTGAACTGCCTGATGATCCTGAGCTACCTGATGTACCAGAAGTGCCTGAACTGCCTGATGTGCCTGAACTACCTGATGTGCCATCAGTTCCTGAACTGCCTGATGACCCGTCAACTCCAATACCGCCACCGCCACCGCCACCGCCACCGCCAAAGCCGCCAAGACGATATCCTCTCCAATCTATCCAATTCAAGCCATTATTAGTTATTACAATTCTACCTCTAACAGAATTTGTAAACCCACTTGAAGTTTGATATATTAATGTGCCGATTGGAGTATATTCTTGTACTATTAATCCTTCTAATTTTAAATTAGCCATTTCAGTTTGAGCACCATTTGTAGCTAATTCAAGTGTTGCATATTCATTTTGCCCCATTATAATATGAACATACTCCAACATATCATTTGTAGCAACTACATGATATAAAATAAATGTATTATCTGCTGGTTCTTTTAATAACCATGTAGTACCAGAATTCTTATTATAAACAATTAGTCCTGTACCACCAGTTAAAACTGGTAATTTGTTATTTCCAATTTCCCAATGAATTGTATTTCCTGTTAAATAAAATATTTTTGTTGTAAACCCAGTTAAATGATCATCTATAATATGAATTATATCTTCATCCATTATAGTACCACTATGAACCATATAGGCAGCATGCTTATCTAAACTCCCATCACCTATTGTTATATTATTAATGGCGAGACCTGAAATATAATCTGTGCCAAATGCATAATGAAGAAGATAATGAGTGGCTGAATCCATAATCATTCCATGCCTTTCATCTCCTAAGTAAATTAATCGTTGAAAAACAGATTCCCAATAGGTTGCAGCTACAAAAACTTTATCAAAAATATAAGACTTATCAAATGTATCACCAGATAATAATTTTCCATAATTATCAAAATAAATATAAGACTTTTGAGTAATATCTGGTATAGTTATAGTTGCTCCAGTTAAATCATATCTTACACCTTTCGAATAAATTTCAAATGTTGCTCCAGTAGGAAGAATTGTAAGAACTCTTGACGTACTATTAAAAGTTATTACAGAATCCTGATTAGTCCATCTAAATCCAGTTGGTTCGCCTGTTTCACCACCAATTAATCCCATAATAATTCCAGAATTTCCAACCGTAGCTCCAGTAGTTGAAAAAATAGTACCACCAGTAATTGCTAAAAATCCATCTGCATATGTGGTAGTATTAAGTTTTATAGTACCACCAGTCTTAATATCAAACAACAACTGATTATTATTCCACACGTCAAATTTTGATCCATCAGATGGAATTGTTGAACCTATTGTAACCTGATCTGTTTCAATCATTCTACCTTTGGAATCAATATAAAATTGAGGGCTTCTATCTAAATGAGCCGAATATACAGAAAAACGATATTGACCATGTGGTACAACTGTTATTATTTTTGGAGCTTTAATAACTGTGGTTGATGAAATTATTCTAATCCAATATAAATCATAATTTTCTTCAGTTGAAGCACCACTTAATTGATGATTAGCCCAATCTAATATTAAATTTTGTTCCCACCTAATTCTCCCATTTTGAGTTAAATTATTTGTTTCATCATAATAATCACTATTTAATACTGTCAAATTTGTCCAGCCAGAATTGGAATCCCAATATTGTGTAATAATTGTAGCACCACTTGTTGGCTCAGATAAATTAAAATAAATATCATTAAACTTACTATCAAACCCAACATATATTGCAATAGTACTTCCTGTTAAAAACGAAATATTTGTATTATCAAATGTTGTAGAAGCATAATACGTAAAATCGATATAATTAGTTGTGTTATAATTTAAAGACCCTAATACTTCTGTAAACATAGGTGGAGAAACAGATACTGTTGATTGTGGTAGCTGAGGATATGCATCAAATATCCAACCATCATTTAGACTGTGCCCAGTTATATTTTCAAATTTCGCTGTTATACCATTATCAAATTCAACTGGAATAGTAGAACATACTATTTCAATAGACCATGATGAATATGTTGCTCCATAATCAAGTGATTTTCTCCAATGAAAAGTATCTGATACACCTACAAATGAAATAAATATTTGATATGTTGTTTGATATGTTCTTGTATATAACCCGCCAATATTTAAATCATCTAATCCATTAAATGCTGGATTTAAGTATCCAGTATGATATTGAAGAATATTTGACTGCTTGTTAAATCCAAATCTACCACCTTCCGAAACAACATATAAATCTCTTTTTGACTCATAATTATATGAATATTTAAATTCTCCATGCTCATTTCGATATAAATAATCACTCCACTTTCTTATACCATCATCAGCCCAAACTATACCCCTATCACCATTACTAATACCATCTATCAATAAATTATTTTGCATGTCATCATTACTGTCAGGAACAGAGTCTAACCCATAAATGTGAATCAAATCCTGTGGGTCTTCATGATTAATGGCTACGTAGCCTTTTACACTACCAGAACTTTGAGATAATCTTTTATAATCACCCATTAAAACACGACCAATAGCGTCAACATAAAATGATGGAACTGGGTCTAAATTACCAGCACGAACTCCAAATCTACGTTGACCATGTGGCGCAATTAAATAAACTGTCGGGGCTTTTATTATAGGAGTAGTTGAAGTTATTCTAATCCAATTCAAAGATGATTTTCCTGTAATTGCTACCACAGATGCCCAATCTTTCATAGATGAGGTGTCCCATGATATTAATCCAGATTTTGTAAGGTTATATGTCTGATCTACATAATTTTGAAAATACCCTAAAGTTGTCCAACCTGTTAATGTCGAATAATCTATCTTTAGTGTTACACCTGATGCAGAAGTTTCAATAGCAACGTATGCACTATTAAATGCTCTATAAGAACCTATATAAGCCTCAGACGTTATACCTGTTAATAAAACATACGATTCTGGAAAAATTGAAGCAGAATTATATGTTTTATCTTGAAAATTTGGTATTGGTTCTGTATTATCGAATAATACTTGGACTTCGGTAAATAAATCAGGTGCCACCGAAAGTGATGCACCTGGTAATTGTGGAAATGCCCAAAATCTCCAAACATCATATAAATTATGACCTGATACATTTTTGAAATAAATTTGAATTCCATTTTCAATATCCGCAAAAAAATTAAAGCAATCCATATCTATTGAATATGCACTCCAAGTAACACCATAATCAAATGATACTCTCCACTTATATTTATTCGGTACAGTAACTACATTTGTTATTGTGACTTCATAATATCGGATAATATTTTTATTGTAAACCCCTCCAACAACTAAATCATTTTGGGACCCTTGAGTTGGGTATAAATAATTTGCATGTGAATTCATTTTATTGGAATTCCAATTTATACCAAATCTACCACCCTCAGATTCAACTAATATATCGGAATGAGTTGCAAATGAATATAAATATTTATATCCTCCATTTTCATTACGATATAAGTATTCTTCAAATTTATTTACACCATTATCAGCATACATGATACCTTTATCACCGTCTGAAACACCATCAATCTTTAAATGATTATTCATTGTATCATAGGAGTCTGCTATATTATCTAATCCAAATATATGAGCCATATCATCTGGCTCTACAGTATTAATGCCTAAATATCCTTTTTTAGAATATTGAGTATTCGATATGATATGATTATAATCACCAATTATTAATCTACCACTACCATCTACATAAAATGCTGGAGATGCATCCATATAAGCTGAATACACAGCTAATCGATAGAGACCATTTAAAGATATTGAATCTATAACTGGAGCAATTGTTGGCTGCGTTGTGGTTGTAATTCTAATCCAATATAAATCATACCCACTACCCTCACCAGGAAATTGATACGATATCCAATTTAATGTATGCCTATCCCATTCAACTTTACCATCTTTAGTTAAATTATTGGTAAAATCAACCAAAGCCCCAACGGTATATCCAGTAGAGATTTCTGTCCACCCTGACGAAGAATAATATTCAAGTTTTAGAGTTATCCCACTGGCATTAATTCCAGTATTAAAATATGCAGAGTTATATGGTAAATGCCATCCAATATAAATAGCAGATGTAATAGAGCTCAGGCATGTTTCAAATCCAGAAAATGTTGTAGATAAACTATTTGTAATATCATTTGTTTCTGGAATTACATCATTAAAATTATTTGTTATTAAAATTTCAGTATACCCTACAGGTGCTATTGTAAATGTACCTTGCGGTAATTGTGGAAATGCTGTAAATTGCCATCTATCAAATACTGTATGCCCAGTTAAATTTTCAAATGATATTGTAATTTCAAATTCTATTGAAGTATCACCAGTAGTCACTGGAATATTTATAGACCAAGAATTCCATGTTAATCCAAAATCAGAAGACTTTCTCCAATGAAATTGATCTGGTGATAATTGAGATATAGATACTTCATAAAGTGTCTGGTATAATCTATCATACCATCCACCAACATTCATATCATTTAATGCGCCATCAACTCCACCAAAATATTGAGAATGATAATTCATAACATTAAACTGCTTATTTATTCCAACACGACCAGACCTTGAATAAACAGTTGATATATTATTGGCTTCAGGGTTATAAACATATAAATAATCACTTTTTTCATCACGATATGTTTGTAACGCCCATTTTTGAATATTTTCTTCATTAAAAACTAAACTTTTATCTGATGATGATGATCCATCAATAGATATTGCAGAATCTGGACTGATATCCGTTTGACTAACATAATTACTTACATTCGATCCATAAATATGAATTCTTGTTGATGGGTCACCATCGTTGCCTATTTTTAAATATTTCTTATTATTAAATGTGAATCCACTATCAGTATTATATCCGTATGTTGACCCAGTTTCTCTAAATAAAATTTCATATTGATTACCAACTAATGGAAATCCTGTTGTTATTCCACTGTTAATCCAATATCCATCATGATATATTAAAATATCACCTTCTGTAACACCAGTTAATCCAGAAACAGAACCGAATATTGCAATTTCATAATATCCATCTTCTGGAGTATTATATTGTATTTTTCCAGTTAATGGCTTAAAGGTAAAACTACCAGCTTCTATTAATTTTTCTGAAATTTCCCAAGTATTTCCAGTAGAATTCCATGCTATTATTTGATCTGTTTTAGTTGGAGTTCCAGATAATTTTATTGTTGAAAAATAATAATTAGTCCAAGACCCAGCACTAAATAATAATAAGTCGCCATTTTGAGGTAATACTATATTAACATCAGTTAAACCACTTAAAGATGTTACCCCACCAACGCCTGACGTTCCTGATGTTCCTGAACTGCCAGATGATCCAGATGATCCAGATGATCCAGATGATCCTGAGCTACCTGATGTACCGTCAGTTCCTGATATTCCATCTGTTCCTGATGTTCCATCTATCCCTGATGTTCCTGATGTTCCTGATGTTCCATCTATCCCTGATGTTCCTGATGTTCCTGAGGTTCCATCAGAACCTCCCCCACCAGTAATATCGCCTTCCATTAATACTCTTCGAATGCTCGTTTTGCATCGTATCCATAATTTTTCATCAACCGTATTAAGAAAGAATTCTCCTTCATAAATATCACTAATCATCCATGCTGGCAAAATAGTATGATCATTGGAAGGTGCTGTTGTAGCACTTAATGCTGGTACATCTGTTCTCTTAATTAAAAATCTTGAATATCTTGGAATTTTGGTCATTTAATAACTAAAAATATTTTATCTATATATTAAAAATATTTTTAGAAGAAAAATAGGACAGTATTACTATATCACTGGGGTAAACAAGTTCAGTACTTCCCAATGATTAGGTGAAGCATCAATAATTACTATAGTTTGTAAATATTCCAACAAATAGTATATTACATTATCATCAAGAAATCCAACACCAGTATCTATTGAAATTATTCCTGAACCACTAATATTTTTAATATAAAGTATTTTACCACTTCCAGTAGCAATGGGAAGTTTAATAGTATATGTAGCACCACTACACCTAATGTATTGATCTGCTGTTGTTCCTGTATATTCTGATGATATATTAGTTATAATTAAATCTGAGGACCCAGAAGTGCCAGAAGTGCCTGAACTTCCATCAGTTCCAGATGTCCCTGATGTTCCTGATGTTCCTGATGTTCCAGTTCCACCACCAGTAACATCCCCATCCATGAGAATTCTTCTTATTTTTGTACTACATCTAATCCATAATTTTTCATCAACAGAATTAAGGAATAATTCACCTTCATAAATATCTGTATCTAACCATTGCGGTAATAATGTATGATCATTAAATCCACCCAAATCTGGTGCAGTTGTTGCACTTAACGTTGGAATATCTGTTCTCTTAAGAAGTATTCTGGAAAATTTTTCAATTTTTGGCATTTAAAATGATTGAGAGTTATTTTTATCTATATATTAAATTACATTAACCATTTCCATCTATGATCGAATATACAAAAGGTGAACCGTCTGGTACGCCTATCACAGTATTGAGCCCAAGATCAAAGTACTCCCAATAATATGATAACGATGTATTGTAGCCACCATCCAATATATTCCAATTTAAGAAATATGAATTAAGTAATTTATCTATAGTCTTTAAATTAACTGGGAATCTTGTCTTTCTATCACCACCAACAAATATCAATTCAATCGGCTTATAATAAAGTTGCGAATCACCATCTGTATCGTAAAGTTTAAATGTATATTCATTAGCATCATTTTCATAAATAATGCCAGTGATATTTGTACTACTTGATGATGTACCTGTTAAAATTAAAGTTTCAATCTTATCCGTTAGAACTTTTGCATATGCACCACATATGCTACTCTTAATGTTTTGTGAGAATGGTTTGTACCAATCATATTCAATATTCATATACAATTCATAGAGTAAATCTGAAATATTTGTCAATCCATCAATATTTTGAATCGATGTGACTGGATTTGTACCCAACCACTTGACAGGTTTTTCAATTGTTATCTCAGTATCAGTAACATTCCATATCAACGTCTTTTCTAACGAATCACCATTAACCTGAACAAATGTATATTTTCTAAATGATGATGTTAATCCAGTTGAAGCAAACGTTAATACAACCCTATGATTATCTGTATATACGGAATATATAGGAACCAACGATATGCTGTTATACATACTATATGATGGTAAAAATAATGGAGGATTTATTTCTGCTAAACGATCATATAATTTATATTTTAAAAATTGATTTGCCGTTGTAAACGCAACGGTTATTAACCCATCAGCCACACCAAATGTTAATCCATGATAATCAAAATATTTATCAAATTTAGCTTCACGTGTATAAAACTCAAGATTATGAATAGCTCCACTTGTTGTAGCTGATAATGAATAAAAATGATTATAAGGTGTATTGTTTTGTAAATTTGTAATAGCTTCATTCCAATTTGTTGCAATTGAATAATTTATCACTTCGAATGTCGTTGCAGATACATCTATTAACAGATTGTTTGGTAATAATTCTTCTAATCTGAACGTTGTTGATCCAGTATCTTTAATGAATACGTTATAATTTAAAAAGTTACCAGTTAATCCAGTAAACATTCTTATATTTAAATAATCGCCAGCCTTGGCATCAAATGGAGATGTATACGGAAAAACAGTATATCCACCTACATTGGAGATACTGGTTGTTAGTCCTGTGTAAGAATTAGAATTTGTAATACCAGTTCGAATTGAATAATCATTATGATGATAATTTATTTTGAAATAATAATTAGATACTGGGGTAGAATTATTGATGGATGTTGTAGAATTATTATACAATGCATAATTCTCAGTTATCTGTTTTCTTGCTAAATCGTAGTCTGTAAATATAACTCTCGTTGTTATTCCTGAATTGATACTTGTATTATACAAATTATATTTAAGCAAATGCTTAACAATAAACGACCGACCTTCAATAAATACCTTTACCTCATTTGTAATTGGGAATTGTGACCCATTGTTTACCAAGTAAAATTGGCGATCAAATCCAGTTCCAAGTTTAACACCTACTGTAAATTTATATGATTTATCTCTTGTTGGTATTAAATTGGCATTAATCAAATAAAATTGAGAAGATACCCTATACACATCGTTCTCATATTTATTTGTTTGCCCATATAATAAAACCAAATGCCCAACTCTAAGCTTAACATTATCAAGCTTGTACCACTGCTGTCTAAGATCAATATTATCTATAGTAGCAACATCAACAAATTTGAAATTCATCATAGTATTTCGAATAACATCGTACTCATTATACATGTTAACAATACTATATCCGTCTCCAGTTAAGATGTCTTTCTTATAGATATCCTGTAAATTGTTAATGTATGAGAACGTAACCCCAGTCAAATACTTATTAAACTTGAAATAAACATCACTAACATTAATAAAACGGGTATCATTAAATTGTTCTAATCGATCCTGTTGATACCATACATTATTTGCTTTAACCCAATCAAATTTTCTTGACCAAATATCCCTTTGCATTAAAACTTGTTGCTTTTTTTAGTATATATAAAAAAATAAATAACAACATTTTAACGTGGAAATTTTTGATAACATAAACCAAGATGGTGAAAATGAGGATAAGACCATCGAGTATTATATAAACGAGGTTAAAATTAATGATTGGATGATATTACCATTCAAAAATTCGATTGTAAATTTTAAAGATAGAATTGAATATAAAAAAAATGGTCTATATCACCGATTAAACGGACCAGCCATTGAATTTCATAAGGAATCTGAAAAGAATAAGTATTACTATAAAGGTGTTCTTTACGATGATATTAAATTATGGAAGAAAGATACTCTGAAAGAATTGAGGATGCTAAAAGTAAAAAAATTAAATAAGCAGTCAGATTAACTACTTCTCTATATCATTTCTGCAAGATGGACAATACCATTTTTTTCTATAAAGAACCCAATTAAAATCATCAGGCTTCTCATCTTTTTCAAAAGTATCTTCGACTTTTTTACATTTACTACAAGATATAGTATATGTGTCATCTTCATTTATTTCAGTTTTCATTTTCTATAAATTATACAGAACGGTTGGTTATCTGATAATTCCAAAATGTTTTGATATTTTTTACGAACTAATTCTGGGCTTTCTTTGGAATCAGATAGTGGAATTATTTTTTTAAGGAGCTTATAATTTATCTCATTAGGATCACCTTTATAAAGAACTCTATCTATTTTGTTTTCCATTATAAAATCTATGATTTCTTCATTAAGCTGAATCTTCTTATCGTAAGTTTTAAATACTATATTTTCCTTTAGGATTAATTCCATGACATATATGTCTTTTTTTACATATATTAATTTATTCCTAAAAAGTTTAATTTGAATAGTAAGGATAAATTTTTAATATATAATTAAAAATGCATAAAAAATAGATGAATTCTTTAATTTTTTTCAATAAAGATGGATATCCGCACAACTTTCAATATAACACCACCGAAGATCGCTGGGACGGTAAATTAATGTTTGATGAAAACGGATCAGACACGTTTAAAACACAAAGTTTTTATATTTTTGAAGATGTACCACCAATAGATTTTGTTACAACAGCAGATATGCTAAAACTTACTTATTTCAATTATAGTGGCATAACATTCACCAAAAGCGTTCCTTATGAAAATGAGATTATTACAAACATAAAAAAAGTGAACGATTCCAATAAATTTTATTCAAAATGGATATATGGTACTGATTTTGATAAGAAATTTTCAAAAGGTACTATCATTACATTTAGCGGAGTAACTGGTACAGGAACTACATTAACAGACTTTACTGATGATTTATATTTTACAGTTCTGGATAATAAGAAGAATGGTTTGCTAATTAATACAAAAACTGATAACAGCCTATTCAATTTTCAATTTTATAGTGGCATCATTAAAAAATCATTAAACGTTATTTCAGTAAATGATTATAACCAAAATTTAAGTTCATATGAATTCTTTCAAAATTTATACAAAGATAAGAAATTTTCAGTATTAAATTCGACATACAACGATACGCTTATAAACGTTACCAGAACAGGACAAACTTATTCATATATTAACGAAATAAAACTAACTGGTAAAACAAATCAAACATTCAAACTAAGAGTCGATTTTCTAACCGAAAGACCAAAACTTTATCAAGGTGATATCGTTGTATTAAATGATCTTCACACAAGTATAAATTATATGTGGTTTAGTAAATTGAATTCAAATTTTGAAGTTGGTAAAGAAATAATTCTTGAAGATATAAATGGAAACAAACTCATGTCTGGATACACATTTACAATTGATGAAATCGTTGATCGTGAAGAATTAGGTGAAAAGGTTTTAAAATTCAATGTTAACTATGCTACACCATACCACAAACAAGGAAAAGCAACTCTTAAAGATTACACTATAGAATATGATGGTTATATAAAATCGTTTGTGATTACAGATATTTTAGTTTTATCCGCAGTTACTTTTTCTGGTGCAACAATAGGTCCTTCAGTACTGCATGATAATAGAGAGTTTAGTGTAATAAGCACATCATATAACACAACTAACGGTAAAACAACGTTAAGAGTTCGTGGATACGTATTACCTGAAAGTGGAAATACATATAAAATTTTCAAAAAATATCAAGAAAAGCAACTTCATAGTATAAAGATTACACCAAGTGGTGGGATTGCCAATGGGCATTCCTACAGATTTAACAATGCAATTTGCTACACTACAACAACATACCTTGACTTTTCGCAAACAATATTGCAAGAAACTGGGATAACATACTTTCATACAATTGATTCATTTATAAAAAAACATAGAAATACACTTAATAAATATGGGATCGAAGCATATTATACAGAAAAAAATAATAATAGCTATTTAACAATAGAAGGTGATCATGGCTATACACATCCATATTTCTATGCATCTGGACTTACAAATAATGCAGCATTAATAAGCGATTTTTCAACTTCAACTCATGGAAGTACAACAAGATATGATATAATTGTTGATAACACACTATTCAGTGAACGATATTTTAAAAACGATATAAATCATCTCAGTAGAAATGCAACTGCTGAAATTTTAATGAATCTGCAATATAATACATCAAGGTATGGATTTAGATTAACACTTAATAGTAATCAATATTACACGGAATTTACTGGAAACACTCAAACAACTATTAATTCTTTCATAAATAATTATGGATCAATTTTCAATAGTAATGGGTTTTATATAAGTAGCGGATATAATTTTTCGCATAGCGGGTACACATTAGATATTGCTGGTATTAATCCAGATGTTAATATTTGGAGTTTGGAAGTTTTGGTAAATATTTTATCTACATATTCAATTATAAAACATAATGAAAATAAAGGAATAATTTTATCTGGCAATGAAATAAAAACTATCAATGATCATTATTTTGATGTTGGACTGGCTACAGGAATGATTATAAAAATAACAGGTAGCACTTATAATGAAAACAATAAAGAATACAATATTGTCGGATTAACTGATAAAATCATACAGCTTTCATATCAAGGTGGTTTTATGAATGAATTAAATGCTAATTTAATCTGTTCTACCAGAGAATTTATAAGAAAACCAAAGCTTTCTTACAATAAGGATATTTACTTTAAAGTTTCATGGGAGCAGCCGCATGATCCTTCAATGTTTCTGTATGATATTACTGGAAAACAATTGGAATTATATGATGGAGTTGAAGTTTTACGATATACTGGTCCTACACCATTAATCGATACTATTTCAAATAATGTTGTATTTCTAAATTCAGCACCAAATGATAATATAGAAAGAGTTAATAATCCAAAATTTCAGCAAACAGTTTTTACCGAACTTTATTATAAACTTGATCAATTAGATTCTTCAACAAGTTATAACTGGATTCCAGAGCCATTAGAAATCTTTATGGGTTATAACGATAAATTGGAAGGTGTAAATTCTAACACCCTTAAAATTGAAAAAATTGAAAGATTCGAAAATACGAAAATTCAATTCAATTTTTCTGGCTACACCTCACCAGGTTTTTATAGCAACAATAATTTTATTTTGACTGGAAATACATTAAGATACTTATCAACGTATTTTAATTTCTTATCATACGGATTTGAAATTGGACAGCCATTAACTCTTAATTTTATTGATCAAGTTTCAACTGGGCAAACTATATTTGAAAATCATGGAATTTTTAAAATTGTAGATATATCAAGAGATAGATTGACTTTTGATCGAACTGGTGAAACGTTTAATACCACAGGATCAACTTATTTCTTTAATCTAATTGTTGAGCCTAAAGAAATTCTTTCATGTCCAATTTATGGTGAGACTGAAATTGAAGATTTAAGATATAAAATTAACCTTAATAATCTTGGAGTTCAATTGAATGATGATACATCTATCATCTTTAAAGAAACTGATATTGAAGATAATGCAGTAGATTATAAAATCTTAAATTATAAACGAAAAGAAATGCTATCTACATTGCATGAAATTTATGATTATATAGGATCATATAAAGGGCTGATTAATTCTATTCACTTCTTTGGCTATAATGATCTTGAACTTTATGAATACTACAAAAATATTGATAAAGCCTCACCGCTTTATAACAAACTTCATAAGGTAAGGATTCCAGATATTTTTGATAATACAATAGAAGGTTGGAATGAGATTGACTTTATTGCTGGGAAATATCAAAATCAAAATACTTGGAAGAAAACAAATTTGTTCAATCTTACTTACCGCATAACAGATGAAGAAGGCGCAAATATTCTGATGTATTCATTGGAAGAGGTTCAATATAAACTTACCAAATTAAAAACCTGGTTGAGAAACAATATAATTCCAATTTCGTCAAACCTTTTGGATATTACAGGTGTTGCTGATACAACCCATGATTTATGGCAAGAATGGGACGAATCAAATCAAACCAAAAAATCTGTGGTAACAAGAAATTCAACAACTGTTAATTTTAACTACACGGCAACTTTGAATTTTAGTACAAACTATCTTATAACTGTTTATTTTTATGTATTATCTGGTGAAACTGGTACAACAATGGATTTTTCAGATATTCCAGAGTCATTCACAGCCAAAATAAAAACATATTTCCTATCAGGATCAACGATGATACCAGTTCAATATCATAAATTAAGAAAAAGTGATCTTACATCATTTAGTTTTAATCTTGATAAAGAAGTCGATCCATATATATACATTGAAACAACTACATATGATAATGGCGGGTCTGGCGTAGGATTCTGTAATAACAAACTTTTCTTCTTTGATGAACCAAGAAATCATTGGCTTGTTAATCACAATTTTGATATGACACAGTTTAAGTATTGGTTAACTGAAAAGGATGAAACAATTACCAGTGTAATAACTTCCGATCTTGATACACCTATTGAAACAAATATTGAACTGATCAATCAGGAATTCTTTATTTATGATTCAGATAGCAACCTTGATATGATTAAGCCATCAGGACCTTCTAAAGTACAAGAAGTAGTCTGTATTGTTATCGATGCACAATTAACCCTTGATAAGGTATATAGAGTGTATGCACAATTTGATAGTGATATATTTTCATCTGGAAGTTGTACTATCGTAATGAATGATTCTGGAATTATGCAAGGTTATGATTCAAATTTCTTTATACCAATCTTTAGATGAACAACTACGTTATGTCGCATATTTATAAAAACATATTTAAATATATAATGATATGGGGAGAACAGCTATATTTAATCAGAAAATGAATTTTACGAGAATCATTAGAGTGCCTAAATCTAAGAAAGAATTAAGTACTTTAGAAGTTGATGAAAGTATGATCGATATTAAAAATAAGTTGAAGAAAAAAGTTATCTGTATTCAAGAAACTGATACCTTAACTTTAGATAAAATTTATAAGATTAATGCAGAATTTGAAAATGCAGAATTTGAATCAGGAAAATGTATAATTGTTATTAACGATCAGAATGATACTAAAGGATATGATTCCTCAATTTTTATGTATATCTATGATGGTAATGGTCTGGATTCTCAAATTAAAGAACCTATACCAGTAATTTTACCATCAGTTAAAGTTAAAAGTCCTGTTGAATTTAGGGGTAATACATTAAGAACAGGATTTTCACCACAAAAATAAATATCATATATGGGTAAAACTGATATACCAAATCAAAATATTACAGTAACACCACCTGAGATTCAAGAACCAAATTTAGGTATCTATAATTTCATTGATGAATCTGGAAACTTAACCCAGATAAAGAAAAAGCTTAAAAAAAGAGCACCTGTTCCTATTGAAGCTAATCTTGAAGCATTAATATCAGAACCTACGGTTATTGGTGTTCATGAAACTATTCCTATGGGTTGTGGTGATTTGAATAGTGGGACAGAAATGGCTTATGCTATATACTAAAGATCAAACCTATCTAAATGTGCCTTTTTCCATTCTTCTGGAAAAAATTCTTTAAAATCTTCATCTTTTGGATAATTAAGAATTGCTGCCTCACGCTTTGAATTTAATTCAATACTTTCCATATCATCCGAATCATAAGAAAATTCACTCCATGTTCCCCTATCTTTTATTGGAGAGACAACATATCCTTCAAACATCATCATATTTTCACCACTCATAACTTCTCCCCCAGTATATTTAGCAATAACAACATTTACATTAAATGCATTACTAAATTCCATAACATCACCTATAAGCCATTTTGTTTTATATGTAGTATTAATAGCTTCAACATATAAATCATTCATGAATTTTTCTATGTTTTTACAAATAGGTTTTTTACCGTAAACATCTTCACGTTCATTCATACAACGAAACCCAACATTTTCATAAAAATATAATTTTATGATTTTATTATCTACCTTCAATCCATGAGTCATTAAAAGTATTCGAAGCTGGTCCTCATTTAAATTGTTGGTTAATGATTCAAGTGTATTTGCCATAAAAGGATCATAATTCTTTCCTTTCAATTTAATTAAACTATCCCGTAAAGAAAATTTCATGTTAACTTTTTTTTTAAATCTTCAGCTTGTTTACTTGCATCACCGATACAATCGAATGCTACATCACTGAACTCACCACGTTTTAAAATATCAGCTATCTTTGTCGTTTTTGTTTTATCTTTTCCAATTGTGTATAATAAAATATCCTGAATATAAAGATAAATATTCTCCCTTGGATATTTATCACCATGAATAAATTCATCCAAATCAATGGTTTCCATCTCCATGGTTCCATCCTTTAAAATAACGTTAACAACCATCAACTGATCATAAGTTAGTTCCTCATAAATATTCCTATGATCTGATATGTTAATTCCATCATGCATTATACCATCTGGATCAACTAAAAATAAAAAAAATTTATCTTCAACAGCTTTTATTCTTGCAACTACACCATCATATTTCATTTTTCATCTATTTTATTTAATCTTCGAAGTTTTAAGTATCTATTAACTTTTTTATTCCGTTTCAATTCTTCCCAATTTAAATCCATTCCATTTATATTAACATAAGTTGGGGAAGTATTAATTATAAATTCAACTAATGCTATACGACCAATTAAAGTTATTCTTTTAGGTGGAGTGCCATTGTTTGCATAAATTACATTAAACATAATACAGAACCCTTGATTTTAATTATATATATTAAAAATATAGGTTTGTTTTATGTTTATAGGAATAGATGTATCTAAATTATCAACTGCCATGTGCATTGGTGATAAACTTTTCAGTTACAGTACAGAAAAACCAAACAATAAATGGGTTAAAGACACCAAAGACTTCATCAATTTTCGTTATTTGGAATATAAGTATAAAAGTATCGAAGATTATAGTAAACGTGAAATTTCTAAATTCTTAGAATTTGAAGATGTTACTGATCTTATCATTAATGATATAATGAACAATATTAAAATATTAGACACAACACATATAGCCATAGAAGGTTACTCATATTCGTCCGATACAGGTCATATAATCGATCTGGTTGAATTCGCATCACTACTAAAGCATAAGATACTTAAACAAATACAAGGTTACTCAAGAGTCACTATAATATCACCATTGGCTTTAAAATCTAAATCATGTGAATTAGTTTATCCACCAAAAATAGAACTCATCGGAAAAAGAGTTATCAAAGAAAAAATCACTATAGTTGGTCCAACAGGAAAACTTGGAAAGGATTTTGATAAATGGGATATGTTTCACTGCTTTCTGGATAGCAATATCTCATCACAACTAAAAGATTATCTGGTATTTAACAAAGAAATTATTACTGTATTAAAGAAGCTTCCAAAGCCTTTTGATGACTTAATAGATAGCATTTTTCTAAAAAATGTATGTAACTCATTGATATTCAATGAAAAAGCCGAATAGTTTATTATTATATATATATGTATTTATATCTTGCATGTTTTTTAAGTGGTTAATCTTGCATGTTTTTTAGAATAGAAATTTAGAAATTAATATATAGAAAAAATCAGATATAATTGAATGGGAGAACATCAAGAAAATTTGTTTCAGTATAATACTTCACGAAGCTCAGGAGGATTTGAGGATGGTAAAGAATATAAGTTTAACAATAAAGAAATAATGGTTTATGGTCCTAAAGTGGATTGGGTTAAAAAAATAAATGAAGCAAAAGATGTAGTTGATCCTGATATTATACCAAATCTTCCAATAAATAAGCCAGTGAAGTTCGATATACAAAAGATGATAACTGCTATTGAGTATGGGCTGGTTATTTTGATTAACTATAGGGGGGATGAAGATAAATGGCGTGGAGGTAGGGAAAGAACCATTCAACCCATGGTACTTGGTAGGAATGCAAACACAAAAAATATGTTAGTTCGTGGTTGGCATTTAGAAGGGTGGTCTGTATCACAGAAAGCTGAAACTAAAAAAATCTGGAGATTATTTAAAACAGATAATATCATGTCTATGATGTTTACTGGAAATTTTTTCAGGTTACCACCGAAGGGTTATAAGATGAACGATAGATTAATGACCGAAACTATTTTAGCAAGAGCAGACTTCAATGTAATCAGGAAGAATCAAAATAAGCTTTTACAAGCTGGTAAAATTCAAAGTGAAGAAGAAACAACCCTTGGTAGCCAGTCATCAACATATACCCCAACAATTGAAATTTCGAATACTAATTCAAATTTAGACTTGAAAAACCCATATGAAAATACGATCTTGAAGAAAAAAGATGATGCTATCACAAAAGTATCTCTTATGCGTAGTGTGTTTGGTAGGGATTACATTGCGATTTTAGGTGCTATAGGAACGATAGGAAGGACCGTCAAAATTTTTGATGGTAAGGTTATGATCGGTAATTACAAGACGATTAAAGCCTTCCTTGGTACCGATTTTAAGGATAATAAGATCGTAGATGGACAAACAGACTTCAAGCTTTACGTATTCAATAGAAAAATGTAATATGGGTAATTTTCAGAATGATTATAGGAGATTAACACGAATACTTGCTATTGTTGAGGATTACAATAGAATTCGTAATATGGGCGCAGAAGAAGACCTTAAGGAGATTAGAACTCGCCTCGAAAGTTTAGAAAAAATCACCGACAATGAAAAATTGACAGCAGATTTTATCTGGTGTACAAAAATGTTGGACAGTTACTTCGGACTAATTGAAAAAGGATTTAAAGAATGGTGGGAAGAACAAAGGCAAAAAGAATTTACTTGATTCCCCTATCTTTTTTTATCATAGAATAATATTCATTAAGTTTTTTGAAATTTCTTTCAGCCGCAGCCTTTTCACGAATAGAACCATTATTCCATTTATCTGGATGATATTTATTAGCCAATTCTCTGTAACGTTTTTTGATTGTATCCTCAGTATCGGAAGGAGTTAATTTTAAAACCCGATAAGCATCTGCCATTGGTATTACAAATCTTCTGGGTGGCGGTGGTGCCTTATGTGTTTGTGCATAAATAGTAGATGGATCAATGCCGTGTTTTTTTAAAAGATCGTTTAGAACATCTTCGAACAAGCTATTCACATCGAAATTTGGATCATTTTTCATTTTATTATATTTTTTATAGAAATCATTACTGGATTTTTTATAATCTTCCAGCTCCAATCTTTTTATTTCGTTTGAACTTTTAATGACCTTATAAAAAAATCTGAGTTCAAAAAACAAAAAGAAGCTGAACCAGACCCAAATATGAGGAATAGATAAACTTAAAACGTAAAACATAGTAGGTGTGGTAATAAATAGTCCTAAAACATTTCTACTCTTAACCTTCCGTTGTTTTTTTATTTCTTCGACTATATTCATAAAAATATTATTTTGCACAAAGATAAAAAAAACTTTTGAGAAAAAAGATTATAAAATACATAAAAATCAATAGATTTAAATGATTCGAATTGCACATTTAGCAGATATACATATACGTAATGCGGAACGACATGATGAATATAAGATAATATTTAAAAATATAATACTTAAACTCAGAGAGTTAAAACCTGATTACATTATTATTGCTGGTGACTTATTTGAAAATTATATTGAAATTTCCAATGAAGCTAAGATTATATCAGGTGAATTACTTAATGCATTAGCTAATATTTGTACTGTGATTTTAATAAAAGGTAATCACGACATTAGAAAAAAGAATATCAATAGGATAGATAGTATACAGGCTGTTGTCAGATTGATCAAAAACCCCAACGTTATTTATTATTCAAAGACTGGACATTATCCAGATGCTAAGACCAGCAATTTAAATTGGGTTGTTTATGATCATGTTGATAAAATAACTAATCCATGGGATGGTGTTGATAAAGACCCGAATAAAATTTACATTGGTCTTTATCACGATCCAGTTTTGAATTCAACCAATGATGACGGTAAAGTATTTAATGAAAAGCACCGAAGAAGTATTGAATATTTTGACTTGAACGATTACTTATTTTTGGGGGATATTCATAAAAGACAGTTTTGTAGGGCAAATCGAACCGCTGCATATTCAGGATCAGTCATACAGCAGGACCATGGTGAGAAAGTTGAACACCATGGATTTTTACTGTGGGATATTGAGGATTCAACTAAATTTCAAGTTAAAGCGTATGATTTTAAAAATGAACATACTTTCATAAATTTTCATTTGGATGGTAAAATTGATTATGACAATTTAAATCTAACCGCTACAAACGTTGGTTCCAACCCAGAGATCGCAATTCATTGGAAGGATTATAGTTCCAATATGAATACTGTTAATGAACAGAAAATTCGTGATTATATTCGGAATAAATATAATACTACCAAAATAAAATTTGATAAAATATTTATTTATACTGATATCATATCATCAAAAATGATTTCAGAAACTCTGGATATGTCTGATTCTAAAATTATAAGAAGTATTTTTCAAGAATATCTTGAAGAACAGAAATATTCATCAGATGACATTGAAGAAATATTAAAGATTGATGATATTATCACAAATAGAATGAATATTGTTTCCTACAAAACTAATATCGAATGGGAAATTGAAAAGTTTTGGTTCAGTAATTTCAGGTCATATGGTGACGATAATGAAATACCTTGGAAGGATGTAGATGGTATTATTCAGATTCATGGTGAAAATCAGCAGGGAAAAAGCACTATACTTGATGCTATAACTTATATTTTATACGGGACAATTCTTACCGCACAAAAAGAAAAATTTGGTGATAAAAGATATATTAATAATAAACGAATTCTGGATTCGTGTTTGGCTGGTGCCGTTATAAATGCAAATGGCGAAAAATTTGTCATTCAAAGAAAAACAACTATCGAAAGAAATAAGCTTGGAGTTATTACCGCAAGTCCAACGGTACTTGATTTTTATAACGATGAGGTAATATCTGATGATAATATACTGAATGAAGAACAACGTAATCAAACTCAGACCAAATTAAATTCAATTCTTGGCGATTTTAAAGACTTTGTTAGATTATCATTTACAAATGCTGACAATTTAAATGAACTCCTTTCAACTGATAGGAGTGTATTTATTGATAGTATTATAAGAGATGCTGGATATGATGTATTTGAAAAAAAGCTAAAAGAGTTGAGTGAATATAAGAAAGAAATTAAGGAAGAAAAGCTTACTGTTAATTTGCAAGATATTCAGGATAATATTAGGTCTCTTCACGATGAAGTCGATGCTAATGATATTTTATTGCAAGAAAAAAATGATTATGTACTTGAATATGAAAAAATACTTAGCAAAAAGAATAAAAATCGTGATCAGTTAAATAAAAGACTTCATAGGATTGATGAATCATTAATTAATTTCAACGCATCAGATTACACCGAAACTATCAAAAATTACGAAACAAAAATTAATGATTCAAAGATTCAAATAGCAATTTTTGATAAAGAAATTTCATCATTACCAAGCAAGTTTGAGCTTAATAAATTGAATATTTTAAAAACTCAACTCAAAGAAGCTAATGATAATATCATGTCTAAGAAGGAAGAAATTCTCAAGGTTAGAAATTCGGCTATTGAGCTGGATTCTAAAAAAGATAAATTTATTGATAAAATCAATGAACTGAAGGACCGTGAAATTCAAAAAAATAAAGATGCAATAACTGAAAAAGAAATTAGTATTTCAAGAATAAAGAATGAAAAAGAAAAGATACTCAACACCAAACTGAACGATATTCTTGAGCAACTTAGAAGTGCTGATATAAATAAGAATGATATTTCTAACCAAATGAAGCTATTACAGAAGGATGGTGCAGTATTAAAAAATGAAAATGAAGATATTGATAAAAAAATATTAGAATTAAAAAATACCGATTCCTGTCCGTTATGTAAACGACCATATGATAAAAATTCTCCTCATCAGGATCACAATGAGCAAATAAAATTATTATTAAGCAAGCAAGAGGAAAATAAACTTAAACTTAATTCTTTAATTTCTGATTATAATAAATTGAAGATTAAATTACAGGAGCTGGAAGTTAATGGTAATAGATTAAGTTCAATGAAGGATGATTTTAAAAATGAAGTTTATAGCGATGATTTATTGGTTCAAATAAACAATTTGGGTGATACTAAATTACTTCAATCTGAAATAATAAAATTAAAAAGCGCAATAGATAATGTTAAAAACGAAATATACTCAGATACACTTCAAACTGAAATTAATAGGGGGCTTGACGCTATAAAAACCGTTGAAAAAAATAAAGAAAATACAATTCAGGTAATAAAGAATATTGAAAATGAAATAAAGAATTTAAATATTGAAAGCATTGAAGATGACATTTCAATAGAAGAGAAAATTAAAGAAAACTATGATCTTAGAAAGCATAAGTCTTCGTTGAAAGAAAATTTATTACTGAATATTGATAAGTTCGATCTAATGATTAAGGAGTCTCAGGGAATGCTTGATAAATATAAAGAAATTCAAGCACAAATTGAAGAAAATATCAAAACTGAAATTGATATTGCGCTTATTGATTCTGAAATTTTACTTGAGATAGAAAAATCTAAAAATATAGGAACTGAAATAATAGACATTGAAAAAGCAAATATATTAAAACAGAAGGATATTGATTTGTTATCGATAAAATTGGAGAAGTATCTTAAGCAAAAAAGAAAGAATGAACTTTTCAAAGAATACCAGAATTGTATATCAAGAGATGGTATTCCTACATTTCTATTAAGAAAATCTATACATATTATAAATAGGGAGTTGAATTCTTTATTGTCTAATGTAGATTTCACATTACATTTCGATGAGAACTTATTGTTAAAATTAAGTCCAGATATCAGGTTGGATATAAGCCAGAATGCAATTGAATCAAGTGGAAAAGAAAGAACCTTTTGTGCATTAGCTTTAAAAATGGCTCTGCGGCAGATTAATGTAAAATCGAAGCCCAATTTTATAGTTCTTGATGAAATAACTGGAAAATTGATTGAAGGTAATGTTCACAATTCGATTCAGGAATTTACGGATTTCTTAGACGTAATGAAAACAAAATTAAAAAAGATTATAATAATAGAACATATTAACCCTATAAATTTCGATGGGATTATTGAAGTTAATAAGGATGAGCAAACTTTAGTATCAAGTTTGGTTTGTAATTTTTGATACTACCAAAAAAAATCGTACATTTGTGGGAGCAATTAAAGTAATACGAAGTGATGAGGGTAAGCCATACATCTGTTTAGAAGATTTAATAGGTGAGTTAGAGACAGTTAAGAAGAATATTGAGGAAGAAGGGGATGATGAAATTGATCGTACAGATTTTTTAAATGTCGTATTACGAACACTCCACTCCATGGAAGAGGAGTACTATACGAAAGTTTTAATAAAAAAGAAACCTGACGATGAAAAATAAAAATATTAGGATTATATGAAGTAATATATTATCTTTGCCACAATCCATAAAAACTAAAACTCAAACTATGATAATAAATTTAGAAAAGAACTTAGATATAAACGGATTTCATGCTGAAATGAAACAACGAGGTGTTCATTTTTTCAAGGAACCAGAGCCCACAAATGTTGCAAATGAAATTGCATTATCAGGATTTTACATCATGTTTGATGGTTCGACCGTAAATGAAAAACCAAACTGGTTTGGTATATCGCATCTCATGGAACATTTGGTTTGCAAGAGTATTGATCATTTAATGGACACTTTCCAAACATTTGATATCCAATGGAACGCATACACATCAAATACGGAAGTTGTGTTTTACATGACAGGGTTGGACCGTTATGTTAATGAATATAAAGAAGCTTTTCTCAAGTTCATTTTAAGTTACAACCTAACCGATGAGCAGCTTCAGAATGAAAAGAAGATTGTTTTGGAAGAATATAAAGATGCTTTTAATTCCCAAAACGAAGCACATTATCTGAATTTGATCAGAAAGAAATTTGGTTATTACACCGCAATTGGATTACGAAGTGATATTGAAAATTTCACATTTGATGATTGTCAGGAATATCTTGATCGATTTTTCAGAAATCCAACAAAGATCATTAACGTTTCAAAATTCAATCCATTTCAAAATAACGATATTAAATTTTTACCGCCAGTTAAGACAGTGCCATTCACACTTGCAGATGATGTTGACATTTTTAAAATAACATCAGACGATAAAACTTCTGTACCAGAATTTCATCTACCAATTGAAACAATAAACAATTTTAAGAATAAATCTTCTATCATCAATATGTCACCAATCATTACTGAAAAATTTGCAGAAGTAAGTTTTTTATGTGCAATGCTTGGCAGCGGTCTGAATTCACCTTTATATAAAGAGGTGAGGGAAAAACTTGGACTTGTATATTACATTCAATGCTTCAATGATCGGATGAATAATATATCATCAGTTATTTTGATTTCAACTGAAACGTCCAATAAAAATGTTAAAACTGTTCAAAAACAAATTAGGTATGTTCTGGATAATAAGGAAAAGTTTTTAACTCAGGAAAGATTTCAGGTTATCAAAGACAACTTCAAAGCAAGGTTTGAAAAAGCCGAAATTTTAAACTATACCAATATTAAGAAGTATCTTGATAGTGATGAATGGCTGGTTGAAAAAATTATTGACACTATTACTCTTCAGGATGTTTACGACTTGGTTGATAAACATTTGCAATGGAAGAT
>Ga0114951_10001385_pt1 | contig 30068 bp, 31 predicted proteins | sample AM7aDNAmetaG_FD_88677 | JGI IMG/M metagenome (GOLD analysis project Ga0114951, IMG submission 88677) | Freshwater microbial communities from Finland to study Microbial Dark Matter (Phase II) - AM7a DNA metaG | ecosystem: Environmental > Aquatic > Freshwater > Lake | place: Finland: Lake Alinen... | reverse complement strand
TGACTTCGGCAGGCTCTGCCCTATCGAAACCCCACAGGGAGAGAATCTCGGCTTTAATTTGTATCTGGCCCGTGGTGCCCGCATCAGCGATGATGGTCTTATCGAGGCTTCGTACTTCGATAAAAACGGAGCTCTTATATTTTGCGACCCCTACGAGGAACAAAGTATATGCGCTGCTCCGAAAGCCCAACCCGAAGTGATAGACAATGCCTTTTACGCAAAGACAGCCACCCAGGAACTTGTTTTAAAAGAAACTGGAGAATTAACTCACTGCTTTGATCCTCTCAGCTTTATCGGCTATGCCGCATCGCTCATCCCGTTTCTTCAGCACAATGACGCAAACCGAGCCCTTATGGGTTCAAACATGCTCAAGCAGGCGCTGCCGCTCCTTAACTTGGATCCTCCGCTGGTTTGCTCCGGAGCTGAAAAAGAAATAGCAAATAGTTATCCTTGTGACGGCCAGTTCACGAAAGACGGGATTCTCTGCCTTGGCAGAAATCTTCTTACGGGCTATATGCCCTGGGATCTTAAGAACTATGAGGACGGCATTGTCATCAGCGACAGAATAGTCAGAGGAAATCTTCTTACTCACCGCGAAATTGAGGAAATTTTTGTTGATGAAAAGATGACAGACGATGGCTGTCAGGAGATCACTGCTGACAACGCTTTTATTTCAGCAACCATGCGGGAAAGCCTTGATGATAGAGGAATTATTAAAACGGGTGAGACAATAAATCCGGGGCAGGTGCTTGCCAGCAGGCTCCGCCCATTGACCCGAAACGAGAAAAGCAAGGCCGTCACAGAGGGAAAAAGTCTTGATGAAAACCTGGCAACACGGCTGTTCATTGCCATGAACCTCATCTCGGAAGCGCAAAAGGATGCTTCGGTATTTGCTCCCGCACATCTCAGTGGCACAGTTTTGGAGGTCGAAGAACAGGAACAGTATCTTCCGCCAAGAGTGAAGCGCAGGGTGCGCATAGCCATTGAGGTGCTGCGGCCCATTCAGGTTGGCGACAAGCTAACCGGACGCCACGGCAATAAGGGGGTTGTTGCCGCAATACTGCCTGAACGAGATATGCCCTATTTTAAATCAGAGCACAAATGCTGCACCGATTCTCAGTGTTTGGTAAAAGAAACCCATACGCATCTTGAAATCCTTCTGAATCCCCTGACGATTACAAGCAGGCTGAATCTTGGGCAGCTCTATGAAACCACTCTTGGCTGGCTTGCCGCACATACGGCAAAAGAGGCTGGCTTTGAAGCTCCTGGTTTTTCACGAACATGGGAATGGGAGAAGATTAGTCAGGCATTGCTCAAAGCAAACCTCTCTTCCCGGCAGAGCCTCTGCTATTTTGAAAATGGACAGGAGTTGAGCATTGATCGTCCGGTTACGGTCGGTTACCAATACTTTTTAAAACTGCGGCAACTTGCAGAGAATAAGCTTAAGGCCAGGGGGGAGTTTGTCTACAGCCCGAGTACCGGCCAACCGACCGTACCTTCAACGGAGGATGCTTGGGAACGCCGGGAAGCGCAAAAGCGTACCGCACAGCGCATAGGCGAGATGGAGGTTTGGGCTCTGGAGGGGCACAGCGCCTGGAATATACTTGATGAGCTGCTTTTCCTCAAAGCGGATGATGAAGGTCTGAGAGATCAGTTTGCGGAATATAGGAATATGTTCGCCAAGAGCCGAAAGCATGCTGTAGAGGCCTTTAGCAAGGCACTTCAGAATAAGGGCTTAGATCTTAAACATGAGGCTGATAAGATCGTTGTTGCATGCAAGCAGAAAAAACATGATGAGGTTCGTGCGCTGGCAAAGCAGTTCGGTTTTAAAGACGGTGACAGCACCGAGAGCTTTATCTGCTTTCAGTATGGACCTGCTGAGATTTTGCCCCGGCAGCATCGAGCGTTTACAACTTTCGTGCATTATTGCCGGGCGCTCGGGCTTGAGGTTGAAGGAAGAGATGATCAGGGTAATTCTGTTGTGCTTGCAGGCTTGGAAACAGTCGGTAAATCGCGACCGCGCCTGACCGGCGTTACCATCAGAATTGCGCAAGATCATGAGCGGCTGCGATGGGCAAATAAGGTGAGAATATCTTCGGCTGGAACCGGTAAGGAAGGTTTATGGTCAAACGACATCTTTGGTGATGTCTTTACCCGCGAGGACAGAAGCCACACAAATGAGGCCACGGGCTGCATTCAGCTTGCCGTGCCCATTGATAATCCACTTTTTAGGCCGGCCATAGAGTCGCTTCTAAAGCAGGAAGGATATTATCTTGAGTATGAGAAGATTCAAGAGGCGTTTCAAAAATTACTGTTGAAGCTATTTCCCATGAGGCAATGGGGGGACTGGAGCCTCTTCTGGGAACAAACCTTAAACAAAAGATCATGCCTTCAGACATTTGACGACCTTCTTGATTATCTTGAAGAACTTGTGCCACCGGGAGCAGAGGCTGAGTTTACGCGGGATAAGCTTTCAACTGAGCTTTCTGTTGCTTTTGGTTTTGTTCGAAAAATCGCTTTTGACAAAACGCTTTCCCCCGGTTACGTCTGTTATCTGTCACCTGCGCAGCTTTTCAGGCATTTTGAGCTGATGGATCTTACAAAGCTTAAAGAGCTAGTTGCCGCACCAGGCACAAAGAGGCTCATCGATACAATGCTGGCGCACGGATATAAACCGACAGATTTTTTTATGCAGAACCTGATCGTGCTTCCAAAAAATTTACGCTTTGAAAAAAAACACTTCATCCAGCGGGAAATTCCCCGTTATAAAAATGATCTAAACAATCTTTACGGGCTGATTATTGAGCAGAATAACCGGCTTCAGTACTTCCAGAAACAAGGGTATTTTTTGCCAGTATTGCGAGAGGAAGCAAACCGGTTGCGCAGGTATGTTTACGGGCTATTGGTCAACGATGCGTCCCCCGGCATTATGGAAAAACCGCTTTACAGGACCGGTAGAACAGAAACTGCCCGTAGCAGTGTTCTATCCCTTATAGCGGGCCGCACGACAGGCAAAGATGGGTTGTTCAGAAAGAACCTACTTGGCAAGCGTGTCGATTTTTCGGGGAGAGGCGTTATTGCGGTTGATCCGAATCTTGAAATTGACGAGGTTGGTCTGCCCTATAGCATGGGGCGGACACTCTTCCATGATATGCTCGTAAATAAAGTATTGCTATCGCTGCCTAAAACTGAACTGGTCAACGACGAAGATGACAAGAGTGCAGGCACATACAGAAGCATCCCTCTGTGGGATCGCAAAACCAGGGCGCGGACACGAGTTGCCGATGAGAACAATTTTCAAGAAATTCATGAGCAGCTTGATGAGCTTGCAAAGCAATATGTCGTACTGCTCAACCGTGCGCCGAGCCTTCACCGCCTCAGCATGCTTGCCTTCAGGCCTCGGTTTCACGATGGAGAGAATGTTATAAGGCTCAATCCTTACGTGTGCGCGCCTTTCAATGCCGATTTTGACGGTGATACCATGGCTGTGCACCTTCCCATGCTTGAATCTTCGCGCCGGGAGGCTGAGCAGATGTTTCCCTCTAAGGCCCTCAGATCGCCGGGACATGGCGAACTGGTTATCAACTATAAGGGCGATCTAGCCCTTGCCGGGTACTGCAGGGAAAACCAGACGGCTCCGCAACTCTATAAAAAGTTTGATGCCTGGTTTAATAGCGGAACGGATACAGTGATCAAAGAAACAAAAAAGCTAACCTTGGAGCTTCGCAATGCATTGAAAACAAGCGGTATCACACTCGGTATAGATGATTTTCAGCTTACTGCTGGACTTAAAAATATTGTGCAACAAGATTGGAGTGAGTTTTCCAAACAAGACTTATCATCTGATGAAGAAAAAGTAGGGTTCTGGAATTTAAAGACCGATGCAATAAAAATAGAAGTCGAGAGAGCTCTTGCGCAAAAGAAAGATAATCCACTTAATATTATTATACAGTCTGGAGCTGGAAGGGCTGATATTGGGCAGTTGTCAGGCATGCGCGGTATTATGCTGCGGCCAGGCGGCACAGCAGTGCCCAGCCCTGTCTGCGCAAGCATTGCCGGGGGCATGTCGCCTCTTGAATATTTTGTGTCCTGCCACGGCTCGCGTCACGGACTGTGCGATAAGGGGCTCATGACAGGCCCTGCGGGCGACCTGACCAATATCCTTATGCAGGCTGCTCAGGCAGAGTTTATTGTGGAAGATGACTGCGGAACGCAGGATGGTTTATTTTTTTCAGCGTTTAGTGATCCTGCCGGAGGGGCTATTAGCCTCGACGCACGTATCTTGGGCCGCTCACTTGCAGAGAATATTACGCTGATGGACGGAACGTGCATTTCGGCTGGAACCCTTGTTACACAGGAAATTGCTAGGCGCATTGCCGCAGAAAAGCAGTGGGTCAGGCTTCGCTCGCCTCTTACGTGCCGGGGGATTGACCGAACATCTACGACATGGAAAGATTTTATTGCCCTCATCGGTAATAGGGAGCTTCTGGTGGATGATACTGCCGGATCCTGCGTGGAGGAGCAGCTTTTGGCTTTGCTGCGGAAGGGCGTTTCTGCGGTCCAGGTCAGTGAGGGTGACAAAGTAATAACTCTAACAGTGCCGTCCGTTCAAGGCATCTGCAGAAAATGCTACGGTATTGACAGGGCTACAAAAGTGCTGCCTCCTGACGGCTATCCTGCAGGGGTGATAGCGGCGCAGTCAATCGGGGAGCCCGGCACCCAGCTTACTTTACGCACATTTCATACCGGAGGCACGGCAGGGCAGGAAATTACCCAGGGGTTGCGTGTTGCCCGGCGGGTATTTTCAGCCGGCATAATTGAAGAGCCTGTAAAATCAGCTCTTGGCGGCACAGCGGAGTTCTTAACATCTCCGAATGGATGCCATTGGATAAAAGTTACCGATGCGATTGGAAGCTGTATACAACTGTTCCCTGTTGCTGGTTGCGATCCGATCCGGGGGTGGAGTCAACAGTTGGAGCAAACACTGCAAAAAGGCAGTACTATTGCATTTACTGAAACCCCAACCACAGAAGGCACCAAAACATACGTACATAATGAAGATGGGCAGACTCTTGTTGTTATACAAGCAGGAGAGCGTTTTGATGCAGCTGAAGGCCAGCGGCTTTTTTTCACAAATAAGCGCACCATTACACAGGAGGTTTCTATTAAGGATATCTGCATCAAAACCGGTCCCCTGGCTGCAGCGGAGTATCTGCTGCATGTTTGCCAGAGAATTTACAATGCTCAAAGCAGGGTCGCCGACCACCATTTTGAAATTATTATACGCACCATGATGCAAAACCTTACTGTTGAGACTCCTCAGGGTTCTGACCATAAAAAGGGTGCCCAAATGACTCTTGCCATATACCTTAATTCCCAAAATAAGCCCGCAGTACTTCCCAAAACGGTGCTGCAGGCCGCGCTAACGGGTAGTGGATTTCTGAGCCGTCTTGCATTCCGCAATACGAGCAGAAATCTTATGACTGCGGCGCTGGCTAAAGAGGGAGACTGGATCAAGGGCATAAAAGAAAAAATTATAACGGGAACAGTTGCGGGGAAGTGATATGGAAGTAACGATAGGCACAGCTACAGGCATAACGCAGGGACTTAAACAAACCACCACACCCTCTGTTATTCATCGCTCGGAATTCCTTGTTCGATCACAGGAAGAACTTGAGCTTGCTCTGCGCCAGCATGCTGTATTAAGCACATTACTGCAAGTGGCACCCGAGGAACAAACTGAATTTCTAGTGAAGCCATTTTATGATGACGAAGAGTTTGGTGAAGATGATTTTTATGATGCTCCAGACATGGAAGCCAATATTGAAAACGAAGAGGGCCGGAGCGATTCATTAGGAGAAAATGATGTTTCTGAAGGGTTTGAGCAGTTTGTGCTGCGGCGTCTTGAATCTGATTTTTATTTCGATAGTCCTGAGGACCTAAAAATTATTACTATAATCGATGGTCTTCTTAAGGTTTGGGATGGCCACGGTGAGCTGCCGGACGATTTGCCATTAGCGGTGCGAAACTGGGCTGAAGAAGCTGCACGAGAATTTTTTCGCAGTCGCACTGCTCTTTCGCTTGATGACGATAAGGCACACGAACCGGATATTATCATTTTTCGCACTAAAGGCGACATTACATATGAGATTGGTGCAGGCTTTTTTGATCAAATCAACCTTAGTGTTTTGAAGAACGCCAGGGAAACGATAAGGATTGGAACGTATGACATTCCCCTGGCACAATTACCAGGGCTGATTGCGGATAGAAAAAAAGGACTGTCCATAATAGCGGAATTCCTGCTGGAAAAGCAGAAGGCTTTTTTTGAGGCGAATACCTTGCAGCAGGCGATTTTAAGCATGGCATCGATTTCCTCCAATGAGTTTATAAAATATGTTTTAAAAGAGTACTCTCAACTAAAAGACAAATCTTGGAAGAGCAGATTAATAAAGAGTAAATGGGTCAAGGTGCCGTTTAGCCAGGAGCTCTTACCCCTGGGATTTTTCTTTGACGAACATATTGGCAGACTTGCAGCTCTAAAAACCGCTATGGACATACATCTAGCAAGCCGAACTGATACTGTTTTTGTTTCTACTGATCAAGCCGCTCTGCTGAAGGCTATCAGGCAGGAAGACTATTCCCCCAAAAGCATTAAAAGCACTTTGTTTAAAAAACTTAAGCCGATGTTTCCTGCTAAGAACTGGGAAAGGATTGGCATGAGCGGACAAGCAGGAAGAGCTGGTCTTAAAAAAATGTCCGGAGATACTTTAAAAATACTGATAATTAAAACAGCGCAAAAGCTGGGACATTCTATAAATATTGATGATAATAGCGTCGCTAAACTTAGGAGCTGGGCCGAACAACAGGAAGCCTCTTCAAATTTAAAAAAAAGTCAAAAGTGACGCCTAGCGCAAGTAAATAAAGCATGGCGCTAAAAAGTTTTGCTTGTCAATTCTACTAGAAACCAGAACCTCCCACAGAATTTTGTTATATTTCCCTCATGTTGCCGTGAGTATTTCCTCACAAATACGTCTTTGATTCTCTTGAGTTTCCAGAGCACTGCAAAAAAAAACAAGTACTCGTTAAATAAAGTTGTGCTTGCTTTGATACTAGTAACCAGCAACAACCACATCCCATTTTTATACATTTTTCTCTTGAATCCCGGCGTGCTGTCCCTTTTTTTGCCTTGAATACAAGCAATTCAAAGCAAATACAAAAGAAAACCAGATAGCCATAGATCATCCCATCTCTGAAATAAAAATCCCCTCTTGTCTAAAAAAAGAATCCAGGAATAAATCGGAAACATGATTGCTAGTTGTTCTTGTGTCACCAATAAAACAAACAAGCCAAACCAGAGGAAGAATCAATATGGATATGATCACCGCTACTAACGATATAGTCCCGAACTACAATCCAGAAGCAATGGCGAGCATGGTGCAATCGTATGTAAAGCTGTTTGCGCCGACTGGGGTGCTTCCCGAAAATAGCTTTCTTATAACAATGGGTCTGTTGCTGGTTCTTACCGTACTCACAATCATAATGGGAAACCTGGCACACATCATGCTTGACAAGATTGATGAACGAAGCATGGAAAAGGAGAGCGGCACCGAGGAAGAAGAATCGGACTATAAATAGAAACAAAAGAACAGCTTTTTTTAAAGACAATAGTTGACTAAGAAGGAAAAAACCATGGCAGCATTCAATGCAATGATTGGGCGATTGATAGATTTCTGCAAGGTATATTTGCAGCTGTGGTTTTTCTACTTGCTACAATTCATCCTTTTTTACGTCAATTACCTTGCTCTTAAATTCAGCTTTGAGCAGCTAAATTACGACCAACGGGGGCTTGGGGGAGATGGGCTAACCGGATGGATATTTTCGTGTCTGGGAGTGGAAGAGATTACACAGGGTGATATCTTAGCAGGGTTTATTGCAATAATAATGGGCTTTGCTCTAAAAAAAGTAATATCTGATTTGCATACTGCCTACAGAATTTATATTGAACGTATAGAATACGCGCGGATTAATGACCAAGCAAACGTTGAGTTGGCAAATAAAATGATGATCCAAAAAATAATCTATACCTCGATTCTGTTAATCCCTGTTTCTATTGCTTGTTATTATGATATGTCGCTTTTCAGATTCAGATGCGTTTACTGGCTGTTGAGCAATGAGGCGGAGAATACGGTTTTAACTATGAAAAACTGGGGAACCATTCTGCAGGAAAACAGGGATCTGTTTGCTATCAGCATAACTCAATTAGGAGCTTATGCATATTTAGCGCTAATTGGATGTATGGCCATACTACTTGAACAGAAAACATTAGAGTTACGGGATGCACGGGTAAATAAAAATGTAGCTTTTGATTACTGGTTTGAAGAAATTACTGGCGGATCCACCGTCCACAATCAAATGTCTGCTGGTCCGGCATATACATCAGACAATGGCACGGAACAAAATCAAACCGTTAATGAGCCTTTTGCCGCAGAAAAGGGCTCCGAAAATACGGACGGCAGACAACAACGCGCTAATGCTACCAATGAATCTCGCTCATCAGCTTCTACAGAAGATACAACCCGCTCTTCCAGCGAGGAATATGAATGGCCCAACGAGCCACGGACGGAAGAGCATTTTTCCTATCAGCATCATGCGACTGAGGAAGAAGAGCTAGTGACGGTATTTGGCGGCGCTCCAGGTGAAAAGGTAGCATTTTCAGAGGCTGTCAATAATCCGGACAAATACTATATTGACGAAGCTCGGCGGGTCTGGAGAAAAACAGCCACCAATAACAGTGAGAACCAAGAGCAGGCACAAGCCGCATAAATATAAAAAACTTGTGAATATCTAACAAGCAAAAGGGAGAAATATCATGGCGCATAAGTCATTTCAGAATATTGTTTTAGCTATCATGACCATAATTTTGTGCATGTCAGTCACGCTAACCGATGCATATGCAGCTAAAAAACCAAGACCATTTAACAGAATTGTTATCATGCTTGATTCAAGCGGCAGCTATACAAAAAAACGCATGGAAGCGCTTAAAGAAGCAAAAACACTGGTTGAAAAAGTAACTGCCATAAAGACTAAAAAATGGGAGGGGCAGGATGAAGTCATTATTATCAGCCTGGATGCGATGCCCGAAGTTCTGTGGTCAGGTTCAAGCGAATCTCTCAAGGCAGACGACAGGCAATTCTGGCAAAATCAATTTACCTCCCGCAAGGATTATGAAGGCTGTACCGATGTAGAGGGTGGCCTTAAGCTAGCAGCTAATATCCTTCATCAAGAACCAGCACCCGAAACCATGTTCTGCTTCATTTTCAGTGATCTTATCCATGAGCCGCCAACTTCTACGGCAAGAAAATGCAAGCCCGTAAAGCTTCCGTCAGTGCCGGACAAGGATTTTCCCTGGGAGATGTTTTCCGACATCAATATGTACATTCTTTGGATGCCCATTGATCAGAAGCTGGCCTGGAGCAGAGCCATTGAAGCGGAAGGACTGAGTAACTTTGCCATCTATTCCGAAAACGACGCTTTTGAATTGCAGGCACCCGAGAAGGCAAAGCATGTAATAACCGAACAAGAGAAAGAAGAAGGCAAGCAGAAGCTTTCTTCTTTTGCGCTTACTGTTTTGAAATGGGTCATGTGGGGGGGCGGCGCGCTTGCTTGCGGAGTTACTGTTTTGGGGTTTCTTTCGATTATCATAAAACGCAGAAGCAATGCTAAACGCAGACAGGGAAGGAGATAGCCATGATCCAGATGAACATTTTTAACAACGAAACGGCAAAAGAACTGAAGAGGATAATTACCTCCGCAGCAGACAATACCGCAATACGGGCAGGCGTACTTTCCACTCGCGACCGGGATCATGCGATGCATGTCATTCGCGAGGTTGCCACAAGCATGAAAAAAGATCTTTATCATTATACTATTGCCGGAAGGAAAAAATGGGACAGCGGAAAATTTGCTTTTGAAACATGCGGAGGAGGCACCCCTGATCCCGCAGAACTGCTCAAGTCCGTACAGACCATTAAAGGCGGAGCCGTTGTGATAATCGAGGATGTACTTTCGACACTAAATGACAACAATGGCGATAAAAATGCCCGGCAGCAGTTATACGGCATGCTTTCCGTGGAAAAGAGAAGTGACGGGACCGTTCTTATTTTTCTTGAGCCTCCCGAGGCGGAAACCCATATACCGTCCATGCTGGGAGGGTCACTGTTCAATCTTTCAATCCCCATGCCCAAGCGTGAAGAGCTTAATGATATTGCGTTGCGGGAACTTACTGTTGTTATGACGGCCATGGAGAAAACAAATAATGAACTTGCCCAACGGTGGAGCCGGGTGTTTGCCACTGAGCTGACCGGCCTTACAAGGACTGCGGCAACTAATGCGATTCGTGATGCTCTGGCTTTGAAGCGGTCTGATTTTGAGGGTGCCCGGACATACCTTGCCAGTAGAAAAAAACGGCAGCTTTCGCATGAGCTTTCAATGGAAGTGCTTGATGATACAGGCGAGCTTCCACAGGGGCTTGAATACCTTTATCGCTATCTTGAGTTGAACCGGCAGCGCATCAGCACTACAGGTAAAAACAGAGCTAAGGGTATTCTCCTGGTCGGGCAACCTGGAACAGGCAAAACAATGCTGGCAAAGGCTGCCGGACGCCTGCTTGGATTGCCGGTGGTGGAATTTCGCATTAGCAGCCTTATGAATTCACTCCTTGGCGCTACCGAACGCAGGTTTGACCAAGCATTTCAGGTGCTTGAGGCTATGGCTCCCAATATCGTTTTTATTGATGAGATAGAGAAAGCCTTTGGTGATAATGGTTCTGAAAACGATGGGGGCACCATGATGCGGACAACGGGGCGGCTTCTAACATGGCTTTCCGAAAACCCGCATCCCAATTTTATTATTGCAACTTCAAATAATGTAGCGCGCATGGGAGAGATCGGCCTCACCATGACACGGTCTGGCCGGTTTGATAAAATTTTCTTTGTCGATACCCCATCCCGTGCCGCACGCCAGCAAATGCTCGATAGCTGGCTGAAAGGAAAGGTCAAGAATGTGGCGGATGTGGCCACTACGGTTGCAGAAGCAACGCCCTTGTTTACAGGAGCAGACCTGCAAAGCATTGTCAATGAAGCGACGGTTGAATCCGCGTATCAAAAACAGGAACTTACTCAAGACGTGCTTATACAGGAAGCTCAGAAAAAGAAGCTTCGGGTGCAAGCCTTATACGAAAATTTTGCCGGCCTCAGGCGCTTTGCCGAGTTGTACTGCGAGCGGGCCGGTGCCTCAGAAAATAACTAAAATTCGCTAGAGGAGAACGAACATGTCTACTACAGCTATTGTCACACCATATGATCCAGAGAAAGAACGTGTCAGAAATGAGCTTGCCGTGCGGGAGGAGCATGCCCTTGCGGAGCATCGCGAAGCGATGCGCAAGGAATTGCTGTCGCCGCGCAGGTTCCAGCTACCGGCTCAATGCAGTAAGGAGCTTTTATCAACGTGCAGGCTGCAGTTCCAGGAACAGCCGCGCATGCTGCTTCAGCAGAACAGCCTCTCTCTAAACACCTCTTCGCTGAATCTCGTTGGCAGCGCAGCAAAGTCTATAGGGTATATTCCCCGTACGCAGACCACGGGGCGAGTTGAGCTAGTGCACCCGAGCGGCTCCCTGCTGATGCTTAGTCTGAGCAAATCGGGGAAAGTCGAGTTGACAGGGAACAGGGAGAACCTCACAGATTTAAAGTCCGTTACCAGGGAGTACAGCGCCCTCAGGCTGGTTGAATACTTCAAGGAACAGCGCATGGAGGTAAGGCATGTTCGCACCGTTCAGGGTGAAATCATCATTGAGGCAAAAGCAAGGACTGGAGAAAAGGTGACAGCCGATGTACGTCAGGAGGGCATTGTAGTTCTTGACGTTAATGGGGTTAAAGGCAAGAAATGTCAGGATATTATTACGGCCATAACCCGTGCCACGGAGTGTAGCCAGATAGATACAAAGCGCAAGGCTTCTTATTTTATAAACGAAAGCCAATCAGGTTCTGTCCATGTTTAAAGAAAGACAAATTACAGCCCGGCTGCTTGAGGATGGCAGCGTGGAAGTTGTAGACCCAGGGTATGAATCCCTTGAATTATTAAAAACAATAAACCCCTCTTTCGAAATACAGCGGGGTCCGCTTCCGGGTTTTACTGAGCCGAAGCTTACCTCTGCTATGAAAACCACGGTTGCCGCAGGCAGAAAAGAGCTGCCGCATCTACCTACAGAGCGGCTTTGGAAGATACATGATGTTGCTCTTGCTGTGCAGGCAGGGTCACTGGTTTCAGGAATTGGGCAAAAAGATGATGCCAGTCTGATTGAACTGAAGGCGGAGCTTGCACGGCGGGAGATTGCCGCATGTATGCTCTGCGGCAGGAGGTGTGGGGTTGACCGCCTGTCTGGGGCCACCGGGAGTTGCGGCCTTGGGGATACGGCGCTGGTGTCTGAGATGTTTGTGCATATCTGCGAAGAGCCACCGGTCAACCCATCATTAAATATCAACCTTAGGGGTTGCGGGCTTCAATGCTGCTACTGTCAAAAGCCGGACTGGCTTGAGCCACATGGAGCGGGCATGCCACTTGACGGGCGCATGAACAAGGCACTCTATGACATAGTACACACAAGCCGCAGCGTTATGTTTATAGGGGGCAATCCCGATGAATCGCTCTATGCAGTGCTGCATTTTTTATCGCATCTGCCTAAACCTATTACCAAGCCCCTAGTCTGGAAGAATAACGGCTATGCTTCCCCACAGGTTTATAGGCTGCTGAACGGAATAATTGATGTCTATATCCCGGATGCAAAGTTTTACTCACCTATATGTTCTGAGGAGCTTGCAGACTGCGCGAATTATTTTGAAGATTTTAGAAGGGGTATCAAGGCACTACTTGAGCAGGAAGCGTTTGTGATTGTTCGAATACTAGTGCTTCCAGGCCATAGCATATGCTGCCATAAGCCTATGATTGATTTTCTTGCAAAGTATCAGGAAAGAATCAAACTCAACATTATGAGCCAGTACTTTCCTTCGCACCATATGTCGAAAAATGGGCAGTCCCCCATGAATACCAGGCTTGTCACCGACGAGTTTCTTAAGGTTTGGAATTATGCGGCGCACTATGGCCGTGACTGGTTAAACCTCCACAGAAAGCTTTAATTAATTTTTTATCAGGACGGCAGTCTTTGAGTGCCGCTCTCCCAGCGTAAGCATTTTCTTTTATAACCTGCCGAAGAGGCGGTTTCGAAAACTACCCAATAAGGTAAAACAGAAAGATGCAATACCAATTTTCTTGTGAAACAGTATTGCACAGGCACAAAGAGATAGATCTTAAGCAACAGAAAAATCGGAAATTTCATTGCTTCTGTCTATTGTGAAAACAGCATCAACGCAGGAGAAAACCATGAACACAACGAAACTGTTCATAATTTCGATTTCAACGGCAATTTTATCTGCGACATGCACAATGAGAGCTGAAGCCCGGCTATATCATGCCGTGGAGCAATCCCTGGCAAAGCGAGTGATAAAGCAGGGTATTAATCCCGCGAAACTGAAGCTGGGTAGCAGGTTTGGCAAGGGATTTTACTTATCGCGACAACCAAGCACAGCGCTAGCGGAAAAAGGCAGCAGAAGTGCTGTTATTAGATTCCGAGAAAGTTCTATGATAAAAAACAAAGCGATAAATATGAAAAAGCCAAACCGTGAGCTTATGCAGAAATTTCTAGGTAAGAATTATGACCTGCGGGGGGCATACAAAAACAATGTTATCGGACCCAAGGCGGGGAGAAAAATAGGGAGCATAGCGGGGCGGAGTGGAAGGCCAATACAATACCGGTCAGTTAAAAACGGCAAGACTAATGTCGCAATTCCCGTGAAGGCACTCAATCAGCATCCACGAATCGTAAGTCCTGAACGCATAGTGAAATAGCTACCTCAGTTTTACGCCCCTGCTCCCCCTTAGTGTTACAAGTTTATCACAAACCTTGATTTTCCAAACATCTTTCCAGCTCAAAAAAATATAAATGAGGCACCTCATCAAATAAGTATCCCTGTACTTCTGGAAACATAATTTCAAAGTTTCAGTGAAACATGACAAGCACAAAAAAAAGGAAGCAATGTTGCAGGTTAAATTGTGAATCGCTTAAAAACACACATCCCAACAGGAGGATGCACGAGCTATGGAACTGAAGTTTTCAACCATTCAAACCGAAGCAGTACCAGCTATGGCCGAGATGTACATAAACCATATGGCTGGGTCTGGAGGAGCCATAGAATACGGGATTAACTTATTTCTGATTGCGGTAGTAATTTATGCAGTCGTTTATTTATTAAAAATCAGACGACAGCGGCGGGAAGCAAGAAGGGAAAAATGGTTATATCAAATGCAACAATTAGTAAACAAGCATGGACGACATTTATAAATAAAACAAGCAAAGATAACCATGAAAACAAAAAACAAAACTACTGCAGGAAAGTTGTATGGGTTCCGCATTCCGGTTTCCACGCGGGCAGGGCGAGCGATAGGAAGGAAAAAGGGCAGAAAAGGATATATGAGATCCATTGCTAAGCAAGAATCAATAAAAGTACACAACACGCGTTGTCAGTAAAAAGGAATTTTTGTTGCTTATATAAACAAGGAAATAAAAAAAGTTTTTCAATTAGGGGGTTCACGATGCAATTCATAAATACTTTGCTTTTATTCGCACCGCAAGAGGCATATCTGTGCATTTTAGTTCTGGCAGGCTTTTTAGTTATGATCGGTTTCCGATCCCTGGGTGTTGGCCTTTTTGTTATGATTCTCGTTTTTGCGGCGACAGGTCCGTTTCTCGAAGCCCTAATAGATAAGCTGCCCTTGTGGATCGTAGCTCTTCTTGCTGTTTGGCTCCTTTTGGGCATATTTAAAATGCTGATGGGTGAGCGCGTCTCAGCGCATATTTTTGCTGAGATAATACTGGATATTATCCGCGCTCCGTTCAGGATTTTGGGGTGGATGCTTCGTAGAGGCAGATAATAGTAGCGAAGATTTTCAGGGTAGGAACACAGAGTCAGCAACTAACCAATATTTCATAAAGAGGTTATATGAAAAGCTTTATATTCGGAGTTTTTTGCGGATGTCTTGTCCTGAATGCGCTGGCATTGCTCATGGATATGACATGGGAAACAAACCTGGTGAAATATTTTCACTATACGATCCATGCATTGGATGAGTTTCCGTTATTCCTTTTTTCAACGCTTGTATTTATAACCCTCAACGGCATTGTATGCATTTATTACGCAGGGATAAATTTTGCCGTATCCGTTAAAAATGGAATCTATGCCGGAAATGCTACGCTGCCGGTATTAAACATTTATGGACTTAATTTAATATTGCTAACTCTGATTTTGCTTTTATCCATAGTTATCAGGCATATTAATTTATAAGCATAAATGCCAGCCTTATCAGCGCCATAAGAAAAACGAGAATAACAACCAGATTTTATAAAACCCCACTCTGATTATTTATCACGCTGCACTAACGAAAAAAATTTTCTGGCCAAAATTGTGGTCGTTTCCTGCTGGTCGATACAAAAATTCCTATAAAAGTCCATTCTATCAGTGTCTCTTTCAAAAATACGCTGCAAGAGTAAATGCAACGGCAAATTAGCCAAAGAGTAAAAGGCTGAAGCGAGAACGGGCAATACACTGTGAAGATTGCTGACGGGGCCGTAACCTGGTGTGTAAAACAACAATATAAAATCAGCAAGAGAGGGGAAAAATATAATGGCGAATTCACAAAATGAGAAACTGGAACTCCCAAAAGAGAAGCCACCTTCAGTGGAAGTTGGTATGGCGGATCAAATGCAGCTTATGATTAGGAATAATATGGATACAAAAGTCGAACTGGCAAAAGAGCTGCTGGGCGAAGGTGTCGAAAGAGAAAGTGTTGCACGGGTGTTGCATGTGACCCCGGCGGAACTTGGGGACTTATTGGACAAGGCTAAACAACAACTTTCTTTAAAACAAGCGGAGAGTGCATGATGAGCGATAAAACATATTTTCCGAAAATTACCATAAAAGCAGTGTCAGGCGGATTTATTGCCAGTGCCGGTCTGGAGCTTAATTCTATATTGAAAACGGACCTGCTGTACCCTGATTCAAACTCAACTGAATCTATAAAAAAAGAACTTCTGGAGCAAAAAACATTTCAAAAACTGCGTGAAGGCTTACTTACTGCACTTGCGGCATGGCCGTCAACGATGTCGCTTGAGCTTCATATGGTGGCGCTGCCCGATCTTGCGCATCGTGCGCGGGGTAGGATTTTTTTAAATCTTTTCCTGAACGCGAAGGGAACCAGCAAGGAGTCTGCGCGGGAAGAACTGCTGGCGCGCTATATCGCCCTTGTATCGCTGCTACCGGCATACTGGCCGGAAGCTGAGTTCCTACCTGTAGCCGACCATAAAAAATTCAAGCTAGTACGAGAGCCCTTCACTGCCACACATGCGCTGGCCATTATGAGAATTGAAGAAGATGTGTCTCTTGCGGAGTTTTTGCCGGGCGCACAGGCTGGGTTTGGCAAGCCCGCACCCGGAGGAGTCCAAAAACATAGCATACGTCATACGTCCCCGTGGACTGCATCGCTTGATGACTGGCAGCCGCTCATGAATACACTGGTGCATCAGCTTGACCCGGTGAAGCTCATTATTCGCATCAGAAGTAAGCTGATGGATGATGAAATGGCAAGCCATATTGCTGCGCAGCTGACGGAGTGTGAGGATTTTCTCAGCCGCGAACAAAGGTCGCAAATAACCATGAACCGGCAGCTCGGGATGATCAGGGACATTCTGCTTGCGCGATATGCCTCTCGCACGGAGCGCTGTTTTGATGTTGGTGTATTTATCACAGCACAGCATTCGGTTGATACATCTCTGGGCTCAGTTCTCGGACATGCTATCACAGGTTCCAGGGGCTTCTTTGTGGGTGGCTTTGCCTGCATGGAAACACATATTCATGATGCAGAAGATAGTTTTTATTTCCCCGAGCAGCAACCGTTTATTGCTCAGGAGGCCGCTTGTGCTTTCAGGCTGCCATCGCCACCGCTGTATGACTTGCAGTATCTGCCGGTAAAAAGGTCACGGACGCTCCACGCGCCTCTCCCGGTAAAAAATGATACGGGTAGCATTACGCTTTTCCTGAATCACCATCACGGGATCGAGCAGCCGGTACATATGGGAACAGAGGACAGGTTGCGCCATATGTTTATCGTCGGGCAAACAGGCACCGGCAAAAGCACGATGATGGAATCGATGGTGTTGCAGGATATACGAATGGGCAGAGGTGTCGGGGTAATTGACCCTCACGGAGACATGGTTGACGGCATTATCGGCAAAATACCACTGAATCGCGCGAAAGACGTCATTGTTTTTGACCTGCTGGATCGTGAGCGCCCCGTTGGATTCAATGTGCTGGAATGGAATGATATCTATGAGCGGGATCTGCTTATAGATGAGATGTATCTGTCGATTGATCATCTGTACAACATGCAGACGACGGGAGGGCCGATTTTTGAGGCCCACTTCAGGGGTATGCTGAAACTGCTCATGGGCGATCATAAAAGAGAGGGTTTCACGGCAACGCTGCTTGACTTTATCTCGTGCTACCAAAACGATGACTTCAGAGAATGGCTGACAAAGGATGTCAGCGATCCCAACATTATTGAGTTCATTCGCGAGTTAGAGCGTACCGGCGGCGAGGCGAGCATGCGGAATCTGAGCCCTTACATTACGAGCAAATTCAGCAGGTTTACAAATGATGTAACCCTGCAGCGCATTATCGGCCAGAAAAAAACAGGGTTTGATTTCGATGAAATAATAAACAGCGGTAAAATTTTTCTCGTTAAACTTGGCAAAGGGCGTTTTGGGAGCAATGTGTCTGCACTTATTGCAAATCAGCTCGTCTCCAGGTTTCGACTTGCCGCAATGAAGCGTGGGAATTTACGGCCAGAAAAAAGGAGGGATTTCTTTCTTTACGTTGATGAATGCCACAATCTGCCCGGCGACAATTTCATGGAACTGCTTTCGGAAGCACGAAAGTTTCGGCTCGGCCTTGTGCTTGCCACGCAGTATACCAGCCAGTTAAAGAAATCAACCCTTGCGGGCAATACTCTGCTCGACGCCATATTGGGCAATGTGGGTGCTATTGCCATGTTCCGACTCGGCATGGATGATGCAAAAGCGCTGGCCGGTGTGCTGTATCCGCATTTTACAACAGAGGACTTGCTAGGGCTTTCAAACCGCGAGGGCTATGTAAAGATGCAAATTTATGGTGAAGCGTTACCCGCATTCAGCTTTAAAACTGTCAAGGATACAGAGCCGTATAATGAGGAGCTAGCCGGAAAAGTTTTAGCCACTTCACGCGTTCGCCACGGTGTTGATTGCCGTATTGTTGATGCTGAGATCGGCAAAAGAAATAATTATGCAGAGGTCAAAAAAGAATGTGCATGACAGGCTTAATGAAAAAATGCTGCTTAACATCAGGAAAGGATCACATATGCATTCAATTGTTATTTTCTTCTTAGTTATGTCGGGAACTTTTGCCTTTTTGAGTACTCCCGCCTATAGCAAGGGTTCATCGAAAAGCACTGTTGTGCGGCATGCGCAGAAAAAAACTGACTTAACTACGGAACAGGTTTTCATGAAGCTTTACGGCAACTATAACATAAAGGATGAAACAGCCACATGGACAATGCCAAAATCGCTCGCCAGCAGTCATGATCTTAGCTCAATGTACTATGATGCAAAAGTGACGGTGTTTCTTATATATCAGAAGAAATATAAAGAAGGAGGCAAAGAAAAGGCCATTTTTTTGACAAAATTGATGCCAGAAGGAGGGTTCGGCATGGGGTCGCATGCTGAGGGCGTCGTTATGGGTGGCGCAATTTTTCAAAAAGAAAAACAGGGCTGGGAATTGCTTATCGACGAGCGGTTTGTCGATGAGATCGGCGCGTGGGGAGATGTGGAAATGCCAATGTTCATTATGACGGAACTTGGTAAAAACAGATATGGTTTCATGTATTTTCAGTCGGGACATGATTCCTGCACTGAACAAGAAGCAATGGTGATTTACGCAGAATATGAGAAAAAAATTCGAAAAATTTTTGAAGGGGTTTCGGGCGTGAAAGGAAATCTCTGTTTTGACTTGAAGCCTTACGAGTATTCTTCTTCAATCTCAATTGTGACAAAAAAAGGCGCGGATTTTTATCCATTGGAGCTGCATTTTTCGGGCACGGATCAAATAGGCAATAAAATAAAGAGATACAGAGAAACAAAGCGCTATAATTTTGTCAACGGAAAATATAAAGAAAAATAGTTACAGAAATATCGTCTTAACTAGAAGAAAGCTTTTGTGGTGGATCATTAAGAAGCGGGTATGAGGTGTTTCATGGCTATCGGTGGCATTTGGGACAATTTTTATAAGCTTGTTTATTTACTCTCGCAGACAACCCGGTCAGGGATGTCGCAAGAACCGCTGGCCAGTACATTAGAGACTTATTGGTAGGGGTAACGGATCGAAGGGGGAATCTCATGAAAAAAAATAACTTCATAATGAAAACTCTGTTGCTCCTGGTTTTTCTGAGTTTCTTTTGCAGTGGATGCGTATCTTACCGACATGCTGTTGGGCCTGATAATACGACAAGGGTGGACAACTACCCATGCTACAGCGCAAGCCCTCTAGTCTATGGTGCAGCAGGTGCTGCAGCCGGTGCTGCAGCCGGTGCTGCCATTGGCGCTATAAATCATAATACCGGCAAGGGAGCGCTCATAGGCGGGCTTATAGGGCTGCTTTTAGGGACAACATACACCTATAGCCCTGCAGTAACCTCTGAATACAGCGAAGTGTATAGTCAATCCTATTATGATGAATTGGAACGGTTGCGACAGGAAAAGTTCCAGGAAGAAGAGAATGCCAGGGCACAACGCTATTATGAATGGGAACGCCAGCAGCGTGAACAAGCAACACGCGATGCGCAGACATATTTTAACACCTATGAACGGTAAAAAAGGAGGGTATGATGAAAGCACTATTCTGCACACTGCTTATTTTCTTCAGCGGATGTATTTGTACCCATGACTATTATGCCCCAAGAGTCAGAGCAGTTCCACCTCCTCAGCCAGCATATTATTACAACAGCTATGATTATTATGCCTATCCGCCACCCATTGTATTTTTTGATGGCGGCCACCATGGTCACAAAGAAAAGTCCTCCTATAAATATGAGGATAAAAACACTTACTACAATTTTAACGGAAAAAACGGCAGTTTTAGCGGCTCATCATCTTCGGGCAAGTCTGAGTGGAAAGGGAAGCATCACTAGATAGACTGCGGCTGCGGTGCATATAACAGGGGCATCATTACTCAATAAGCTATTAGCAAAATGAAAATTAAAAGCATTATTTTTTCCGTATGCTTTTTTGAAAATATTCGTCTTGTAGATTAAAGGTAACAGCGATCAGCAAAAATGAAGGGCCAGGGCAAAAATCATATAAGGCTGGAGGCTTTATGAAACGTTTAGCAATAGTTATTATGTGTCTGGTTTTCTGCTGGGTTTCTGTTCAAACTGCATGGGCAGGCGGAAGTCGGCACAGCTCAGACTGGGTTAACTTCTCTGGCAGTAACTCCAATGGAAGCTCCTATCACTATTCGCGCGGGCAGGAGAGTTACAAATCTGGGGGCTATGGCAGTTGCAGGGGGATGGACTACTGCAAGCCGGTCTTTTATTCAGGGCTTGGATATGTGGCTGTTGGCGCAGCAAATTGTCTTGTTTCCGGCATTTTTGCACCCGCACCGGCTGTTGTTTACCCCCAGCAGACAGTAATTATTGAGCGGCCAGCTGTTTGTTATGACACATATTACACACACGATCACTGGGGAAATCCGGTCACAGTAAGGCGACAAATACCGTGCTACTAGATTTGTACTCACGGCAAAGCAACATCTCTCAGTTGTGGCAACGACTTAGGAAAGGCATAAACAGAAAGTGTCCGATTATGTATGATGATGAAATTTTGGACATTGTCGATGAAGACGATACAGTAATTGGACAAGCGAGTCGTTCTGACATTTACAGACTGGGAAAATCAAACTTCCGTGTCATAAATGCATTTCTTAGAAATGATCGTGGCCAGCTCTGGATACCGCGCCGGACCGCCACCAAACGGCTTTTCCCGCTTTGTCTGGATGTCAGCATAGGAGGCCATGTCCAAAGCGGAGAAACCTATGAGCAGGCTTTCAAGCGCGAGGCAAAGGAAGAGCTTCTGCTTGACATTGATTCTGTTGCATGGAGGCAACTGGGGCATCTCTCTCCTTATGATAGCGGCGTTTCTGCTTTTATGAGGGGCTATGAGATCCGTATGAATGAATTGACGCAATACAACAGGCAGGATTTTATGGAAGGCTTCTGGTTCAAACCAGCTGAAATACTTGAAATGGCCAACCGGGGTGAGCCCATGAAGGATGATCTGCCAAGGCTAATAAGGATTTTTTATGCTGCTCGCATATGATGTTGGCTTGTATGCTGGAGCAATATGTTTTTGCTGGAGTTCTACGACAAAAATCCATTTAAAGGGTCCAGTGTGAATCATTATAATAAGCTTGAAGAAGCAATAAAGCATTTTATGCGATTTGATGCAACAGGATCACAGCTTCCTCAATGTTTAGTGCTTGATGCAGACAACAGTTTTACGAAACGTATAAGCATCTATATAAGGCTCAGTAACGATGGTGATTTGGGAGAGCACGTGATAGTGGCGAATAAAGCTTATCTTGATAATAGGGCCTTTGAGATCTCCCTTTGTCATGAATTAGGGCATGTTATTTCATTTCGCAAAAAAGTCAATGTTCCTCCGGAGCATTTTATTAATGTTTTCAAAAATGAAATGGCAGCTGACAAGGAAGGATTTAGATTATTCGCCCTGTCGGTTCCCGGAAGCTCGAAGTATTTTCAGCTGTATAAAGATAATTGCAGGGATCTATTCAATAGCATTTGGACATGCAAGGGCAGGAAGAAAAAAATTCATCACATGCAGTGTTTTCTTATTAATGCAATAAGGGCAATCTATTGCCTTTTTCTGTTCTCTAAAAAGAAATTTGTTGAGTTAACAGGATTGCGCGAGAATGTTTCTGCCGTACGTGTAGTCGGCACACGATAATGGCCAGTGCCGAGGAGATAAAGATGAAACAAATAGGGTTTGTTTTACTAATGAGTCTGGTGCTGGCTAATTGTGCCGGGCCGCAGAGAATTGTGCAAGAAAACACAGTCGCAAATCCCGATGGAACGATAACGAAAACAGTGGTTGCGGAAAAGGTGGGGGTTAACCCTCTAGTTGGCTTTGCGAACTGGTGGTACAACGCACTCTGTCTGTATGCCCTGCGGGACGATTTCTGTCCTGAGTGCACCGACCCTTACTCCGAGGCTTATGCCGAAGAAGCGCGGAGAGTCGAAGAAGAAAAACGCAGAGCCTGGGAAGAAAATGAACGTGAGCGTGGAATAAACGATGCGCGAAAAGACTTTGTGCAATAATTTTTTCTGAAAGGAATAAAGCCATGAAGAATTTACGGATGGTGTTTGTTTTTTTCATCAGTACAATAATGCTCATCGGCTGTTCCGGCGGACGTTATGTAGTGAAAACCACCACAACGGAAACTTATAAAGATGGAAAAATTATTGATAAGAACGAGGTCAAAGAAGAAATCCCCATCACCGAACCGGTTGTGGTGGCACCGACCAGCGCGTACTATGATGCCGGGTATTCTTATCCCGCCTACTACAGTGGTTACTACTACGGGGCGGGATACTATGACTATCCCCATAAAGAAAAGGTTACTACTAAAAGCAGTGAGGATACTAGGTACTGGAACTATAGCTCATCCGATGGGCGAGTTAACATCGGGGGTTCTAATTCCTCCGGCAACTCAACGATAAAATGGAGGCGGAAATAACATTTCTCAACTCCTTTAAACCAACTGGGACATTGGGCGCTAATGAAAAGGAAGGATTGTATGCCTTTAGTTGATAATCTGACAATCGCAGTTGTCTGTGGTGGACCCTCAGCGGAAGCCGAGATATCCCGCATATCAGGGCACGGTGTCACTGATGCTCTCAGGTTCACATATCCCAAAACCATTCTTTTGGAGCTTGACGGGAACATTGCAGACGCTCTGAAACAGAACGGTGTCAATGCAGTATTTCCTGTATTGCACGGCCCTCCGGGAGAAGATGGAACGTTTCAAGGATTCCTCGAAATCCTCGGTATTCCGTATGTGGGGAGCGGCGTTCATGCGAGCACATGCGCAATGGATAAGAGCCTCGCCAAACATCTGTTTCTCGATGCTGGTGTTCCCGTCGCAAGGGACATCGTCGTACATCGACAGAATGGGGTGCAAGCCGCAGCAAACATCGTAGTTAAAAGTCTGGGTTTGAATGTTGTAGTCAAGCCATCCAGGCAAGGCTCCGCACTAGGAGTTGCTTTTCCAAAGGATGTCGTTCAACTAGAAACTGCTCTTCAGGAAGCGTTTTTGTACGATGAGCGCGTTCTCGTGGAGGAACGCATTGAGGGCAAAGAAATAACTGTAGGGCTCCTTGAACGGGCTGAACTGGCAGCGCTGCCGGTGATTGAAATTCGGACACCCTCAGGCACGTGGTACGACTTTGAACACCGTTATATACCGGGACTCAGCGAACATATTATTCCGGCTTCTCTTCCGAAAGACCAATATCATCGGATACAGGAACTCGCTAAAATGGCGCACATAGCCTTGGGCTGCCGCGATCTGTCTCGTGTTGATTTTGTTGTGCCGGAAAATGGCGAACCAATTGTGCTTGAAGTGAACACGCTGCCCGGCATGACGCCTACAAGCTTATATCCGGATGCTGCAAAAGCAGCCAGTTTACCATTCCAGGAGCTGGTGGCTTATTTGGTTGAGCGAGCATTACTGAGAAGCAAAGGGTCTTAAGGTAATTTATTGAACCGACAAGAAGCACTGCTGATTCCAAGACTCGCATTATCGAAACAGTAAGGCTTCTTGATTATCTTGAATAGCATAAGGCTGTGAGGAAGATAACCTTTTTAAGTTTCAGGAGAATTTTTTATGAATGGCAATGAATTATTTGATGAATGGCTGAAATACAAAGCGCGTTCAGTAAAAAATGCTGCGGAAGAAGATGATGGTGGAAGATTTTTTTTGGGTTATGTTATGGGGGTTGCCGAGGCCATAAATGATATTTGGTTTGAAAGACCCAATAATATAACAGATGACGAGCTTTGCCGTATGGTTGGAGCATGCCTTGAAAACCATTCACCTGCGAGATATCGGCTATGCCCGGCCCACATCGCTGTAATGAAACCTTTACGAGATGCTTTCCCTCTTGATATGGATTTACTTGAATATGTAAGGGAGCGCAATGAGATGAGAAAACAATTAATAAAACTTACTGGCGGCGTCTAAATATTTTGTAATTTTTTTGATGTTTTACCGTCAATTACATATATTGAACTGCTCGCGAAATTGTCTAAAAGTACAATTCAGCGACCTCCGACATCCGGTTATTTTTAACGTTAAGCAATATGAAACTTGTTGACGGGAAAAATTTTATTTGAAATTTCTAAAGAAAGCTGTAAGATTTTTCAGTAATCTACGTCATCTATTGTAGTAACCCATTTTCCTTCAAAACTATCCTCATAAACGGCTTTTTAAATTTAATATCAGCGGCCACAGGTGCGCCTGCAGGATGTTGATTATTAAAAGCACCCATCCGTATTAACCCCAATTCATTAACGGTACAGTTGCGCCCAGTGCGTCTTTTTGACGCTCTTTGACAGCAACATACCTGCCCGACCGCCGAGGTCTCAGTAAAAGGTTAAGGAGAGGCGAGAAACCTTTGAAAAACCAAAGGCGGGTAAGGCAGGCGCTTACGGGATTGAGCAGATCAGTCCTTCAGTAAAAGCTGAAAAGTGAAGTGTCATAAAATTACAGATGCAAGAGCAACCTGTGGGGTGTTTGGAACAAATTATAAATTTCAGTAGGAGGTGTGTATGGGCTGCGATTATTTTTATGATGGAAGCATTAAGGACCGCGAGGTGCAAAGGGAGGCAATAAATTTTATCCGCTCCTATTTTGATCATATTGACGACGTGCTGTTTGTGAACCACATGGAAGGTGTGTATGTGCCGATTGTCAGCGGCTATAAACTCAGAGAAGGACTATTAACTTATCCCGTTGATTACCCGTTTAATTTTTACGGCATACTACCTTTTGCCGGTGGATTATTTCATCATGGAGCATCGATTCAGGCGCAATTTGTTTTCAACAGGCATAATAATGGCCGCTTAGTTACCTTGAGCCGTATACCGGAGAGCCTGGGGTTGGTTACGTATGAAGAATCATTTGAGGATGAATCTTATCATGCGCCGGAGGAGAATGAGCCGATGGTCATAGAGGCTGGGGGCAATTTCAGGACATCTTCAGGAGATATTAGCTTTCCGTTGCTGTTATGCGCATTCAAGTTTAGATACTGCCCTGAACTTGAGATAGGCGATGATTATGACACGTATGATTATGTAATGAACCGTATTGATGAGATGAACCTGCATTCTGCGATTTATGACAAAACCCTTGATTATAATGCCATTATACAACTGTATAATGAGCGTTACGATAAAAAATAACCAAAAAAATGACCTGAATCATAAAGCGCTTGTAAAAATTCTCATATTTTACCGTCTTTATTTAATATAGGTATATGATTACATACTTCTTGGTTGGTACTATGACTATACAATCTATGAAACAGAATATCTTCACCCCTCCGTATGAGCTAAACTCAGTTGAACAAATCTTAATTGCACAACAGGCTGGGTTCCTAAATCTTGGAGAAGATTATGAGAAGCTGCTTGAGTTTGCCCGGCACAATAAACTCATAGCCCCTTCAGCCCTTATAGCTGCGCAACAGTCCGCCGTGATCAAAGAAGAAAAGATAAGTCAGTGTGCGTTGATTTGCGAACAGGGTGTCCGGCTAGAGCCATATCGCGATTTTGAACAGGTATGGAAAGCTCTCCCTAATATTGAGACAATTATTCGCCACGAAACACTGTTTCAATTTTCACAAACTCTGCCGCAAGCAGTTCGGGATGAATGCCTGCAAAATGGCGTCATGCATCTCGGCTGGATTATAGCTCTTCAGGAACTAATAAAGCGGGAATGTATCTCCTATGTTGCTGCAAAAAAAGTGCGGTACATGAAGAATCTTGAGCAGTTAAAAACGCTCATTGTCGCATACGCGCTGTTTCTCCCCGAAAATGAAGATGTGTTGCAGTCGCTACGCAGATCAGCTGAACATGCAAAGGGGCAAGGGCTTTGGGAGCGCGCGCTAAAGGAACTGCTCTTTGTTCGTTTGCACGACTATATGCTGAGGCTTTGTGTTATTGGACCTGATATTGTTCGCCGCAGATTCTTGTCAGGGATAGCAAGGCTGGCGCTTACCGGCAGGCAGCGGGCCTGTCTGTACGGATATTATACGCCAGGCTCAAGCAATGACCATGCTATGGCCATACTGGATAAAATTGTAAAAGTTTCTCGGCGCTTGCTTGACCAAGACACCCAGGTGAAGCTGCAGGCGCTCGTGCTTTCTCTGAAAGAAACTATTGCTGATGTCGGTAACTTGTACTGGAAGTTGTTCTGTAACGGAGATCTGGAAACGATGCGTCGTTGTCATGTGCCGCAGCCTCTTCAAAGGGAAAACACTTCCTATGAAGAGAGTATTATTCAAACTTGTACCAGGGTTCAGGACTTTACCCTGCCGACATATAGCAATTTGCGGGATATTACCCTCTGGCCGACCAAGGATTATCTTGACTGGCATAGAGGTTCATCGAGGGACTGCACAATGAAATATGGTCTAAACGAGCAGCACTTAAAAACCCCTAGTTTTTTCAACATCCGTATGTTCTCAGGTCCAGCATGGTTTGGAAATATCTACATGCTGGATCTTGAAGCGCATCAAACGCTGCTTGTAGATAAAATCCAGATCCCAGCCCAAGGCTTTAAGGCCTTATCTTCTAAGTTCTTTACCCTGTTGCAGGAGTCCTTTGAAACGTTGTTTGCCGACGTGCCCTATCACCGTATTCTTTTGCCGCGCCGGATATCAAACCATAAAATTGTGCAGAAAGCATGGGACTCCTTTAAACTGAACCTTGAAAAATGCGAGTTAGAACACACATACTCTTTTGCAAAGTATTTCGAGAGTTTGAGAAAAGGACCTGACACCATGCACTACTACATATTTTTGAAAAAACCGCTTGTAGTACAAGTCTCTCCGCTGCAGACAGCATGGTGTCAGGTATAGGATCCCCAGGACGGGGGGGGGTGCTAGCTGAATATGAATAATTCGGATTAGGTAATCAAGAGTGCGGTTATTGGAAAATCAATAACATTTCAAAGGCACTTTCGCTGAGAGGTTCTTCGCCGGCCTATGGAATTTGTGATTTAAAAGACCTCATAATCAATGACTCGCTAGCCAGTCATTGATTTGATTTCCTTCAGATTAATGAATCTGGCAGCTGTAACTGTTTTATCTCTATTGAAACAATGTATTCCTTTTTCTTCTCTACCGGCAGCATGCAATCTTTAAAGTGGCAAAAGATACCCTCAAAAATATTATCCAGCATGTCAGGAATGCTGATACATCGGTTCCACCAGAATCTTATCAAATCCTTCACGGGTATTTTCAAGTGCTGAAATCCAACATCCTCGTTATACGGATTATCTGATAGCAGTTCAACGAGCTTGTCTGACCAGCTATCGACGGTAAACCTGTTTGGCCGGAAAGTCTGTGGATGTCCTGCCGGGAAACCGTTTGCTGATTCATGCGGATCAACAGACTGGCCACCGATCATGTCATGGATGGTAATGTCTTTCCGGCTGATCAATTCCCAGATAAGCTTTTCAATCTGCTTGTCGGTCATCAGGATTGCTCCATATACTTCAATAGATTTTTATTTTCTTAATCTCAGACGCTTTCTTTACCTTCCAGACCTTCTCGGGTTCGCAATCCACCTCTAGCCAGCCTTCCGATTTGATTTCCTTCAGGGCAGAGAGACTGATGTAACCCCATTCAGCGTTCTGGTAATCGCCGTTCAGGATTGCATAGCCCCAGAACAGGTCTTCTCCATCATATTCCGCTATGTACCAGTCGCACCCGCCGATAAAGAAGTGCAGGTGGATCAGCTTATCCTCCAGGGGTACACTTTCTGTCTCGTAAAGCCTGGGGATTTTATCAAGCCGCTCTTTTGATGGTTCGTTCCACATGACAATCCTTTCCGTATTCTTCCTTTTACCCTTTGCGGGTGTGCGCTAGATCATGAAAACCCTTAGGAAACAAGGGTTGAAAATTCGCAAGGGGTTTATACGAATTTTAACGCTCCATGCGTTCGCACACCCCGGTACATTTACGCACAACTCCTGTGCGTGTATTTTATCCTTTATAGATAAGGGTTTACTGCTCTAGCGCACCAGCGCACAGTTCTGAGAGCTCTTGGCCCTTTTGTGAATTTTAAAGTCCAGAGAATATTTCAATAGCCATTACCCCTTCTTGAATTCAACGGAGGTCAAAGGAAACACTTCCTTGTATATTCAGGAGGCTATTTCTTCCGGCGATCCTGGCGGCCCTTCAAGGTGCAGGGCTTGCACTTCTTGACCTGAAACATGTCAGAATTTTTTACCCACCGGGGGTTGCCGCACTTGCAGGTGATCTTGTTTTTAAAAATGCGGGTGTCCACCTTCTCGTCTTCTCCGGTGTAAGAAGGCTGGCTGGCAAAATGGGCTTGTGACGTATCAGATTTTGATTCCTTGGTTGCCGCAGATTTGTTATCCGAGCCCTGGGCATCACCCAGGTATGGCCGTTCATACAGCCGCCCGGACATCATCACATAGCTTTTCTCCAGCCGGGGCAGATCAAACCGGGTACATCCGTCCCCCAGGGGTATTACCCGGACCTCGTGACCGTACTTGTTCACAACTTGCTCTTCGCTGAGGTTTATAGCCCCCTGGTGCAATATCTCCCTGATTACTTCTCTGAGTTCTTTGTGGTCTTTGCTGTCTTCAAGCATTTTTATTCCTCCTTGATTGGTTTAATGCACAGGTGATTACATCATGCCACGGTAAACCTTCAGCGGCATTGGTCCCTATTGCTATAAGCTCCTTGATTTTATCAAGCGGCATGCTGGCAAGCTCATCATCAAAAACATAATCCATACAAACCAGGACATCCTGGATGCTGAGGGAGTAAATGATCTGGCCAGGGTCTATGCCTTCCTGCTTCAGCTTTTCCATAAAATCTTCCAGCTGGTCATCATCCATTATCAAGCCTCTTTCTTTTTCATGTTCCGTACGTCCCGAGGCAGTTTCGGAAGCCCCTTCGGGAAATACGTCTGCATTACCAAATGCTCATTTGGTAATGCCTGAAACGATTTCAAAACCCCCATGACAGTCTTTGGGGACCAGTTCCTGGAGTTTTTTGAAGGTATTTTCTTTGCGTTCAAAGCAATAGATATGGCCCAGTAGGATTTTCCTCTGGACCGCATGGAGACCATAAGCTGCACTACTTTAAATTCCTGGGGGTTGGGCTGGAGATTGCCTGCGGTTTGATCAAAGCCATAGGGGATGGCCCCTACAAGGCGGAACTGGCGCTTCATGTACTGAAGAGAATCCTTTGTGCGCTCAGAAATTACGTCTGATTCCCATTGGGCCAAGCTTGATAATATGTTCATGACCATGCGGCCATTAGCAGTGGAGGTATCAAAATTGTCTTGGATACTCGTAAATGCTATATGGTTTTTTTCAAAGACATCCTCCACCACATGGGCAAACTGCTTGACTGATCTGGCAAGCCGGTCAAGTTTATAAACAATTACAACATCAAATTCTTTGCGATTACAGCTTGCGATCAGCCCTTGGACTCCTGGCCGCTGTAGGTTTTTACCAGAAAATCCTTCATCACGGATTACC
>Ga0114951_10001383_pt1 | contig 30092 bp, 25 predicted proteins | sample AM7aDNAmetaG_FD_88677 | JGI IMG/M metagenome (GOLD analysis project Ga0114951, IMG submission 88677) | Freshwater microbial communities from Finland to study Microbial Dark Matter (Phase II) - AM7a DNA metaG | ecosystem: Environmental > Aquatic > Freshwater > Lake | place: Finland: Lake Alinen... | reverse complement strand
ACCTATATGGTGCAAAATTGATACTAGTGTCTGTATGAGTGAGTGAGTAGTTGTACTTACGTGGCGATATTAAATAGTACTCTTACTATTGTTTATTACTAATCGTTCGAGCCTTGCCTCGGCGGATGCACTTCTGTAAAAGAATATGAGTGCGACTTTTTAGCAGGATCCTGTGTTCTTGGGGTGTGCTCATGGTTGGGCACGGTTAGTCTTCTTTGTTTCCATTCCCCCGAATAGTTAAATTGTTTGGATCGGCGAGGACCGCAGTCAAGGCCTTGCCGCATGAGCGGTCCGGAGCCAGCTGAGCGTTGACGGCGTCCGCAGCCGGTTCTATCGGATCGCTCCGGGTGAATGAGAATATGGATTACACTCCGGTCCCGACTCGCAATAGCAGGTCATTGCAATCCAGGTTGCGATCTTCAGCTAAATCACAAGTTGTTGTTTTCACCCGGATTCTTCGCGTGACCGAGGTGGTAAGTTCCGTGAATGGCGGAAGTCCCAGGGTGGGCGGCGGGACACTCGTAAACGTGGAGCGATAGGTCTCCGGTCAACAGCCGAAAGGCCTCGGCAACTTCGCGATTTGGCCAGGATCGTTTCGCGCGCTCCCGCGACTTGCATGACGGACAGCGGCCTGGAGACTGGCTGAACAGGCTGGCCAGTTGCTGAGAGCGCTCACTCTTTTGCAAGGTGCGGGGAGCCAGCGGCAACGTCGCCGGAAACAGCCTCGCGGCCGCCGCATCAAGGCCGAGATCGCGAATGATTAGGCGTCCTTGACGTCGCGCTTCTCGGCGAACCAGTGGTGGCAGAACTGTATACTGCGTTAAAAGCTCTCTATAGTGCTGTCTGTAACCACGACCGGTGAGCTCAGGGTGGATACCGATCACACAAAGGTAACAGGCAAGGCGGCGCGCCGCGCTCCTTGCGCCGGCGCTCATTGCATACTCCCGACATGCAGAAATTGCGGATTGGGCATCACCGGTGCCTCTGGGTCTTCCCATATTGATCCTATCGATGGGGGGATTAGTACATGCGTGCCCAAGTGTGCGATCAGTCTCCTGCAGCCACTCAGGTAGCCGATCCGCGATGCCTCCGGGCGGAAGATGTACACCTGCGAATCACTATGGTGACAGTTCATCGATTCTGTCCACGACCAATCGTCGTAATACCCCCGCAATAAGTTGAAAGAGTTGACGCTGACTTGGCGAACAACCTCGAAGGTCGCCGGACCGCCATCGCCCGTCTCCAACGCATAATTGCACTCTGCGAGATTTAAGGCTGCTGTCGAAACGATGCCGCGTTCACCACGTGCGAGACTTGATGTTTCTGCGACCAGCCAGCCACGCCATCTGCATGCACACATAGGCATCACTTCGGCTGAAAGTCCCGGGGGATAGACCTCGAGCGACAAATACTCTGTTGAAAAATTATCTTCGTTTAGTTCCATATTGTCTCCAAAGAGCAAGAGCCGAGAGTCCCGCCCTTCGGCGCGAGCTTACGGCTCAGATGTAGTTAGTTCTTGGGCACTCCGCGGACGGGGGCTCGTACTTAGACCTTTTGCTCGTTTCCCGTCTGTAATGTCGAAAAAATAGCGGGGAGCCGAAGAATTTGGGCCTACGGCTGAATTGCGCTCAGGTGACTACGATCTCGACGGCTGAGAGTCCTTCCGTGAAGTCGGTGGCGTAATCGCGGAGCAAACCGTCGCAACGTATTCAAGTGGCAGCAACAGACCCGGCAAAGCGATCGAGAACAACTGCCGTACGAAACTGTGAGTTTCAACCGTTTGGCGAAGCCCGGAACCATACGACACGACTGCATCGGCGGCTTGATGATGGTCGATCTCCTCCTGTTCAACGACTATGCGATCAATCCTGCGGAGGTCTGGCGCGTGGTCGTCATCCGTCTCGGCGTCTTTACGCCACGCGCCGCAATGTCAACCGTGATCAGCTATTGCCAGGACTGAGCAACACTATCGAACCGATCTGCAGGGAGTTGTCGTTGGTTTTCGGCATCGCCACGATGCTCGCCCGCCTTCTGCATCAAGCCGAGGTGACAGTGATCGTGCATTAAGTTACTTTCAAAGGCAAAGGTTAAGGAGCCTTTTGCAGCAAACGGCCGCGGCGCTCTTCGAAAGGCCAATGTGTTGGCTACGTTCGTGTGAGCACGTTCGAGCCGAACGGACTCCGCCAGCTGGAGGGCGTTAAACTCGATCAGAAGTTCCTCGACAAAGCTTCGAGCAAGGACATGAACGCTAGCGCACGTTAAAGCTGTATACGACGCTATAGGAGAAGATCGGATAGACCGTTACAACGCTCAACGATCTCCGCCACTTTGTGAGCTGCGTCTGAAGGGCGTCGTTGAACTTGACTGCCACAGGGTTTCCGGCGTCCCCGAGGTTACCGCACTGCGTCTGCTGCGCATCGTTGCATACCCATCCCGCCATCTTCACGTCCACCGTAGGCGCCCCCGTAAACACAACCCCGAACTCTGCCGGGAACGACCAGTGGCGCTTGGACCGTGGGATGAACTTCCCGAACCCGCCGCTGGCCATGAAAGCCGGTTGGTGACGATGCATTCCCAGCACTCCCGTACCGCTCAGCGGTGTAGCACCAGTTGCCGGATTCGCTTTGGCAGAGTAGAAGTCTTGGCCATCTACGGTAAGGTTCGTCCCGGGCACGATCTGGCTGGTCGCGGAAATCTGGTTTCCATTGAACAGCATCATCCCTGCACTCAAGCGCCAGATGCTGTTCAGCGGATAGTAATCCACCATGGCTCCAGCCGAGGCCAAGTGAAGTTGAGCATCAACTCTGAACCCTTCAATCTCGAAGATGCCGCTGTTGTAGTTGAAGAAATTCACCAAGCCGCGTGCATCAAAATATTGCGTCAGCACGATTGCCGACTTGATCCCGATTCCTGAAGGTGAGACGTCGGCCCCGATTCCAACCCGCGAGAAAGGCTGCTGGTGCGCCTTCGCGGCCCAGGGAACTTCGGTCGGCGCATCGGATGCCGTAGGGTAAGTGGGTTGCGGCGCTTCGGTAATGCCGGATTCCCAGATTTCACCGGTAGACGCTCTATCAGAAAGAAGTGCTTTTGAGCTGATCCCGAGTGCGTGAGAGGAAACCGCTGTGAGCAGTGATGGGTCAGGCGTCTCCTGCGACCCACAGGGGAGCGAACAGGAGGTGGTGACGAAGGCAGCAATGAACAGAAGCCAAAGGATTGATGCAAAAAACTTTCTCATGAACAATCTCCGAATGATTGAGGAGAATCCGCGCGATTTCTTGTTACCGAAGTGCAAAGCTCCCAGCGGAAACTTCAAGATGCTGCGATAGCTTTTCGAGCGTTTATTGTCGCCTACGAAGAAAGCGAGAATAGAATAGGTCACGCGCAAAGTTCGGAAGGAAGCGTACCATTGTCCGAGACAGGATATTCCGTGTGCATTGGAAGTTGCTCAAAAATCCTTCGTTACGAAGATGGAACATGAATGCGACTTCCCGCTTAATGTAAGCAAGACCGCCCCTTCGACCCTGCATGCCATTGCCACAACGGGCGTAGACGAGTACCGCATTCATGTTTTGCAGACGGAAGCCGACCTTCAGCATTCTTGCCCAAAGGTCGTAGTCTTCAAACCCATTGAATGGCTGATAACCGCCGACCGCCAATACTGATGCCTTGCGGAAAACGACAGTTTGGTGGTTGATCGGATTACGCGACTTGGCAAACTCCAATATGAGCTCACCAGACGAAGGCATGCGGCGAGTTCTGGTTGCATCCGCACAGTCGTCTCGGAATTCAGCAATGGTGGCACCCAATACGTCTACTTCGGGATGGTTTTGAAGGAAATCCATCTGCACGTGGAACCTGTCTGGAACACTCACGTCGTCCGAATCCATACGAGCCACGTACTCTCCACGGCACGCTGTTAAGCCCATCTGCAAAGCCCCGCCCAAGCCGCCATTCACAGGCAGTTTCACGCGTTTGATGAGCATAGACTTCTGAAAACGCCCGATGACCGCTGACAACTCTTGCCCCAGCGGCCCGTCCTCTACAAGAACAATTTCATCCGCTTGGAAAGTTTGATTGGCAAGACTGTCCAGTGATCGATACAAGTAAGCGGAAGATTCCTTGTCGTACACCGACATCAGCACGGAGAGATTCATCGACACGATGCGACACTTTCCTGCCCCGATGTTGCGCGATGTCTCGATTCGAGAATGTCGGAATAGAATTCCTGGTATTGTCTTGACATCCGACGACTGGAAATCATGTTCAGTGTGTGGGGCAATGGCACGAACCTTTGGCGCCAGGTTTCGGGTTCAACGCTGTCTAGGGCGGCCCGGACGGAATCCCATCCTCGCAGATCGAAGAGGCGCATCTGATCTGGAAACATGTGTTGCGTGTATCGATGAGGCGGTATGTCTGTAGCCAAGACTTGGATTCCGGTCGCGCAGCCCTCTATTAATGCGTTAGAAATCCCCTCTGAACTGGAAGCCGAGATCAAAAGATCAGCAGCTCTTAACAAATCGTCAACATCTCCCCGTTTGCCAAGAAACTTAATATTGGGCGCAGTGCCGGCAGCCAATTCGCAGGCTTCCCTCACTGGTCCTTCGCCAGCGAAGGCCAGAAAGCCGCGTTTTGATAATTGGGACGCGCGGAACCCAGTCACAATCTCGACCGGATTCTTGAGATTTCTCAAAACTCCCGTATGCAATACAACCACAGCATCCGCCGGCCACCCGAGCCTCGCGCGGAGAAGTCTTATGTATTTCTCATCCGGGGCTGGGTAATACCTGCCGAGTTCAACACCGTTTGCTATTCCGTGAGCCGTTATTCCCGACCGCAAGACGATCTCGGCGAGGGGTTCAGAAACCGTGTTTACTGCGTCAAAGCGCCTCAACGCTGCATACTGGCGCATCGCCGTTAGGGTGCCAAAGACTCGACCATAGGCAAACCGGTAGTCTTCGAAAAGATCGGAGTGTACCGTGGAAACGATCGGACATTCCAGCCCCGCTCCCGCGATCAAAACGTCCGCTCGAAGTCCACTGGAATGGACGAGGTCCGGTTTAATCTCAGAGACCAGACGGCGCACGCCCCGAGTGCCGAACAATAGAGATCCGATGCGCGACAGTCCCATCTGCGTGACCGGAACTCCAAGAGACCGGAGGCTCTCGATAACGCTATCTGACGGTTCGGCAGAAAGCGTGGCAACGACAGCCCTATACTTAGATGGGTCGAGATATCGAATCACGTTCATCAATCCGTCCATAGGCCCGCAGCGGGACAGAGTAGAAACAACTGACAGTACCGTATACGGCAACTCGTATCCTCCTTATCAAAACAATCCATGCGGCTGGCGAGTAAAAACGCCAGACCCCACAATGGCCAACACATCGCCGACCCCGAATGTAATCAAGCAAAGACCCGCTAGTTTTCGGCACGGATGCCTTTCCATGCGAATTCATTGGTTTCGATTACTGTTAGAACAGCGCTTAAGATGTACGTGGTGATCATGAACATAGAGATGAAGACAATCGGAGAAGTAATGTTTGCCACTCCGGAGCGTTGAATGGAAAAGAGGGCGGGAAGACAGGTGCAAAGGAAGAACAACGCGGCGTTGCTGTGGAATGCCTTTTCTTCCCACTTGCGCAATAAGCAACCCAAAAAACCGCAAGCAGCTGCATAAAACACTATTACTCTCCCGCAGATATAAAAAATATCAAGGAACGCGCTTGAATCAAGCCCGTTTCCAGCCTCGAAGAGGGCGGGGCTACTTTGCGCAGTAATATAGTCCACCATGTTGGCTGTTTCGATCGAACCTATTCCTAAAGCGCGATATACATGTCGCATGGACAGGAGCGAGCCGATAATCGTATGTAATGGCGGGGGAGATAGCTGCCACGAAAGCGCGGGAATCATAAATGTAATGCCTTGGCTTATGAGGAAATCCACGATCACAGGGTGATCAGCTACGCTTCCGCTTTGAGCCCCATCTCGAACCATCTGAATCCATTGAAAGGCGTAGCCCACAACTGCAAAACCCACGAGTAAGCGGCCTATCCGGATGGGTTTGCAGCGGACGGTCGAAAAATGCCAAAGTACTATTAGAAGCCAGGTTCCTACCTCCATTCTCTTCCCAAAAACGACGCCGCACAACGCGTACGCCATGACAGCGACGACCATTAGGCGGCTGTATCGCTTCTCGCCAATAATTACGGCTAAGGCGAAGAGGGTCGGAGATAGGTAACCGATGAGAGGCAGCAAGCTGAATCCTGATTCAGCTTGATTTAAATACAATGCGGCATAACCACCTGTGGCGAAGGCGCCAAAGCGCTTGTGCAACAAGACTGGAAGTAAAATGGCCACAATGATAATTGCGACAATAAAGCTCCGCTTACAGTAGGTTCGGTGTCGGTCGCCTAACGGCGTCAGATCACGACGAGTATTGCAGAAAAAAAGAAAGTAACCGCCAAAGAGACTCGCAACACCAATAGTCCAAAACGCTAGCAGGCGGTAAAGATCTGGCCCGCGGGGCTCAACCAATCGCCCAAACAGCAAGGTATATGCGCTGTCGTCTTGAGTGACTAGGGCAAACAGTGGCCGCGGGACAATGAAAACGAGCGTTCCTAGAAATAACAGGCCAATCAGGCTGGTTATTCCACCCGGAGTCTTGTGAATAGCGAATCCGATGACTGCCATCACAGTAAGCAAAAGGATGGAGCAGGTATTGGGAGTCATCGAAACTCCGACAGCGTCGAAGACGACTAGCACCAGAGCTATCACAATTAGGGTTGCGCCTGCAAAGCGCTGGGGAATCGCTGCTGTCGAGACATCGCCTAAAGTTGAGGCGTTCCTCATGCCTCACGTCCGGTCATGACGAGCGGACCCTTGGTCAAGTAGCTGCGTCGAGCGCGCAAATAGATTGTCAACGCGGAAGGCAACGCGATACCTGCCATAGCACCAAGATAGCTGAGGGTCACGCCAGTATTACCCCAGCGACGCGCTGAGAGCATGGCCATCAAGAGTGATACCGAGGACACCGCGAGAGATTGCATTAAGAACGGCTCTCGCTTGAATGCGCGCAGCAGCGTGCCCAGACTCTGCACAATGCAGTTGGCTCCGGCGGCCAATAGCAATACAGCGAGTAGTTGCGGCGAAACCATTCGAACCGCAAGCCTGGGAGCGACGACCGTTAAGAGCACGGCGCCAGCATCGACAGTGAGGGCAATGATGGCGAATATTCCGAGTGCCTGACTTAAAGAGCGGCGAAAGAGTCTATCAAGCTCATGAAACTGACGCTGCGCGATCATGCGGCCGAACGGCGTAGCTTTGGTTGAAATCCAGGGAAGCACCAGGCTGGTCATGTAGCCCGTGATGCTGAGAGACATACCCATCTTTCCCGCATCCACGGGTCCACGCATTGCGAAAAGGATGGGAATAAATATCTGGATTGTGAAGTAGGAGCACATCCAGCTGACGGCGATGCGCCACTGGAATGGCCACACTTCGCGGTTCCAATGGATGGCCGCCTCGTTGGCTCGGTAGCGCAGCAATCCGGACAGTAGTCGGCGATGTGAGCCCAGGAAAAAGAGGCCCGTACCGACTTGGCCCACAATCACCAGAGCGGGAGCGTAAAGGCCATGATGCAGCATCATCGCTGCCCAAGCAAACGCGGCAGCAACGCCTGCTTGGCGCAGGCGCATCGCTGCCACCGCTCGAACTTCTCCGCAGCCCTCGATAAATGAGTAAAACGGTGTGCACCACAAGCCCCCCGCTGATGCAAGTGCTGCCGCGAGCCATGGTCCTTGCCATGCAACTCGAGTTTGTCCTATCGCATGGTGTGCAAAGAAGACGAATCCTAGCGGCGCCAAAATCAAGGCCATTGCCGCAGCGGCTACGGTATACCAACGCAGACTAAGTTGGAGAGCAGAAGCCAAGCGAGCATGTGCAACAAGATCGCCGCGCACGCCGCCGTCAGGGGATAATTCTAGGTGAATACACTCGTGTGCAGCCAGCTGTTGAATCACAAACGAGAAACCCAACTCAAAGACCATCTGCAACGAGACCAGGCTGAGCAGTGTGTAGTAGTATCCCTGCTCAAGAGGACTAAGGAAGCGCACGATGAGCAATACCGTTCCGGTACTGCCGACTATGCCTACGAATCGCGCAAGAAACGTATAAGCGACGGGGCCATCGAGACCAAGGGCCCTCCGCACTATGATAGCCAGGTTTCGGTGATTGCTTTTTCGATAGCCAAATACCACGAACCGGACTGGCGGCGAGAACGGCGCAAGATGGCAATGAGCTCAGCACCTACAGCGGCCAGCAGAGCCAAAGGCAGCGAACAAAACAAAGCCCCCAGCACAATCCAAAGCTTGTATTGCGAACTGGGCCGGTCGGGAGCGACTGCCGGTTCCACGATCTGTACAAGCGCACCCTGCCGCGCTTCATCCACGCGCGCTCCCTCGAACTGGCGCGTCAGAAGATCCACAATCGTCTCGCGATATTTCACCTCGCGCATAGCCCGTGAATAGTCCAAGCCCGCCTGTGTTGCTGTGCCTTTAGGTGCAACCAAGTCGCCTGTCTTACGGTCGTTGGCCGCATCCAATACGGCGAGTTGCCCTTCCATGCCAGCCTCCTCTTGCTGTGACCTTTGCAGGTCCGGATTACCCTCTGCGGCAAATTCGCGCATAGCCCTGATCTCGATCTGCTTGGCCGCCAGTTGTCCGCGTAGGACTGCCGCCGATGCAATCATGCTGCGGCCCTGACCCTCAACATCAATGATGCCGGTGCGTTGCTGAGTCTGTTTCATGTCTTCTTCGGCATGGGTCAGATCGTCGTGTGCAGCGGTTAACTGGCGCTCGTAAAAGAGTCTTCGTTGCGACGCTTCACTTATGGCAAGCGTCGCGGTGAAGCGCCGATATTCTTCCACCCACCCGTTCGCCAATTCCGCCGCTCGGCGCGGATCCCGGTCGGTCACCGAAATGCGGATCATTCCATCTTTCAATCCGTTATCGGTTGTTGTAGATTTCTCCCAGCGCTTCCGCGTGGCCGATAGATATTTCTTGTGATAGAGATTTTGTAGATGGAAACGTGCCACCATCGCATCTTCCACAATGCGACTTTTGAGGAGCGCTAATTGCTGATCGTTCGGATTTTTGATGCCCAGGCCGCCCGCCGCCGCTGCCATGCCCCCCATGGCGCCGAGTTGCGCCATCATGGCCGCACCCGCCGAGCCGCCCTGTTGTGGTGGAAGGAGCACCACGGTGGCGATATAGATGTTAGGAAGCAATAAAGCAACCGCGAAGCCCACGGCGGCAAATGCGATCGTCATGCTCAAGATCAGTTTTCTCCGTCTGATTGCGACCCTCAGCCAGATCAGCAGGGTGCCACTGGCAGTACTGGATGTTCGAGTTACCGGTACGTGTACTTCTGTTGCCATTTTTTCCTTCTTTGCGGATATAACGGCGCGCCTTACAGTGTGTGGGGTCCGGTCTACGGGTCAAGTTGAAAATGCAGTTCTTGAGCTGAACTTATTTACCCTTTACTCCTGCCAAGCCGCTGGTTGATCGGAATAATTAGCAACAATCGAGATTTATTCGGGGGCGCGATCACGTGTTACCTATCGCTCTATGTTTATCAATCATTCTATGTATCGCAAATGAGGAACAACTGTGATCTACGTCACCTCAAGCGAAGCTGAGACTTCATATTCTTTTATTCAATAGTGAAAATATCAATAGTTACGAGCCTTTCTAATGTCCGCCACACTCAGCGCCGGTCAGGTCTTACTTGGCTTGCGGTCGCTGTAGCGTGTGCCCTATCGACGCCCGGAATTCATGCGCAATGCCCAAGTGGAAGCAGTCCAGATGCGCTCGGATGCGCCATCGTGCCCAATTCCGCTTCTCAGCCCGATGGATCTCCCGCTTCAATAACTATCGAGGAGAGCTCGCAAGTTGGAGTACCGAAGGCAGACAACTCAATCGATGCTTCAGGAGGCGGAAGTCTTTTGAACGGCACGCCTCGCGCTGAGGCCGCAGTCGGTGGGGCAAACGGTTTACGAAGGGCCTCGCCGGCTCAACCTGAACCTCCCACCGAATTCCAGCGATTTGTGGCCGCTTCCACGGGGGAGACGCTAGCCATTTACGGAGCGAAGCTTTTCAGTTCTCAGCCGGCATCCTTTGGTTCTCTCGATCACGGCCCCGCTCCCGGAGAATTGATTATCGGCACTGACGATGAGTTGCGCGTCCGTGTCTGGGGTCAAGTCAATTTCAGTGCCAATTTACGCGTGAACCGTCAAGGAGAAGTTTACCTTCCCAAGATCGGCGCTATACACGTGGCGGGATTGCCGTTTTCCGCTGTTCGCGGCCAGTTGCGTAGTGTGATGGAGCGAGTGTATCGCAACTTTGAGATGAGTGTGGATATGGGTGAGATCCATTCCATCCAAATCTACGTAACCGGCCTGGCGCATCGTCCAGGGGAGTACACCGTCAGCGCCCTTAGTTCTTTGGTTGACGCGGTCTTCTCCTGTGGTGGTCCCGCCGCGTCTGGTTCCATGCGCCACGTCCTGTTGAAGCGCTCTGGCGCGGTGGTCACAGATTTCGATCTATATGCCTTGTTGGTCAATGGCGACAAGACCGGCGACGTACAACTGCAGCCAGGTGACATCCTTTACATTCCATCGGCGGGACCGCAAGTGGCGTTGCTTGGCAGCGTACGAGAGGCAGGCATCTACGAGTTGCGCGGCAGCGAGTCGATCGACAATCTCCTCGACCAAGCAGGCGGCAAATCAACGATTGCCTCTGGCGGAGAGTTGTCTTTGGAACGGATCGAGGATCATGCGCGACGGCGAGCTTTCGAAGTGGCCTCTGATCCCGCAGGTCTCGCGACTCTACTGGCCGACGGCGATATTCTGCGGGTCAACCCCATCATCTCCAGTTATCACGAATCGGTTACATTGCGCGGAGCCGTGGCGAATCCGGGTCATTTCAAATGGCATGAGGGCATGCATCTGAGTGAATTGTTGCCAGATCGGGATTCGATACTGAAACGCGATTACTGGTGGCTTCGCACAAAACTCGGTCTTCCCTCTCCTGAACTCGCTCCACCTGGTGCCACTCTCCTTCGAGAAGAAAAGTCCCCTGTTGTGGAGAGTCCAGCGGCTCAAACCAATTGGAACTATGCAGTCATCGAGCGGTTGGCCCCATCTACCATGACCACCTCTCTACTCCCGTTCAGCTTGGGTAAACTGGTTCTCGACCATGACATGTCGCAGGATCTTAACCTTATGCCGGGTGATGTGGTTACCATTTTCTCCCAAGAGGACATTCGGATTCCCATCCATGAGCAGACAAAGTACGTCACTCTGGAAGGAGAATTCGTGCATCCTGGGGTCTATAGCACGGCGGCAAGCGAAACGTTGCATTCTGTCGTAGAGCGTGCAGGGGGACTAACCGGACAAGCCTATCTCTATGGAGCTGTCTTCACCCGCAAGAGCACCCAAGTGCTTGAGCAGGCACACTTGAAAGAAGCAGCCGATCAGCTTGAGCATCAGCTGATGCGCAGTTCAATGGGGTCGGTCGGAGGGGTAAACAGCGCGGCCAGCCAACAAGCCGATTTGATGAATCGCGGTCTGATTGGACGAATCCGAAATGTCCACGCTTCGGGCAGGATTGTACTCAACATGCACTCTACTCAAGGGGAAGACTACGAACTTCCAGGCATGAATCTCGAGGACGGAGACCGGCTCGTAGTTCCCTTTACTCCCGAAACCGTCCAAGTCCTTGGTGCAGTTTTCAATCCGCAAGCATTTCTATTCCACAAAAAAGCCACAGTGGGAGAATACCTTCGTCTCGCTGGAGGTGCCAGTCGGGACGCGGACCGCAAACGCATTTTCGTATTGGCAGCGGACGGGACGGTAACCAGCCGGAACTCGGCTCCATCGGTATTTACAAACGGACTCAACAAGCTACGCCTTCATCCAGGCGACAGCGTCATCGTGCCAGAGAAGCCGCTCCACCCCTCGGCCGTCAGTCAGGCTTTGGCGTGGACACAAGCCATATCACAGACTTCACTAACTGCCCTTGAAGTGAATGCTCTCAAGTAGGGCGCACATATCATTCGTCTTAAGTAAACATGATTTGTTTTTGTAGTTTAAGGGTTCGATCGGACGGTCTTAGAAATGCCAACTCCGTTGCAAGTTCGTAGTTCGCAGACGAAGATTCATGTGCTACCGAGTCCCGCTCCTATTTCTCTAGGAGGGTGCGTGCACAACCTCTGCTTTCAAACGTGTCTAACAAACCCTCCGGCCAGTGCTTGGATACTCTCGCGTACCAGGCGAATTCTCGATATCTCGATTGCTCTTTCGGTGCTCATTTTTTCGGCCGTACCAATGTTGGTCATCGCTGCCTGCGTACGATTTACTTCGAACGGGAATGCTATTTTCAGCCAAGAACGAATTGGCCTGAGAGGCGACCCCTTCCAAATTTATAAGTTTCGGAGCATGGCGAGCGCCTGTGGACAGAATACGGGAATCGGACTTACTCAAAATGGGGACATGCGAGTTACACCTTTGGGTCGATTTCTGCGCAAGCTCAAGCTGGATGAACTGCCGCAGTTTTATAACGTTCTCCGCGGCGACATGAGCTTGATCGGTCCTCGACCGAAGCTGCACCAATACGCTGCGATGTTCAATATGCCTTACAGGCCTGGTATTTCCGGAGCAGCCACAGTCTTTTTTCGAAATGAGGAGGATATCCTTCGCGATATTCCTGCACTCGAGCTGGATTCGTTCTATAAGGAACACATCAAACCAGTAAAAGCCCGCATTGATGTGTGCTACATGTGTCAGGCTACCCCCTCGACAGACATGCGGATGCTGACGGAGACATTCATGAGCTGCATAAAACACGATCGCTGTCCGAACACATGTACAGTTGTTAAGCCCGTGCCATCTCAGTGGTAATCATTTTTTTGCTCGAAGTGCTATGGAGTCTTAGCAACACAGGGTCGAACTGTTTTCGGCGGGCTTCCTGGCGATCATTGGGAAACGGGAATACCGGAAACAGAGGCTTGCAGCACGAAACAACGGCGGCCTAGCAAATTTCGGCAATGACAAAACGCGGGCCGGATTCAAGTTCGACCCTAAACTTTCCAACTCCTTCGATCGAAAATGCTCTAATCGTGCTGCCTAGTGAAGTTTGGCAAGAAACGAAATGATGCTGACCTTTATTTACTTTTTTCTTGACACACCAGTGGGTCATTCTTCGTTAACGCCGAAGGGACAGGATAGCCGAAAGCTGCAGCCAGAGAAGGCAGGCCATGGAAATGTCGGTGTGTGGAAAGAATGGAAAAACGATGAAGCTATTTTTCCACTCTTCCCACAGACCCTGGAAATCGTTGCGACGATTGCCACATTCCCACCGCCACGACGACGACTACGGGGATGAATAAAATCTCTCCCTAAGAGAGACAAATGAGGTGGGGCCAAATCAAATGGTCGAAGTGGCCACGGCCGCCGGAAAGCGAACCCAACCAGCTTGACCATATGCGCCCTTGCAGTTGAAAAGAGCGTACATGTCGTGGACGGCTTGTTCGCACCCGCAAAAGCTACTCCGGCGCTGACAAGTTCAAGACCTCCCTTCCTGATGAGGATTCCCGTTCGAGAACTTTGCGGATTGCCGATGCAAAGCCTACTTTGAAGATCGTGCGCCTTGACTTTGAAGAGAGAATCCGACCGTGGGGATCAATTTCCCAACCCTCGTCTTCCAAAACTCGCTCGCTAATAGCGTAACGTAGGGCTTCGGTTTCTGAAACGGTCAGGCTAGCCGATGGAGGTAAAATCTGGATCAACTCCCGCGACGCTGACGAAGTTATCTCGGCACGCCTGTCGATTATGACGTTTGCCCGACTCTTGAGCAGGTTGACTTCCCCACGCAGCTTCTTGTTGTCAGCAAGCACCGACCCCATCACCGCGCGCACAGCGGGATCGTCGATTTTGGCTAGCACGTCGTTTAGGGGGTTTTCGCTAGCCCTCTTTGGCTTCTTGACCCCGCCGCCGGCGAACTTGGCCCACTCGGCGATCAGAGCCTTGTAGGCGTCGCCTGTCCTGTTGTGAATGGTCTGTTTTGAGGGCCCTTTCCTTGCTTGACAGAGCCGTGCGATTGTCGCAACGGAAAAGTCCTTGCTGCCGCGGTCTTGCTGCTCCCGACACACCGCATCGACGATGTCCAGATTTCGGGCCTTGCGCGAATTGGCAGATCCCTTCAGTTGCACCAGAAGCTCACTCGGATTCATCGGTAGCTTTGCCTTTCTTAGGCTTCTTCAAAGCCAATGCCTGCCTAGAAACATCTACGACCTGACGGAATTCGACAGCGCCCAACCTTCCTCTCATGAGATCAACCGTTTCGTCCAACAGGTTGAGCTCCTCAAGCCGCCGCTTCCCTTCTGCAAATTCCACGGCCCCGTGCAGACTTCCTGCGCGTGCCCGAATCAATTTCATGATTTCGTTTCCGGCTGTCAGTTGTTCATTAGGAGTAAGCCGAAACAGAATGGGTGGCTTTCCATTCATCTGAAACATGGCGTCAAGAATCTGACTGCGCCGAAGGGTTGCCTTGCTGGCATCCACAGCAGGAAAGATGACAGCGTTCTCGCAAATAACCTCGAGTTGGTGCATTTCGGATTGCGTCTCGTTTAGGGCGTATTGGATATCGCGAAGCTCACCACCAGCAACGAGTTGCAACCCATCCCCTAGAGGGGATTTGTTGATTTCAATGCAACGCGCCATCAGACGAAAAGAAGCGTGAAGGTCGAGCATCAGCCTGTTCGCCTTTTCTGCTTCTGCCTCATAACGCTGATATGCCTTCTCCAGTTCGCGCACCTGAACAAACATTGTGTCGTCCGTCTCGCACTGACTCCGCGCATTTTCCAATGCTTCGACGTCCTTTTCGAAACGGACATAGCGTTCTGCACACTCCGTTGCCTGATAGCTACTGTCATTGAAGCGTGCCAGCAGGCCCGGCAGGAAGCCAGGACCTGTGATGAAAAAGCGACACTGCACACAGTTACGCTCTTGCGGATAACCTGGAACTGGGCTATGAAGAAACGTCCCTTCAGTGGCATCAGGATGCTGTTCTCCTCCTATGTCGCAAAGGCCACCTGCTACCGGGCAGATGCCCTTGTCGTCAATGACAAAACCAGCCGCGGACGTTTGTTGTTGACAGGCCTTCAGAGCATCTGGCTGGAGAAATGCGAAACGCTGTTCGATTTCCTTATATGTCTTTTCCATCAGGAATCGCTTATAGCTCCCGTCTTCGCTTTGCATCATTTTCCGTTCGGCCTCTTCCATGACTTCAGTGACAAACGACTTGCCGGCCTTGACGTAATAGAGGGTCATGATTATTCGCGCATGTCCGGCGATGAGCTTCGAGAGGATCGGGAACGGCACACCCCCCTCAAGGGCAAATGCTGTAATCAAGGAGACCCGCAAGGAGTGGAGAGGGTAGTAGGTTGCTTGGCCCTGCGGATAAACAAATCGGATTGGTGAGCCGTCATCGAGACTCTCACCATTTCTTGCGCAACGACTCTCGAGTTCGGTCAGCAGTTCATGCCAGAGACGCTCCAAGAAGGCTGTAGCCAATGGCTTGTGCCGGTCTTCTCCAAAACTCGCAGCGTCACGAAATAAGAAACAGGCATCACCCCGCTCGTCGAGTACGGTGGGGTGAGGCAGTGTCCTCCCGAAGTGCTTTCTCTTTAGGGTCCGCCAAGGAGTCGGTTGTTCAAGTACGTTGTATCGCTCCTGCCAGTTACGCAACTTCTCGAGCCAGTACAACACAGGTTGGTAGGTCCAAGGAATGACGTACCCTTTTTCATTTTCGTCCTTGTTGATGTCCGCTGTCTTGTTCGTGTTGATATACATCCCTGCGCCACCCCCGTTGGCGCTACGATAAAAGACACCGCGTTGCGAAGGACGCTTCTCCGAACCGAGCACAAGGGGTGAGCTGTTGACTCGAAAGTTACCTGAATCGTACCGCCAAGTGTCAGATTCGCCGGAGTCTAGCATCCGCACTTGAAAGGTCCGAAGAGGCAATTCCAACTTAATGTAGAGTCCCACGGCACGAACTGGTGACCACAGTTCTGTGACCAAAGCCGGCAGGCCCTTGGTTCTGATCTCCGCCTTCGACGCGGGACGTTCGCGGTGTACGCAATCTGGGTCCTCGGGATCAATCAAGGCAGGATTTACAACGAACCAGTCACCACCTCTGTTATTCTTCATGACGTTCTGCGCCCAGGTCCAGTCCTTGAATTGCTTTCCTTGAACAATCATGCCGCGAAGTTCTTTTAGAAACCGATATGGAAGAGGATTCTTGTTCGTTTCGGATCGAACGTCTCCGCTATCGGATAGGAATGGGACTGGATTATGGTACAGACTTAGAACTATAGGGCGGCCGTAGTCGTCATTTTCAGACAACTTTTCGGTGAGCACCCATTCGATGAACCGGTGAATGCAGTTGTTTACCCTGACATCGTCGTGGGTCGAAAGTTTCGGGGAAGGCCCGCGACCACGCTTGGCGGCCTTCACGACATCAATGAATGAGGGTTTTTTGTAGTTTCGGTTTAGGTAAGTCCAGGGTACTCGTTCCTGATCCATACCAACGATATAAGCAAGCAGGAATTTTTCTAGCGCCATTCTGGCGCCGTCCCGATTCCTTAGTTGAACTCTCAACCATTCGGCGGCCAGTCCCCGCCACTCCTCCATACGCACGTCATGAACAAGCACCCATCGGAATTCAAGGTCATCTGCTTTCCCGTAGCTTTTTTCCTTGATGCGCGGAAACGGATTGCACAAATTCGATGGCACCACCCGAAACCCTTGATCGTCGAGTTCTGAATAATTTGTGATTAGGACCCAGTCAACGAAATCACTGATAGTGTCATTTCGGAAACTCCCATGCCCTTGCTTGTTCTCGGATAGTGAGAGGGCTTGCAGCAGCGTGGGCGCAGAAAAGCTCTTATTCAAGAGTTTTTCAGGAAGCAGGCTAAGTCTCTGATTGTGCAAGTAATCGATGAAGAATCTATTCAGCGTCGATTGCGTCGCCAATTTGGATCGTTGAGTGCTCAGCCATTTCGCCCCTAGTGCGCGCCAAGTTTCGAAAGCCGGATCGATTTCAAGAAGGTAACGGAGCTCTGGATCCGTAACGTCGCCCACTCTCTTCTTTTGGCTTCGAAAAAATGGGTTTCTAAGCTTTAGGACAAACTCCTGATTCGCCCCGCCGCCTTCTTCACGCTTCTTTGCGATCACCCAGTCGAGGAAATCAACAATGTAATCATGCTGAGAAATCGCGAAATTGTTTTTAAAGCCAGAGAGAGAAAGGGTCTCCCATAAAGGGGGCACTTCGGGACCGGCAAGTAGGAAGGCCTCCGGAGTCTTCTCGATGCTTAGTTGACCCAAGTACCCTATTAGGAATCTCTTAACAGCGATCTTTGCATGGCCTGTGAGTGACTGGTTCGCGAGCCATTGTTCAGCCATGATTACCCAGTCTTTGAGAGCCGGATCTATTTCAGGAAGATCACGAAGATCCTTGTCCCTAAGATTGGACCGCATCTTCTTTTGCCGTCGAAAAAATGGGTTTCTAAGCTTCAGGACAAACTCCTGATTCGCCTCGCCGCCTTCTTCACGCTTCTTTGCGATCACCCAGTCGAGGAAATCAACAATGTAATCGTGTTGGGAAATCGCGAAATTGTTTTCAAGGCTAGAGAGAGAAAGTGTCTCCCATAGAGGGGGCACTTCGGGACCAGCAAGAAGAAAGGCCTCAGGAGTTTTCTCAATGCTTTGTTGACCCAAGTACACTTGTAAGAATTTATTAACCGCCGCTCCAGACGTTCTGCTTTGACTCAAGGTCGCAAGCCACTGTTTTTCCAAAGTTCGCCACTCGTCGAGATCTGCACGTTCAATCACTTTGGATTCAGTACTGTAACCGCGACCTTGCGTAAAGCCTAAAGGCGTTTCCATCACATTCTTTTGTGTCATACTATGTCCTTCGTAGTTTAGGGTTGGGGCCAGAAAAAAGACCCAAAGGGTCAACGTCTTCGAAGCCGTATTTGAGAAAATCTATTGGGGGTGCGGAGACGCTTTCGTCGAGTCGTCGGGCAGCGACATCGAGCATGTCTGTGACTTTCTTCGCTGATGGCTCGGTATAAACGATCTGCGATTCAAGCGATTTGTGATGCATTGCCCGCTTGATGAATAGCGGGGCGATCTTAGCGTCGCTCATCCGCTGCCCGTAAGCGTGGCGATGCCCGTGCGGTGTGGTGCCACAACCCTTCGCTGCGACTAATCCAATGCGCTCTACGGCCCGTTTATGCGCGCGCATAAATGAATCGATCGAATACGGCTTTCCGTCTTTCGTGATGAAGGCAAATGGATGATCGCAATCCTTCACGGCACGCTGGATCATATAAAAGTTCCACAGCTTCAAGAAGAGTTCGCCGGTCCAGGTGGGAAACCAAACAATAGACATGAAAGATCCCGGTAGCTCGACGGCATTCTCCTTCCAACCGGCATGCAGCTGATCTGACAAGGCATACTTATCTCGCGGGCGTAAGCCATACTTGCCACGAAGATATGACTCTCGGATGCATTCGATTGGGTTCCCCGTGGCATCGCGCCAATCAGGGGGCGCTTGTCCATCGCTGGGGTGAAATATCCTCACATATGCTTTCTGCGGTCGGATAGGATCCGGCAGAACGTCATGCACATAGAGGTGGAACGGCTCAGAAACGCGCACACCTCCATAGTGCATGAGCATTGTGATCAGCATGTCGCGCACGTTCAGGCGTTCCTCAATCCGGCGGCTCCTTTGCTTCCCGGGTACGATGAACCCTGCAAAGAGCACGTCCTCGATCTTATCTTCGGGGAAATATTTGACGCCCCCGTTATAGACGAACAACGTCTTTTTGAGCAGGATGTTTCGCGCCCGCTTTACCGCTTGCGATGCTCCGTTGCGGTCCCAGGTGTGGGCCAGAAAAGCTCGGTTGTGCTTCTGGTTCCAAGCCGCCCAGTTGAGCATTTCTTCGCATCGGGTTGCTTCTCGCCACGGGTTTAGGGAGTTCACGCCGTCTTTTTCGGCCATCCAATCCATGAATCCGGAGATCTGAAGTACCAGCTGCCGGACAAGAACGCGACGTTTCCCGTTCCAATACAAGCCGCTAGGGTCCGTCCCGTTCTCACCATTCGTTCCAGAATAAAGCCGTTCTACAAATGACTCGAACAGTTCTTTTGGATCGTCAAAGCAGCTTCGATTGGCCTCCCAATAATCCAGTAACAGGCCGATGCCCTGCGTTAGCTTCTGCATCCACGAGAAGCTATGTGTTTTGGATTTGTTGAGTAGATAGTCGACAAGCGGCTGGATGACACCAAATTCAGTAAGGATAACTGGAATCTCAGTGGCGACACCTGTATTGTCGCGAAAGACTTTTGCACGAACTGTAGTATGTGCCAATCTTCGACCTCTTCCTAAGATGAAATTGGTAATGACTCAGCATTCAACCGTTCCCGCAACAAAGAACACAACGCAACTTGGCGTCCGTCTGAACGACGTGGCTCCCCGACCGCTTTCTGTGCGGCAGCAACGTCCCCCACGAGAACGACTTGTTGCTCTGCCCGGGTAACTGCCGTGTAAAGCAATGTGCGGTCCAGCAGTTTGTTTTGGGTGACCGGCACGATGACCCGACGGAATGCCGAGCCTTGGGACTTGTGGATTGTGATGGCATAGGCCAGCGCAACATGTTGGAGTAGGTCTTCGGTCAGGTCGCGAACTTGACCGTTATCCCAGCGAATGCTCCCGAGGACCTTCTTCGAATCATGCTGTAAATGTGCGGCCGCAAGGATGACGCCCAGTGAGCCGTTCTGCAGGTCGATTTCCCAGTTGTTCCTTAGGCATATGACTGGATCCGCTACTCGAAAGCCAGTGGGCTGAGGCTGCCCAAGGTCGGAATTCCAGAAGAGGAGTTCTGTTCCATTTGAATTGACACGTCTCTGACACATCGAGTTGATCGACATAACGCCCCCGGCTCGAGAATTCCGAGTCGCACAAAGAATCTGGGTAGCGCTGCGGTCTTCATCGTAAAGCCGCAAAACCGTGGAATTGATCTCCGAGTATGAGCAGCTGACAAAAAGAATATCCGCTGCGGTGTTATCACCAAGGTCAGGCCACTGGCCTGTCCGAATCAGAGTTGCGGCTCTGGCAATCTCTCCCCCATGCCTACGGATTTCTTTCAATTCGACGACGGGTATCTGCTCATTATGCACAAGTTCGTGCAGGAGTAGGCCCGGGCCCACGGGAGGAAGTTGGTAGGGATCGCCAACGAGGACAATGCGGTATGTAGTGGGGAGGCTACGGATGACACGATAGATCGATGGCAAGTCAACCATCGAAGCTTCATCGATTACAACCAACGCTTTATCGGGGGCCTCATTCCGTGTGAAGTGTTTCAGGAACCCTGCGATGGTCTGGGCCCGATGTCCGGTTGCCTCGCTGATCCGTTTTGCTGCCCTACCGGAGAGTGCCATCGCGTAAATGCCATAGCCGGCTGCCTCGCAAACGCGAAAAAGAGCGCGCAGGACGGTGGTCTTGCCTGTTCCTGCGCTACCGGTAATGACGCCAAAGGAATTTGCATTGGCACTTTGAATCGCTTCGCGTTGCTTCTCGTTGAGATGGAACGTTGTGTCACCCGTTTGAAGACGCGTTTCTTCTTCATAAGCGTCTAGGATTGCGGCGACTTGACTCTCTTTCATCAAGGGATTTGAATTGTTCATCCGTTCAACGATGGCTTCGACTAAAGTCGTCTCCATCAGAAAGGGGCCGGGCGCATGAAGATGGTCGGCCCTGGTGATAAAGCAACCGCGTAGTTTGCCGGCCTGCAAGGCGGACTCGACTACGGCCTCATCAGGGTTTGTCAAGACCTTCGTCAGACGTCGCTTGAAGTCGTCTAGGTGCAGACAAGTGTTCCCCGCATCAAACGCCGCATAGAGTACTTCGTCAACGCCCCCAGCCAATCGTCGCGGGTCATGTGGCAGTATGCCGAATGTATTCTGAGCAAGGGAATCAACGGCCTTCCACGAAGCAGCAAAGCTAATTAAGCGGTACGGATCCTCCTCAATCTTGGTCCTCGCATCTTCGCCGTAGAATTCCAACAATTTGCGCCCAAGCGACACCGGAAAGCTTTTGGACTGGAGCCACTGGAGTGTCAGAGTCTGCCCGTATTGGCTCCAGCTTTCGACCAACCTCTCGGCAGTAGACTGAGGCATGATTTCCACCAGACGCTCAACTTCACTCCGATCCAGAACTCCATAGAGTTCCTCGCCAAAGTGGTCCCACATGCGTCTCGCCTTGGCTTGTCCAATACCGGCAAAGGCTTCGCCTTCGGAAAGCAAAGTAATGATATGCTCACCCGACGGCCGCAAAAGTTCCAACTCCTCTGCATCGACAGTCAATTCCGTTAGTTTGTAGTTGTTGACTATGATTGTGTTGGTGCTTGCCGCTCCTGAAATGCGCCACAGTTGCCCGCGCTCCACGCGCGTTGGCAGAATTTGTCTCGGAGCCTTGATGACTAGGTGCGTCTTGGCATCGGTCCTCCAGCCTTGGCTGTCGACTTCAATGCCCGTAAAAATGGCACCACCATTTCCTTTTAAGTTCTGGCTTCGTATGCCTGAGACACGCACGGTTACGATGGGAGAAGGTGTATTCAACGCGGGAACCGTCCGGTTTCTGCCAGAATTGCGTCCAGCCGTCGATAGTGTTCAAGATCAGTTCGCAGTTTCGTGAGTTCTGCGCGAAGTGAAGCATTTTCGGATTCCAGGCGCTTTAGGCGCTGTTGGTCAAGTCTCTCCCGACCGTCGAGTTGCGGCACTGGTGGGGAGCCATCCGGTTCACTAGATTCGGCCAAAACCGGCAGGACGTCACGCGCGCGTAATTCGTCCTCTAGAGTCTTCAGAGCATCCTTGATACGGGGATTCTGGGCGAAAACTGAACGGGTGAATCCACATTCACGAGATATTTCCTGTCTCGAAAGCTGCCCACGAACGGTCATTTCGCGGAATTCGAAATCAGTCTTACTAGCTATCCAAGACAGAAAGGTTACGAGGTTGTCTTCGCCGCGTTGCTGGCCATTTGTCATTGAATCCTCCCGCAATCCTTTCATCGGCACCATGAACGTCCTGCGTCATGTGCTGGTCCTGGAAATTGCAATTAGTATTGGTATCTAAAATACACCATATATGACACTAGGATCCAGACAAAAAAAAACGACTTCCGAAGCCGGAAGTCGTTTTTCAGTTCAGATTAGTAACAAACCAGCGCACCATATAACCGAACAGAACGCTCTTCGTGCCGATTGTCATGATTGCCTCGTTGGGCGCACAGCATCTGTTGGCGTCGCAGGACGCGCAGGTGCCGGCGTTGTTGGTGTTGGGCGACGATGATGGCTTCCCCATGAAAGTAGCCACCTGCCGGGTTGTGCGCTCTTGCTTGCCGATTAGGGAGGCCGTAGTAAGGGAGTCGTGAGTTGTCCTGAAACCGCGCGCTAGTCACGCGGATTGGGCAAACCGCACGCTGGAAGGAATGGGGCATCCGAGGGCGGAGCGGATCATCTCTTTGGTGCAGCCGGCCCAGCAGTGGTACATGCGGGGCTCAGCAACGGAGATCGAGAGATGAGTTCCACGCCGGTCCTCGCCGCGTTGGGCGCACGACGGACACTGGCCGACGTAGTTCTTGCCGCTGCGCCGGTGAGTGCGGATGTAGCTGAGGATATGGAAGCCATGGTTCTGGCTTCCAGCGGCAGGCAGTTGGACCCAGGGCATCGCAGGAACTGGGGCCGGGATGGGTGACATTCCGGCGGTGAGGGTTTCGAGTTCTTCCCGGGTGACCCGTTTGACTTGGCAAAGCAACTGAAGCTGCACTTCAAGGGTTGGCTCGGCGTCCTCAAACCAGTAACGTTCCATGCTGGCGCGATGGACCCCGAGAGGTCCGCGGATTGCGTTTCCGAATTCGTCGGGCTGGAGTTCGTCCTGGCGTGGGAACACCTCGATACCGTCTTCCTTGTTCTGTTTGATTGCGATGCCGAGACGGCGCGCGACATTCAGAACATAGAGACGGCAAAGTTTAGCGGGCAACGGTTCCGCCAGGAAAATCCAGAGATGGCCGCCGCGTCGAGACTGTTCTATCAGAGACTCAATCCCATCTTTACGGAAAGCCTCCTGGAGCCGGAGGAGGTCGCGGCGGGAATCGGCGTAGTCTGCATCGATCGCAATCCACTTCGAACACTGCGAATCGGGATTGATCGCGTAGACGCCGATGGTGAGATGGCCCGCGAGATGGCTCTGCACGGTCGCAGCGTCGATGCTGAGAGGCTGCTTCGACACTCGGTCGCACACCTTGTAAAAGTAGAAGCGCCCGGATTTCTTGCTTGGGTAGTGGCTCTGGCGCAGGTAGGCTCTGCGGTTCACGAACAGAATCATGTATTGGACGGCCTGGGCGCGGGTAACCGGCAGGATCACCGCAGTCGTGTGGGTGGGCATGGGCGGTCTCCTGGTGCAAAACCGGCAGACAGGCGCAGACCTGTGGGGTCGCCGGCATAAGTGCATCCATTCTCATTTGGGTTTCGCCAGGAGGAGTTTGTCGCTCCTCCTGGCGGGCGGTGGCCAACGTGGTTATCGTGCAACAGTGGCAGCGGCCGAGCGCGTTGCGGCGGTGGTGGCCGATCCGGCGCGGACCTTCCGGTTTCTGCGGCGGGGGCGGTGGTGCACGGAACGTGGGCGGTCGGGCGCATTGAGGTGCGCGGCAACCGCCGGCACCAGGCAGCCGATCTCGCGACGGCTGAAATCGTCGTCGCGGCCGTCGACCACCAGCATGAACAACGCGCCGCACAGCCTGTCATATATATAGATGGCGCCGGAGTTCGCTTGGCCTGGAACCGAGGTCGCTAAGACGAAGCCGTTCTGCGTCTCCTCGATCCGTTGCAGTGTCCCCTCCGATTTGCGCACGAGTTCAAAGAGCACCTTCATGGGGGATTTTTCGCTCACGGTAGTCCAGAAACTGTACTCAATGTTCATGGCGATCTCCTCGCGCTGGCTCTCGGGTCCAAGCCAGCCAGGTTGTCTCTAAGCGCAGGGCGGAGTGTTGCCACGCATCCGAGGGAGGATTCCCCTGGCGCCAGGTGAATGGATTGCGGCCGGGACGAGAGCCGCGGCGACAGGATGTCGGGTAGGAGTCTTAGGCCGCTTCGTCCACGAGGTAGTCGGTAGGCTCGCCGACAGGCTCGGAGAGCTGGTCGAGAAGCGCTTCGACGAAGCGGGCGGCTGCCAGGGCGCCAAGGCCCAAGGAGGCGCTGGCAATCGTAACCGCAAGTTGTTTGCGATCTGCTGGCAGGACAGGGATGCTTACGAGGGCGGATAGGGCCACGCCCACACCACTCTCGAACTGTGCGCGTTTCTCATCGAACACGGTCGTGGCCTCGCTTAGCCGGGTTGGTGGCCAAGGCACGAACGGAGCGCCCGCCAGTCACTGGTGAATGGAAGCGTCTAGAACCCCCGCAAGAGCGGGTTCAGCGGCGGGAACGAGAATGTCGGGCGGATGATTCGCGGCATATCCGCGAACACCGCTGGCGTGGTGAACGGGAAGGGCGAGCGGGTGGCGGTCGGCGTGGTGCGCCAAGGCCCAAAAGACGAACGATACGAAAACCGCATGGCAATCTCCGAGGTGAAAGTAGTTGAAGGGATGTGCGATCAGCTAGGTCGGCCAACCGCAGGGCAAGAACACGTACAGGCAGGCCTGGTCTGGACGGTGAAGCCCAGGCACAGTTGATTGTGGAATCGAATGAAATGACGGGGAAGGGATGCCGGGCAGGTGATCTGTCCCGCAGGCAGCGCCTCATATCGGTGCCGAGGCGGTTAGCAATCCAGACGGTCGAGCGCGAGTTCCAGACCGTCAATGTCTCCAACGAGCGCGAGGGCAATCCGGTCTGAGTCGAACAGCGCGTTCGCAAGCAGCATCACTTGGACTTCGGTGACGCTCTCGATTCTCGCCTGTCTCTCTTCCAAACTGACGGCATGGCCGAATGCCAGGAACTGCCCTCCCAGTGCATTTGCTCGGGCAGAGGTTGTTTCCAGCCCTATGATCTGGTTGCTGAGGACCTGGTCTTTTGCGCGCCTGAGTTCGCTTGGCGAGACGGGTTCCGTCTTCAGGCAGTGCAACTCCTGAAGGATGAGGTCGAGGACCGGCCTCACTCGGGTGCGAGAAGTGCCGCAATACACGCTGAAGTACCCGGTATTTTGGTAGGGCATGTAGTCGGCGGTAATGGAGTAGGCCAGGCCGCGCTGTTCACGGAGGGACTGGAAGAGCCGAGAGCTTGGACCGCCACCCAGTACCATGGCCGCCAGGTGCGCGGTGAAGTACCGGGCATCGGTGAGTGGCGGAGCAGGAACACCGATGAGCAGTTGCACCTGCTCGCTCGGCTTGTCGATCCGTGTGCTTCCCGCGGATGCTTTGGGGAACGTCCCGCGGGGAAGGGTTGCGCCGGCCGGGGCGCGGCCAAAGCACTGCTGCACCTTCTCCACCATGTCGTCGTGCTGGAGGTTGCCGGCAGCGACGAACACCATATTCCGGCCAGTGAAGTGATCCTTTGCATAGCGCACGAGCGTGTCGCGGGTGAAAGAGCCCAACGTCTCCGGCGTACCGCCAATCGGCAAGCTGATTGGGTCGTCCTTCCAGAGGGTCCGGATGAAGGCATCATGGGCAAGGTACACCGGGTCGTCCTGAGTCGCGTTGATCTCTTCAAGGATGACGTCGCGCTCGCGTTCGATCTCCGCGGGGGCAAACTCAGGGTTCAAGATGAGGTCGGCAAGAAGGTCGAGAGCGCGGGTCACATGGGCATCGAGAACGGTGGCGTGAAAGGCCACCATATCCTGCGCCGTGAAAGCGTTCATGTATCCACCGAGTTCATCGGTGTCCAGGGAAATGCGCCGTGCCGACCGGGTGGTGGTGCCCTTGAAGACCATGTGCTCGACGAAGTGTGAAAGACCAGTGAGTTCCGGCGCATCGTGGCGCGCGCCGGTTGTAAGCCAAACTCCCATGGACACGGAGCGGACATGCTCCATGCGCTCGGTGAGAACGGTCAGACCATTGGGAAGGATGGTTGTGCGAACGTGATTGGTTGCGAGCACGGCGATCTCCGGAATAGCGACAGTGAATAAACGTAGCGATTGGTGGATTCAAGCCGGTCGCCCTGATCGGGCAACCGGCTTGGTTGTTCAGGTTGGGTTTTGGGTTGCGTCGGGAATCTCCGCCTCCCACTTCCCGTTCTCCTTCCGGACGAGCCGGACCTCGGACAGGCTGGCGCGGTCGAGCGCAGTGGTGAGGTCCCAGTCGAGAGCACGCGACAAGGCCAGGCGCGCGGCGGCAATCGCACCGCCGAGCGTGTCGACGATACTTTTCTCGTAGCCGCGCCAGAAGTACTCCTGCTGGGTTTCCACGCTGTCGGCTTCGCAGTCGTCGCTCGAGTTGAAGGCGAGATGTTGCGCAGCATCGATAAGGCTGAAGGGCTGGAAGGGCGAGCAGGTCTTCGCCCACTCGCTGTCGTGCGTGATGAAGAGGATGGCTTCGTCCTGGCTATCCTGACTCCAACCTGCGAACGGCAGGTCCCACACAATCTGCTCGGGGGCGGCGCCGGACCGCTCAAGATCGAAGGACAGTTGGATGCTGTCGACGACCGTCAGGTCCGATATTGGACCAGCATCTTCGGCAGGTTTGCCGTCGATGGTCATCTTGAAGTTGTGGCAGCGGGCCATGCTGTCGTACCAGGCGTAGCCCTCGAAGCCGCGCTCCTTCCGCACCGCAACGAGACCTTCCGGAAGCTGGCGGCCCCTGGAACCCAGGTCGAAAGTGAAGGAAGCAGTTTCGCTGGTGTCGTCATCCAGCGTCACGAGCGCGCACTCGGCCGCCTCGTACACCCTGGCCAAATAGGCGCCCCGGTCGCCATCGAACGGCTCCAGTCCCGAGTTGCTGTCCTGTGCTGAGACGAAGAATGGCTGTAGGTACGGGACGGCCGGCTTCAGGAAGATGCCGAGCTCCAACGCTTCCTTGTATACCGAGAAAGGCGCGATGTGCTCGTCCACTGTTGCCAGGTATTCGAGGAGCGTCTTCCGCACCTGCCTCCGCAGTACATTGAATGCCTGGTCGTAGACAAGGTCAGTGCGGTCGGGAAGCTTCAAGTGCAAACTCGTGGTGGACACGATGTCAACACGCGCGGTGATATTGAGCGGGGTGTTGTGGGTTGGTGAGCGCACAACCTTCCCAAGGTCGCGCTCGGACAGGTTGACGCGGATGACGTTGCCGTGAAAGTTCAGCGTCTCCCATGGCGCGGAATCACCGAGAAAGACGCCGATGCGCACGCCGTCCACTTCCTTGATATGCGCGGCGCCGGCGAGAAAGTCCTGGCGTCCCAGCAAGACGCCATTGAACAGAACGTCTACGGGGCCGTAACGCACGACGCGTTGGAGGGTTTCTTTGATGCCCGTCTCTGTCTCCTCGCGAAGGAAGGCCAGGGTTGTTCCAGTTTCGGGGTCGGGAGTAACTTGGTCGCGGACCTTTACCGGTTCCTTGCCCAGGAAAGCATCGGTAGTGATGGTCGCAGTTTTGCCGCGGCTGCTCACCGTGACTCCGCTATGCAGAAGCGCGAAGAGGCCCATGCCGGCCGGATCCTCGGCGCGCTCGACCGCCTCATCCCAACCCGACTCGCCCAGGTAGAGCAGTTTGTTGAAGTCGTCGACGCCGGAGCCATTGTCCGTGAACGTAATGCGAGTGGTTCCGGCGGTGGCACCGGGGTTGGTTGTGACGGAGACAAGGGACGCGCCGGCGCGCCGGGCATTCTGGAGCAGCTCGACGAAAACCTGGCTGAGTCTGTTCGTAAACAGCCGATCCGCCTTGTTGAGAATCCTGGCGCTTACATGCGCCTGAATGGTTTGCACGATGGACTCCTTGTGGCCACCCCACTCTGGGGGGAACGGCCGTTCTGGTTTGCAGGTGCGAGTGCTAATAGAAGCTAAGCCAAGGTGGCGACAATCAGAGTGGAGCTGGTTCGGCATACGGCGGGTGTTGCCACTCATCCCCATCTTGCAGTTGGAGGATTCCCGTATTGCCGAACCGGCCAGAGGTCATGAGCAGCTACCGGGCGGAAGCTGCCGCCTTGGCCACTGCTGTCTTGCGCGCAGCCGCCTCGGCCGCCTGCTCGTTGAAACACGCCCGAACCAGATAGTCCTGCGACTGCTCGTACCGATTCCAGTTGTTGCGAGAAGTTCCGCGACGCATAGTGTTCTCCTTGAGATGGGAATTGGTTGGCGATCTGCCATGAAGGCAAACCGGACGGTGGAGATTTCGCCCCCCACCTTCGGTGGAGAGTTGTGCTTCGGCTGAGTTGGAAAGTTGGATTGCTCTTGCACGGACAAAACTCAAAACAGCGACTCGTGGACGGGGCGACATGTGCCGGGAAGAATTGGAACTGGATCAGTCGAGCGGCTACAGAACGCGGCAAGGCGGCGCAAAGGCGTTTCAAATCCGTGTGCGGTTACACGAACAAAAACCAAAACAGCAACTGGCAGATGTGTCTGAGAGGCTTCGGGAAGGCAATGAACTCGGTCAGTTGAACAGCATCAGAACGCGGCAAGTCAGCACAAAGGCGTTGCACTTCCGTGCGCATAGCACGGACAAGAACCAAAACAGCAACTGGCAGATGTGCCAAAGAAGCGTCGGGATGGCAACGAACTCGGCCAGCCGAAAAGCATCAGAACGCGGCAAGTCAGCGCAAACGTGTTGCACAGCCGAGCGCAGTTGCACGGACAAGAACCAAAACAGCAACTGGCGGATGTGCCAAAAAAGCGTCGGGAAGGCAACGAACTCGGTCGGCCGAACAGCATCAGAACGCGCGGCAAGTCAGCGCAAACGTGTTGCACAGCCGTGCGCAGTTGCACGGACAAGAACCAAAACAGCAACTGGCGGATGTGCCAAAAAAGCGTCGGGAAGGCAACGAACTCGGTCAGCCGAGAAGCATCAGAACGCGGCAAGTCAGCGAAAGGCGTTGCACATCAGAGCGCAGTTGCACGGACAAGAGCCAAAACAGCAACTGGCGGATGTGCCAAAGAAGCGTCGGGAAGGCGATGAACTCGGTCAGCCGAGAAGCATCAGAACGCGGCAAGTCAGCGAAAGGCGATGCACATCAGAGCGCAGTTGCACGGACAAGAACCAAAACAGCAACTGGCGAATGTGCCAAAGAGCCGTCGGGATGGCAACGAACTCGGTCAGCCGAAAAGCATCAGAACGCGGCAAGGCAGCAGGATGCGGGGTGAAAATGTACCAGAAAGCCAACATGAGAAAAAATCGTTGTTTTTGGGGTTTTACAGCGATCCAAGCGCCCTGAACCTAATCCGGCGAAGCGCTACAAGACGGACTCTAACAAACAGCATTATCAGTTACTTAGGAAGCGGCGAGGAGAGGGCCGCGCACTGCATGTCTGAAATGGCTATGTATCCGCATAATATGCGTCGTTTATCCAAGTGATCTTGGAGGAGGTCGGAGGATGAGTTGATGAGATGGTAAATACTTCAGCAGCGCCTTGTGACTGTGGTGTTCGAGCACGGAGCGCAATGGAGCCTCGAACAAGCTATTCAAATACCAGTAGTTCGCAATTGCGCTGGCCCCTTTGGTGAGGAACTGGCCGCAGTCCACAAAGTAGACGAAGCCGCCCAGGCGCTTGAAGTGTGGAGCGATAGACTTGAGCAGACCAGGCCTATCAAGGAAAAAGATGACCATGTGCAGGTACTTCTCCGACGCCAGGCTGGCGCACACCCTTGCATAGCGGCGTGAGCTCTGCTGCCATCTCTCGTATTCAACCGCGAAACGCACATGACCGGTTGGCAGGACCAGCTCAACCACCGAGTCATAGTCTTTCGCCAAGCCAGCCGCGCCGACAAGGCTGTTGTCCGATCGCACCTGGAAATCCGTCATCCAATAATGTGCCGAAAATTGGCGCACAAGCCTCAGCATGATTCTGTT
>Ga0114951_10001381_pt1 | contig 30150 bp, 28 predicted proteins | sample AM7aDNAmetaG_FD_88677 | JGI IMG/M metagenome (GOLD analysis project Ga0114951, IMG submission 88677) | Freshwater microbial communities from Finland to study Microbial Dark Matter (Phase II) - AM7a DNA metaG | ecosystem: Environmental > Aquatic > Freshwater > Lake | place: Finland: Lake Alinen... | reverse complement strand
CGGGAGGGCGCGGCTGACAATGACGCTCATCGCGAACGTCAGATAGGACTCCCGCATCTCTTCTTCAATGAAGAGCCCCTTGATGTTTTCAGGCTTTTCCTGCTTTTCTTGCGTCTCTTCTTTGGCCAATTTCGCAGACTTTCCGGAAGGAAAACAAGGTTTGCGGAGGCACCGAAATGCCCCAGCAGAAACGGATTATGGAGAACACTATTATAGGGGAAAATGGGGGGGAGGTCAATCGCGCGAAGTCGTAGAAAGGGACGGATTAATGGGCAATTGGCGATGGTCAATTGCCCATTGAGAATTGACCGTTGCCCATTGACCATTGCCTCCGTTGACTTTGCCCGCCCCCGGCATTATATTCAGTCCTAGGGTGGGCGTTTGACCAGGAGATCGCATGGCGATTCGCACCGAGATCCGCGACCGGATTCCGCTTGAGAACGTGGAGATCGAGTACCACCGAGTGGGAACGCGCGGCAAGCCCGTCAAAGCGGGCTTCAACCGCGCGCGGCTTCTGGATATCAACAGCAGCGCGATCGAAATGGCCGCCCGCGAGCCCTTCTCGCAGGATGAAAAGCTGACCCTCACCCTGCACGTCAAAGGGGTGCGCGATTTCCTTGAGATCGACGTCGAAGTCAAGAAAATCATCCGCATCAGCCTCCTCAAGCAGCCCGCTTACTCCGTCAACATGAATTACGGCAAACTGACCGCGGACCAGGCCGGCAAGATCGCCTGGGCCGAAGATCAGCTTATCCCCAAGCACAAGACGGCCACGACGGTCAAGCGCGAACAGGAGAAGAGCACCGTCAGTGCCACCTCGGCGACCACCGTGGCTCCCGCCCCGGCGGCTCCGGCGCCTGCCGCCCCCGCTCCCGAGAAACCCGCCGAGGCCGCGAAGGCGCGCGAGCAGGTGAAGCGCCCGGTGGCGCTGCTCAAACTGATCGACGCCCTGGACAAGTTCGAGGTGACCGACGACGTGATCATGGCCGTGATCGAAGCGGCCGAGGCCGGCCTGGACGTGGAAGTGCTGTACCCGGCCGCCGCCGATTCCGAGGATCTCACCGAGGCGGCTTCCCCTCAGGAACCCGCGGCGGAGGTCGAGCCCACCGTGGGCGCGCGGCCCATGAACGTCTACCGCCTCAGCAGCAACACGCGGCTCTATTTCTCCGAAGCGAACAAGCCCGTCGGGCCGGCCGCTGAACTGCTCTACCTCTCGCGCCTCAAGTCCCCGGATGACTGCTTTGCGGTGGAACTGGGGATCGATGCCATGGAGCAGCCCGGCGGCCTCGGCTTCCGGCGCGGCTGCATCCTCATCTTCTCGGCCACCGAGCAGGTCAAGGACGGAGATATCGCCTTCATCAAAACGCGCGCCTCCGACGAGGTGGCGCAGGTCTTCTTCGACAAGGACGAAGTCCGGCTCCGGTCGCTGAATCCGGCCTATCGGGAGCGCATCGTGCGCCGCGCGGAAGCCCGCGCGATCTGCCGGCTGATCGGACATTACGAGGATATCCCCTGATGCGGCTCTATCTTCTCTCTGTGTGAGGGCGTCCGGAATGGCTGAAAGCGAACGGCGTGAAAAAGTGATGCTGTTGACCACCTCCTACCGGGTGTTCGGCGAGATGCGCCTGGGGCCGGATGGCAACATCTGGGATTTCAAGCACCGCACGCCGGATGATTTTGTGACGGTTCACGATGCGCAATGCTTCCGACTGATCGACGGAAAACGAATGTACGACGCCACGGTTGCGGAATTCAGCCGCAGCTCCATTGAGGCGCTCTTCCGCGTCAAAGATCTGGCGTTCGTGCGAAAGGAGAACGCATGAAAGTCCTGTTTGGGATCGCCCTCGGCGCCCTGGTGACGCTGGCCGGAGGCTGCATGTCCATCGGCGCCGACGAATCCGCCGGCAACGGGCGGCTCATGCCCGTGGGAATCGGCGCAGCCGACTTCGCCCGCGCGCGCATGCTCGTGCTCGATGAAGAGATGAGCCAACTGGGCGACGTCGAAGGGGTGCTCACGGAGCAGCAGGACCTCTCCCTCAAGACCTGGCAGGACTGGCACAATCGCTCCGCCGACGCGTGGAGCGACCCGCACTTCACCCACCAGGAACGCCCCCGCATCGCCTGGGCGTGCAACGGCCTGGCGCAGGAGAGCATGGATCAGTGGGGCCGTTACCGCTCCCTGCCGGGATCCTATGACGCGCGCGTTACGACCATGTGCATGGTCCAGAGCCAGGAGAAGAGGAGCATGGAGGCGTTCAACTCCATGACGCTCGTGGCGCCGTGAGCCTCTCCAAAAGCGCCCCGCGGAACTGGTTCCCCTCGCAGGAGTTCTACACTGAAGAACTCTGCACCCGCTGCGGCATCTGCTGCGGCTCCTCCGACGGCCATCCCTGCGAACGCCTGCGCCTCCTGAAAGACGGGACTTATACCTGCGAGGTCTATCAGGACCGGCTCGGAAAACACCGCACCGTGGACGGCGAGGAATTCATCTGCGTCCCCATCCGCTTCGTTATCGAGCACAACGGGGGCTACGCGGACTGCCGCTACGTTCAGGAAATCCAGCGTCTGCGTGAGCAAATGGGGCAGGACGCGTCCGAACTGGGGCGGCTGCGGAAACCGTGAGCGGCTGGAGATGGGGCTCGTTGGGAAAAGGGCCAGGCGGGAAACTAGCGGCAGGTGAGAAATAGGGTTGGGCAAGTAACTGGCGGCAGGCGGGAAATAGGGCTGGGCAAGTAACCGGGGTCAGATGGGAAATAGGATCCATTGCGAAAAGGGGCCAGGGCGGGAAAGGGGGTCGGGCAACTTTTCCAACAGCAGAAAAGTAGCCTGACCCCTTTTCCTGCGCGCCGCATATTCCTGCAAATCGCGGTCGAAGCATTCCGCAATCTACTTGATAACCAGCACCGGGCATGGCGCTTCGTCCAGGATGATCTGGTGTTCCCGGGCGTTCAGGTCCATTTTTGTCAGGCTGGAGTGGAAACCTCCCAGCACCATCAGGTCGGCCTTGCGCGCCTTCTGCTCGTGAAGCACCGCCGAGTGGCAGACCCCCTTGCCCAGCACCGCCTCGCACTGCACCCCCGCCTTGCGCGCCATCTGGCTCACGTGGTCGAGGTGCCGCGTCTGGCTCCGCTCGAGTTCCGACTCGAACTCGTGCACTTCCTGCTCGACGAGAATCCGCACGGACATCAGCTTGCGCAGCGTATCCGTATCCACCACGGAGACGGCCGTCAGCCGCGCCGGAAGCTGGCCGGCCAGGCGAATAGCGAACTCCGCCGCCCGAAGGCTCGCTTCGCTCGCGTCCACAAGGACCAGGATATGTTCAAATGCCGGCGGTGTCATGGTTACCTTCCCCTTTCGTCTTGTGCGCCATGCTGCGGGCGCGCTCCAAGCGTTCTTTCACAAGACGCATAATGACGAACTCATCCCGCTCGCGCTCCTCCAGCACCCCGGTGATGAAACCGATCGTGCCCTGGTAGGAGGGGATGAAGACTTTCTCCAGCGCATTGACGCGCCGCTGCGTTTTGCGCACCTCGCGCGCCAGGCGTATCACCGTGTTCTCCACCTCCGCCAGGCGGTCCACGCTCTCCAGCGCGCGCCGGAACGCGGCCGCGGCCTCGTCCAGCGCCGGCGAGCCGCTCAGCAGGCTCACCATGGGGGCGAACTCCGGATGCTGCGCCTCCACGGTCGGCAGGTAGATCCCCATCAGCGAGCGCTGCGTCACGTTGGCGCCGTGATCGGCCTGCGGCGCGACCGTATCGGAAGCCAGTCCCAGCGCTCCCTTGCGCACCATCGCCACGCGCAGCGCGCGGTACGCCTCCGCCATCCGCTCGCGCACTTCCTCCTGCACCCGCTTGGCCGACTCCACGGAGCCGATCAATTCGAGCACGAGAATCTGGCGCTTCTGGTCCAACATCTCGAAGCCGTCCTTGGCGAAAGCCAGGTCGTGCTTCATCCGAAGCAGGTTCGATTTTGTCGGCGGCACATTCAACTTCGGCATCGCTTAGCGCTCCCGGTAATGCGCGTCCAACTCCGCCTGCGTCAGGCGGTGCAATTCGCCCTTGGGCAGGAAGGAGATCACATCCCAGCCGATTTCCAGCGTCTGGTCGATACTGCGGTTCTCGAACTCTCCCTGCGCCAGGAACGTGCGCTCGAACTTCTCGCCGAACGCCAGGTACTCCTTCTCCAGCGGCGGGAGCTCTTCCTCGCCGACCACCGCCGCGAGCGAACGCACCTGCTTCACGCGCGCGTAGGCCGCGAACAACTGGCTGGCCAGGTGCGCGTGGTCGGGGCGGGTCTTCCCCTCGCCGATGCCATCCTTCATCAGGCGCGACAGGCTCGGCAGCCCGGCGATGGGGGGGTAGAGTCCGCGCTGGGTCAATTCGCGGTCCAGCACGATCTGCCCTTCGGTGATGTACCCGCTCAGGTCAGGCACGGGGTGGGAAATGTCGTCGGAGGGCATGGTGAGAATCGGCACCTGCGTGATGGAGCCTTCCTTCCCGCGGATGCGCCCCGCGCGCTCGTAGATCGAGGCGAGGTCGCTGTACAGGTAGCCGGGGTATCCCTTGCGCGCCGGGATTTCGCCGTGGGCGATCCCCACCTCGCGCAGCGATTCGCAGTAGTTCGTCATGTCCGTGAGGATCACCAGAATGTGCATCCCCAGGTCGAAGGCCAGATGCTCCGCCAGGGTCAGCGCCGAGCGCGGGGTCAGCAGGCGCTCGACGGACGGGGCGTCCGCCAGGCTCAGGAACATGGCGACGTTCGAGAGCACCCCGGAGTCCTCGAAGTTCTTGACGAAGTACTGCGCCACGTCGTGCTTGACCCCCATGCCTGCGAGGATCACCGCGAACTCCACCTCGCCGGTGAGAATCTTCGCCTGGCGGGTGATCTGCGCGGCGATCTGGTTGTGGGGGAGGCCGTTGCCGCTGAAGATCGGCAGCTTCTGGCCGCGCACCAGCGCGTTGATCCCGTCGATTGCCGAAATGCCGGTCTGGATGAAATCCTGCGGCACCTCGCGCACGTACGGGTTCATCGGCTCGCCGTTGATGTCGCGCCGCAGTCCGCTGAACGGCTCGGGGCCGCCGTCGATGGGCCGGCCGATGCCGTCGAAGACGCGCCCCAGCATGGAGCGCGAAACGTTGATGCGCAGCGATTCCCCCAGGAAACGCACGCGCGTCTTCTGGTTGCTCAGCCCGGAGGTTCCCTCCAGCACCTGGACGACCGCCATCCCCGCCGTGACGTCCAGCACGCGCCCGACGCGCCGGTGGCCCGCCGCGTCAATCACTTCGGCGACCTCGTCATAGCCGACGGCGTGCTGCACCGCGACGAAGACCAACGGGCCGTCGATGCGGGAGACTCCCACGTACTCCAACCCGCTGTCCATCAGCGCCGGTTCCCCGCCGCCTGCGTTCTTGGCCGATTCAGACATTATGCAGACTCCTTGTCGAGCTCATCGAATTGTTTGCGGACGGCCTGCTCGAGAAGATCGAACTGTTCCGGATGGTCGTTCGGAATCGTCAGCTTCGCGCGCAGCAGCTCCTGGATGCAGGGGAGATGGCTCACCTGGTGGAGCGACGCCCCATGCTCGATGGCCGCGTGGCCCCGCGTCAGCACGTACAGGATGATCTTGAGCAGACGCACCTGCTTGGCCGGCGCCGAGTACATATCCACCTTGTCGAAGGCGTTTTGCTGGAGGAATCCGTCCTTGATCAGTTCCGAGATGAAGAGGATCAGCCGCTGGGAGTCGGGCAGCACGTCCGGCCCGACCAGCTTCACGATCTGCTGCAGCCGGTCCTCCTTCTGGAGCGTATCGAGCACCTTGGCGCGCATCTCGCGCCAATCCGGGTCGACCTTTTCCCACCATCCGGCCATCTCATCCACGTATTCGCTGTAGCTGGTCAGCCAATGGATCGCCGGGTAGTGGCGGGCGTTGGCCAGGTCGGAGTTCAGCGCCCAGAAGCAGCGGACGAAGCGGCGGGTGTGCTGGGTGACAGGCTCGGAGAAGTCGCCCCCCATCGGGGAGACCGCGCCGACGATGCTGACGGAGCCTTTGCGCCCGCTGAGCGCCTGCACCATGCCGGCGCGTTCGTAGAACTGCGCCAGCCGCGTCTGGAGGTACGCGGGGTAGCCTTCCTCGGCGGGCATCTCCTCGAGGCGGCCGCTCAGCTCGCGCAGCGCTTCCGCCCAGCGGCTCGTCGAGTCGGCCATCACGCCCACGTCGTACCCCATGTCGCGGTAGTACTCGGCCAGCGTGATCCCGGTGTAAATGGAGACCTCGCGCGCCGCCACCGGCATGTTCGAGGTGTTGGCGATCATGATCGTGCGTTCCATCAGCGGGCGGCCGGACTTCGGGTCGACCAGGTGCGGGAAGGTGGCCAGCACGTCGGCCATCTCGTTGCCGCGCTCGCCGCAGCCGATGTAGATGATGATATCCGCGTCGCACCACTTCGCCAGGGAGTGCTGCGTCATGGTCTTCCCGGTCCCGAACCCGCCGGGGATCATCGCGGTGCCCCCCTTGGCGATGGGGAAGAGTGTATCGATGACGCGCAGCCCGGTGATCAGGGGAACCGTGACCGCCTCGCGCTTGGCGAGGGGGCGCGGCACTCGGCAGGGCCAGCGCTGCGCCATCTTCAGCCGGTATTCCTGCGAACCTTCCTTGAGGATGCAGACCTCCTGCTCGACGGTGTAATCCCCCTCCGGGGCGATCCATGAGACCGTTCCCTGCTGGTCCGGCGGCACCATGATGCGGTGCTCCACCAGCGGGGTCTCCGGCAGCTTGCCGATGATCATGCCCGGGCCGGCCGCGTCGCCCGCCTTGACCAGCGGCACGAAATGCCACTTCTTGTCCAGCGGCAGGGGGGTGGCCTTTTCGCCGCGCGGGATGAACGGGCCGCGCAACTCGGCAATGCGGCTCAGCGGCCGCTGGATGCCGTCGTAGATCGCGCCGATGAGCCCCGGCCCGAGCGTCACCGACAGCAGCGAGCCGCTGGGGAAGATCGGGTCGCCCGGGCGCAAGCCCGAGGTCTCCTCATAGACCTGGATCGTGCCGGTGTCCCCGTCCAGGCGAATCACCTCGCCGACCATCTTCGCGGCGCCGACTTCCACGAGCTCGTACATGTGCGTGGAAAGCATGCCGCTGGCCTGAACGATGGGGCCGCTGATGCGCGTGATGGCGCCCACAGGCGCCGCATTCTCTGTTTTGTTGGTCATAGTTTTCCAAACAGGACCGGGGCGATTGTCCGCCGCAGGCCAGCCTTCATTCTGTTCAATCGGGCTGCGAAACTGTTGTCCCAGCGAAGCCGGCCGTCGGCCGACTCCACCACCACGCCGCGCGAGCCGCCGGCGGCCGCCGCGCACTGAATCTCCACAGTACGCCCCGCATCGCGCAGGGTCTTCAGGAGCGTATCGCGGATCGTTGCGCACTCCGCCTCCCCCAGCCCCGCCACGCGCACGACGAACTTCTGGCCCGGCATCTGCCGCAGCGCTTCCGCGGCCAGCGTGACCACGGCGTTGCGGTAAACGGCCCCCTCCAGCTTTTCCAGCTCCTTGCTCGCTCCGGCAAGGACCTCCTGGATGACCTCTTCGCGGGCGGCCAGCTTGCGCTGGGCGATCTCCTGCGCCACGCTGCTGCGGATCATCTGCGCGCGCTTGCGGGCCGTTTCCTCCCCTTCGGCGGCGATCCGCGCCGCCTCGGCCTTGGCGCGGCCCTCCCCCTCGTTGAGAAGCTTCTCCGCCTCCGCCTGCGCATCGGCCCGGATCCGCTCGGCGCGCCGCCGGCCGTCATCCAGAATCTCCTGCGCGAGTACTTCCTGCGCTTGCTCTTTGGCTGCCATGTTACACCTTGACTCCAATCGCCTCGCGAATGACCTCGGCCAAACTGCGGCGTCCCGGCAAGGGCCCCTGCGCCCCGGGGATTTCCACCAGCATCGGCAACTCGTCGCTGAAACGCAGTGCGCTCACCTCCGCCTCCATCAATGCGGCCAGTTCTTCGGTGACGATGACGATCCCCGCGTTCTTCTCGCGCGCTTCCTTCAGCGCCTCCACCGCCTCCAGGCGGTTGGTGGCGGCGCGGCCGGAGAGTCCCGCGCAGCGGAATCCCAGCAGGGTGTCCTCGTCCGCAATGACGAAGTAGCGGTAATTCACTTGATCAACCCCAGCAACATGATGCCGACGATCAGACCGTAAATCGCGATTCCCTCGGCCAACCCGACGAGAATCAGCGACTTGCCGAGCATCTCAGGACGCTCCGTGGCCGCGCCCAGCGCCGCGGAACCCACCCGCGCAACGGCCAGACCGGCTCCGATGCACGAGGCGCCCACCACCAGCGCGACGGACAGGGCGATCATCCCGGCCGCCTGGTCGCTGACCTTCAGCGTCGACTTGCCCGCGGCCGGTTCCGACGCCGGCTGAGCCAACGCCGTCAGAGGAGCCAGAACGGACAGCACAATGAACGCAAGCAGCATCGCTGCGACCCATCTCTTCGACACGCGCATGGTGAGCCTCCTTCAATGAGCCGGAAAAATAACCATTAGAGCCGGAACGGGGTGTAGCGTTTTCCCTCGCCGCCAAAGAACTTCCCAAAGAACTCGTAGTACTCCAGACGCAGACATTGCACGAAGACGATCATCCCTTCGAGAATCAGGATCAGCAGGTTCCCGAAGATCAGGATCAGAATAGTCCAAAGCGCGCCGCCCGGAACTTCGCGCACCTTTTCCACCAATCCGAAAATGGCCAGCGACAGCCCCGCGTGGGCCAGGGCGAACGCCCCCACCCTCGCGAAGGAGACCGTATTCGACAGGTAGGAGGTGAGCGTCTCCATGACCTCCACCCCGCCGTACAGAAACGCGGCCGCTCCCTTCTCGCCATGCCCGTGCGGGACCAGCACGTTGTACAGCACGTCGCGGAAGAAGAGCACCACCAGCGGCAGCAGGACGAACAGAATCAGTTGCAGCGTCGTAATGGACTGGCCGCCCAGCACGGCGTAGCGCAGCGCCAAGCCCAGCACCCCCCAGTAGAAAATGATGCCCACCAGGCCGAACCGGTCCACGATCCCATGATAGTAGTTGCGCGTGCGGATGCTGTTGACGATATTGATCCAGACGCCGACGCTGATAAGGGCGATGCCGATGATCACCGGGATCGCCAGCAGTTTCATGACATCCTCCATCGGCCTGAGCCACAGCGCCGGGAGGATTTCCATCCCGAACACGCTGCCGTACAGGAAGCCTCCCAGCACCGCGCTGCAACCGGCATACGTGATGACGAGGCCCAGATCCTTGTACAGGCTCTCGCGCGCCTTGCGCCACAGCACCAGCCCGATGATCGCCAGCAGGCCGCCATGCCCCACGTCGCCGAACATCAGCCCGAACATAAGCAGGAAGCTCGCCGCCACCACCAGCGTGGGTTCCACCTCGTTGTACCGGGGGAACCCGAAGCCCGTCACCAGCAACTGGAACGGCCGGACGAACCGGTTGTGCCGCAGCAGCACCGGCACGTCGTTCAGCGAGGTGCCGGTCTCCCGGGGCTCGAGCCATTGAATAATCGCGCGCCCGCCCGTCTCCTTTAGCACGCTTTCGCTGACGGCGGCCATGGAGGCCGCCGGTATCCAGCCGCGGATCAGGCAGGTGCTGTTCGTATGCCCGAAGCCGAGCGCCGCCGTGAGAATCGCGTTTTCCAGTTGGAGCCGCTTCTGAAGCCGCGCGATATCCGGCGCGAGCGCCTGCCCCGCCTCGCGCAACTCCCGGCTGATGCGCTCCTGCGTCTGACGGATCTCGTCGAGCCGCTTCTCCAGCGCAGCCAGCACCTCCGTGGGCGCTCCCTTGGGCGCGCCCTCCAGACTCTCGCGCGTGAAGTTGTGCTGCTTCAGCAGCGTTTCGAGCGCGAACCGCCCCTTCCGGCTCGTCACGGCGATCACGCGCTGCCGGTCGCCATGCGGCGCTTCCGGGAGCAGCAGGATGTTGGCCCGCCGTTCCTCCTGCAACTGCTTCAGCTCCGTGGACTTCATGCTGCCGATGGCGAAGTGCAGGAAGGGGGAGTCCATGACGCGCGACAGGCTCACCGTGAAGACGCTCAGCGCGTCCAGCCGCACCAGTTCATCGTGAATCGACTCCGACTCCACTTCGATCTCGGAACGCTCCGTCAGCAGGGGGAGGACGCGCCCTTCGACGCGCCCGAGAACCTGCTCCACGGCGCTGATCGGCTCGGTCAATTCCTCGGTGACGGCGGGCAGTTGCGTCAGCCCCATCCGGTCCTGCACCAGGTTCAAGCGGTTGAGCAGGCTGCGGCATTTGTCCGCGGCGGCGGTGGAGACCGCGGGGGCGCCGGCGGGGGCCTCCTCCGGCTTCACTTCCACCAGGTGCAGCACGCCGAGCCGGCCCAGGAGCGTGGTGACCTGGCGGGCATCCCGTTCCAGGATGACCATGTCCAGATGCTTCATTTTGGCCGGCGTCATCGCCATGACATTCTTCCTCAGCGCGTCCGTTTCAGGAGCATCGATTCAACTTCTTCGCGCGGCAGGCTGTGGCGGATCGATTCGGTCAGCCGGATCAGGTTGATCGTCTCAATCTGCTTCATGTAAAAATAGGCCACCGCCGCCGCATGGTCCAGCACCGATTCGGTGAAGCAGCGCACGGCCAGCCGGTACTGCTGGAGCAGCAGCAAGTCTTCGAGTCGCGTCAGGGAGACCGTTCCCTCGCGCTGGTCCGCGGGGATCACCGTGTCGGGAATCCGGCGCGTCGCCTCCTGGAGGTCCGCCGCGTCAAAAATCTGCTGCGCGGTGTGCGGGCCGAGGAACGAGACGGCGTGCGTCAGGTAGGGAAGGACATCGGCGTAATTGCGGTGGAAATTGAAGCGCGCGCGCAGCAGCAGCAGCAGGTCGCGCCGCCCCATGTCGAAACCGGCCAGCTTGCGCGGCCATTCATCCGCCTGCGCCGCCAGATACTTGAGCCGCCTCAGGTAGGTCTGATCGAGCGCCATATCCAGCGAGAACGGGTCCGGCTTGGCCGCGCGCCGCACGAACGAGCTCATCCCGAGTTGCAGGTGAGGTTCCGGAATGCCCCGGACGAAGTGCGCGAGGTCCTGCGCATCGAACATGGCATCGGCCGGCAGCGTCATCCAGCGGGGGAGGGGGATCATCAGCGCCTGCGCTTCCGTCCGGTTCTCGCGCGCCACGTAGCAGCGCATGGCCACCTTGATGTTCTCGACCTCGAAGCCGACCATCAGCCACTCGAAGAGCGAGAAGGTCGGGCCGGAGAGGCATCCCAGCACGCGGTCGAGCTGGCGGATGCTGTCGCGCACGACGTGCGACTCGAACTGCATGTGCCCTTCGAACGTCTCGGTGGGATAGAGGCGACGGAACAACTCGGGCAGGGTGCGGCTCTCGGTCAGGGCGGAAAGCCGTTCCGCCTCGAACAGGCGGCTGCGCATCCCCCGGATCTTGGCGTTGATGAAGTCGCTGGAAGTTTCCGACTGCTGGCGCCTCATCGGAGGGCAGCCACCTGGCCGACCACGACGGCGGTCGCCGCGGCCATGTTCACCCGCGAGGCCTTGACCTCGGCGGCATCCTTCGCCACCTGGCTTCGTATCTCCTCGGCGCGGCGGCTCTGCGCCTCCGCTGCGGAGGCGGCCACGGCGTTGTGCGCCTGCTCCGTCGCACTGCGCTGCGCCCGCTCCACTCGGCGCGCCGCTTCCTCGCGCGCGGTGACCAGCTGGCTCTGCGCCTGTTTCTGCGCATCGGCGACGATCTGCTGGGCTTGTTGCTCCACATCCAGCATGCTGCTGATCACGTCGCGGATGCCGGCTTTATCCTTGTCCACGCTATTCCTCCGTGCGCACGAGGTCAAGCAATTCGCTGGGGCTCTTGGCCAGCAGCGCCTTGTTGTGGAAACTGTCCGACTGCACCAACTGCGCGATCTCCGCCAGCGCCTGAATGTGCGGGCCGGGGTTGTCCACCTGCGCAAGCAGAAGGAAGATGATGTGCGCCGGCTTGCGGTCGGGGCTGCCGAAGTCGATCCCCTGGCGCGAGATGCCCACCGCGCCGACCAGGCGGCTGACGCTGGCGTGCTTGCCGTGCGGGACGGCGATGCCGTTGCCGATTCCCGTGGAGCCGAGCGCTTCGCGCGTGCGGATCGCCTCCAGCGCGGCCTCGCGGTCGCTGACCCCGCCGGTCTGCACCAGCAGGTCCACCAACTCCTCGAACGCTTCCTCTTTGTCGGCGGCTTCCATTCCCAGCTTGACCGACCCGGGGGCGATCAATGTGGAAAGGCGGATGTCGCTCTGGGGCTTGTCACTGCTCGCATTTTCAGACTTGCTTGATTTCTTGAACCAGACCATGGCCTCACCGAATAAGCTAAGTTTAACGGCTGATTGCAGCGACGGCGTCGACCGTCCGCTTCAGCCCAAATACTCTTCCGCAGAACGCAGAATTTCCTGCACCGCCGTCACCGTGGTCGCCTTCTTGATGCTCTCAATCGCGGCGATGTGGCGTCCGAGTTGAATGACGCGCGCGAGCAGCCGCAGCTGGACGTCCTCGCTTGGCGCGCAGAGCAGGAAGAAGACATACGTGCGCTGATGGTCCAGCGCCTCGAAGTCCGTCCCCTCCCGGCACAACCCGAGCAGCACGCGGGGCTCCTTGAACATTCCCGGCTGCGGGCGTCGCGGGTGGGGGACCGCAATCCCATGCCCGATGGCCGTGCTGACCATGCGCTCGCGTTCCAGGACGCTGTCGAGGAACCGCTTCGGCTGCCGGAGCAGCTTGGATGTCCGCAGAGGTTCCACGACCTGCTTGAGCACATTGTCCTTGGAACCGGGCAAAATTTCAAGGTTCATCAACTCCATCGGCAACAACTCGATGAGCGGCGCAAGGCGAGGCGGCTCCTTGCGCGTGGGGGCGCTACGTACGGAGGGGATTTCCATCTGTGCCATGAGCCAGTCGTCGATCACCGACCGCATGAAGCGCCACTGGCTGGCAACTTTCGCGGCCGGGATCTTCCCGGACTGGGCCATCCGGAGAACGGACTTCTCGGACACCTGGAGGTAATCAGCCACCTCCTCAAGCGTCATGACCTCCTTGACGGCCAGAATTCGATCCATGTTCATCCTCCAACTCCAGAAGTACGCTCCGGCGTCCAGTGGTGTCCATTATAGGCCATTGCAGGCCTGATTCAAAGCAAAAAACCTGAAAATTCCGTATCTCGATTTAGGCCGTCACCTTACAAAGAGCTGGGCGGCGTTGCGAACTCCCAAGCGCGCTGGGACAGCGCGCTCCACCATGGCCGATTACAAAGAGCTGGGCGGCGTTGCGAACTCCCAAGCGCGCTGGGACAGCGCGCTCCACCATGGCCGATTACAAAGAGCTGCGCGGCTGTGCGAACTCCCAAGCGCGCTGGGACCCATTCGAAAGGCTCAGGGCAAGCAGCGCGCTCCACCACGGCGTATTGAACGCTCAGCCCTTTGCCGACAGCAAATGCAGAGAACGCTGTTGCCGTCACTTGAACGTTGGACGTTGAACGTTGGATGTTGAAAGTTGAATCCGTTGCGTTGCCGTGCTTGACCCTGACCCGCACCGGTGCTATCCTCTGCTGCGCAACTCGTGCAATTCAGGAAATCCAGTGAAATCGAGCCAGAGCACTCCAGCATACTCGACCGGCGCACTCATCGCCGTGGCGCTCGTCGGAGGCTTCCTGGCCGCCTTCCTCATCTACCCGATTCTGTACGTCTTCAAAGAAGCATTCTGGGTCGACGGGAGCTTTTCCCTCAAATTCTTCGCCATCCTGTTCAAGAACCCCACCTACCTTGAGGCGATCGGCAACAGCCTCGGCATGGCGCTGGCCACCACGGTCGCCACGGCGTTCGTGGCCGTCCCGCTGGGCTTCATCGGCGCGCGCTACAGCTTCCGCGGCAAGGCCGTGCTCACCGGGTTGCTGCTGGTGCCCATGATCATGCCCCCCTTCGTGGGGGCGATCGGAATGTTCCGCCTCCTCACTCGCGGGGGAAGCATCAACCTGCTTTTAGGTAAGATCGGGCTTCCAGCGATAGACTTTATGGGGGCCGGCGGATTTTGGGCCGTCGTGGCGCTGCAAGTGCTGCATCTCTATCCCATCATGTACCTTAACGTCGCCGCATCGCTGGCGAATGTGGACCCTTCGCTGGAGGAAGCGGCGCGCAATATGGGGGATAGCGGCCTGCGCCTCTTCCGCAAGATCACCTTTCCCCTCATGATGCCGGGCTTCTTCGCGGGAGCGGTGCTGGTCTTCATCTGGTCCTTCACCGACCTGGGCACGCCGCTCATCTTCAGCTACCGCCGCGTGGTCGCCGTCCAGATTTTCGACATGATCAGCAACCTGAATGCGAACCCGATGGCCTACGCGCTGGTGGTGGTGGTCGTCCTCCTGACCGCGACCGCCTTCCTGGTCGGGCGGACCTACCTGGGCAAACGCGGCTACGAGATGCTCTCCAAGGGAGCCAGCGCGCGCGCCGAACGCCCCGCCGGGCGCAGGCTGACGGCGGCGATCTGGCTCGGCGTCGGTCTGCTCCTGGCCGTGGCGCTGCTCCCGCACCTGAGCGTCCTGCTGACCTCCATCTCGGGCCAATGGTCCGACACCGTCCTGCCCACCACCATGACGGCCGAGCATTACGGGCAGGCTTTCCACGACCCCATGGCCATGGCCGGGGTGCGCAACAGCCTGCTGCTCTCGACGGCCAGCATGTTCATCGACATCGTGCTGGGGATCGTGATCGCGTACATCCTCACGCGCAAACGCTTCCCCGGCGTGGAGGTGCTCGACCTGCTGGCGATGCTCCCGCTCGCGCTGCCCGGGCTCGTGCTGGCGTTCGGCTACGTCGCCTGTTTCCGCAACACGCCGCTGGACCCGCGGGGGAATCCCTTCCCCATCCTCATCGTCGCCTACTCCGTGCGCCGTCTGCCGTACATGGTGCGCGCGGCCGTCGCCGGTTTCCAGCAGACCAGCGTCTCGCTCGAAGAGGCGGCGATGAACGTCGGCGCCACCCCCACGCGCGCCATCCTCAAGATCACCCTCCCGCTGATCATGGCCAACCTCATCGCCGGCGCCATCCTCACCTTCTCCTTCGCCATGCTCGAGGTTTCCGACAGCCTCATCCTCGCCTCGCGAATTCAGTACTACCCGCTCACGAAGGCGATCTACGCGCTGCATCAGGTCACCGGCTCGGGCGATTTCATCGCCAGCGCCATGGGTGTGCTGGCCATGTTCCTCCTGGCGGGAACCCTCATCGCCGCCAGCGTGCTGCTCGGCAAAAAGATGGGGCAGTTGTTCAGAGTGTAATCCGGCTTCTCTCGCTTCGCCTTCCATTTTCAGGAGCTTGCCGCCATGCAATTGTCCGAGTTTCAGGAACTGATCGAGAAGACCTACCTCGAGCGCGACAGCGCGCGCGGCATGGGGGGGACGTTCATGTGGTTCACCGAGGAGGTGGGGGAGTTGGCGACCGCCCTGCGCGAGGGGAGCCGCGAGGAGCAGGAGGCGGAGTTCGCCGACGTGCTCGCCTGGCTCTGCACCCTTGCCAGCCTCAAAGGCATCCGCATGGAGGAGGCCGTCCGCAAATATGCCAAGGGCTGCCCGCGCTGCCGCAAAATTCCGTGCAACTGCGCGGCGACAAAGTGCTGACAGAGCGTGCGTCGGTTCCGTGGGCGTCATTGCGAGGAGTCTCCCCGCGCAGCGGGGAACGACGAAGCAATCTTTTTGGACCCCATGTGCCAATGAGTCGGCCCCCGCCCTTGGCGGGGTCCTCGCAATGACGCGCGTATTGCATGTGGGGTGTTTTGCGGACTATAATTCCACCAACGCATTGGAAAGTCCATCTGGAGAAAGGAGCCGGCGATGTTCGATACCTCCAGCTTCGCAGGAGGGGCGCATCCGGCGTTCCCGCTGGCCGCAATCCTCATCGGCCTCGGCGTGGTTGTCTGCGTGAGCATCGCGATTGCAATCGTCGTTTGTTTCCTCATCTCCGACGCGTTGAAGCGGCTGCCTCCTTCCTTCCGCAAGATGGAACCGCCAATGGTCTGGCTGCTGCTCATCCCCTGCTTCAGCCTCGTTTGGAACTTCCTGGTATTCCCCAAGGTCTCCGAATCGTACAGCGCTTACTTTGCGGCGCAGGGACGTACCGACGTGGGGGACGCGGGGCGCGGCATCGGACTGGCCTATGCCATCTGCGTCGCCTGTTCCATCATCCCGTGCGTCGGCTATGTCACCGGAGCGGCGTCGCTGGTGCTGTTGATCATCTACCTCGTGAAAATCACCGGCCTGAAGAACCAGGTGCAGCAGACCCCGCAAGCTTGATGGGGATGTTGTCATGGACGAATTGATCGAGCCACCCGCCTCTTCGCCGTCGGTGCCGGTAGGGGCAAGGCATGCCTTGCCCCAGCGGGGGCGCAGGGGGTTCGCGTTGAGCGGCCGGTTCTTAACGGCTCTGGCCGCCGCGGCGGTCCTGGCGCTCAGCTTCGTCTGGTCGCCGGAGGCGCTGCCCAAGGTCTCGCTCTGCTACTTCAACCATTGGACGGGCCTCCCTTGCCCCGGCTGCGGCCTCACGCGAGGCTTCTGCGCCTTGTCGCATGGCCGCCTGGGGGAGGCATGGGCGCTGAACCCCTTCAGCCTGGTCTTCTATCTCATCGCCATCGCGCTGATTCTCTGGCCGCTGGCCGCTCGGCTCACGCCCGGCGCGGAACGCATTCTGTACCATCGCCGGGCGCTGCTCCTCGTGCCGCTGGTTCTTGGCAGCATGTTGGTGTTTGGCATCGTGAGGCTCTTGCGGCTGGTTGCAGCCTGAAGCGCCTCGCTATCTTGGAAAGGGACGATCATGGGTGAGACGAAGCCGCCGACCCCGCCCGCCGCTGCGGACGGCTCAAAGCCGCTGACCGGTGACGAGAAGACGATGGCGATGCTCTGCCACTTGCTGGGCATCTTCACCGGGTTCCTGGGCTCGCTGATCATCTGGCTGATCAAGAAGGATGAGAGCGCCTTCGTGAACGATCAGGGGAAGGAAGCGCTGAACTTCCAGTTGACGGTGCTGATTGGCTACGTCATTTCCTGCATTCTGATCATGGTCTTTATCGGGATGGCGCTCTTCCCCTTGCTCTGGATCTGCAACATCATCTTCTGCATCATGGGGGCGGTTGCGGCCAATCGCGGAGAGTTGTACCGCTATCCGGTGAAGATCCGGTTCATCAAGTAGGACGTTCAGCGCGCGAGATGGAAAAGGGGTCGGGCTGCTCTTCCGACGTTGGGAAGGTTGCCTGACCCCTTTTTCGTACTCGCTACTTCGGAGAGGGGGGTGGGGCGGCGAAAGGGTGGTTGGTCGCGGCACGAGACTTGGAGCGGGCACGATTGTGCGGTACGGTCCCTGGTGCTTCTTGGCAAGCGCGAGGAGTACTTCTCTCAAGATACTCTTTACGGAGTCTGCGTCAGCCTTGCCCAAGTTGTCATTTGCCCCGCGGTGCAACTGCTGAATGTGTCCTCATCAAAAGTCCACGTTGTCATGATCAGGCATGGACTGAAGATGCTGAGTATCGTTGTTCAGGACGACCTGCATTGTGTTCTCAGAGACATTGAGAATGGAGATTGCCGCCGTATCAAACGGAATTGTCCAGAAACGCGAGTTGTCCAGACGTTGCGCTTCGGCGAGGAGCAATTTCAGGACCACGCGATGCGAAACGATGCCAACCGCTTTCGTTGCGTGCAATTGGCCTAGCTGGAACAGCCGCGTTGTTGCGCGGCGTCGGACGTCGTTCAGCGTCTCTCCACTTGGAAAACGCATTCGGTGCGGCGATTTCTTCCACAGCCGGTAGGCGTCAGGGAATAATTCGCCAACTTCGGCGTCCGCCTTGCCTGTCCACTCGCCATAGTCAATGTCCAGAAACGCTGGATCTGGAAGAACCGTCAAGTCGCGGTTCGAAGCGATGATCTCTGCGGTCTCAGTGGCTCGGGAAAGAGGACTGCTGTACAGGCGAATCAGGGGCATCTGTCTTAGCGCCAGGGCGCAACACTGGGCTTCGCGTCTGCCGGTATCATTCAGCGGAATGTCCCTGCGTCCTCGAAAGATCTTCGCTTTGTTCCACTCGGTCTGTCCGTGTCGCACAAGGTAGAGGAGAGCCATGCCTTTCCTCCGCGTTAGATCGAAGTGTGACGCCAAAGACGATGGCGGAGCCATCAATGCCGCAGATGCTGGTTCCGCGTACTGGAGAGATTCGGCGATACGTGGCCCTTCAGCAGAGGCGAGTTCGTCCGCTCCATCATGGCCTTCAGCTTCGACCGGGCGTCATCGAGAAACGCCGCGCAGGCAGGAGTGCCGGCCACGTTATGCTGTTCCAGCGGGTCCTTCTCCAAGTCGTACAGTTCCTCGGGCGGCGGCAACGGGAAGGGGCCGCTCCGCTTAATATATTGCCACGTCGGGCTGCGCTGCACGTCGCTGTCGTCTGCGCGAATCCACGTGCCCGTCTCATGCTTCGCTAGCACATCCGGTTCGGCCCCGGCCGATTCCTCCAGCGTCACGGCGAAAGAGCGGATGTACTTGTACCGCTTCGTGCGCACGGAATGCATGGGGTCGTAGAAGGCATCGTAGTACAGGGCGCCATAAACCGCGTCCCGCTCTGCATAGGGCTTGCCGTCGAGCAGGTTCAGGAAGCTTCGTCCCTCCAACTCCTCGGGTACGGTGATGCCGCAAAGTTCCAGCAACGTGGGCGTGAAATCGAGATTGCTGATCAACGGACCGTATTCCCGCCCACACATGAAGCGGCCCGGCAACCGCAGAATCATGGGCACGCGTATGCCGGGGTCATAGTAGGTCGACTTGGCACGGGGGAAGGGAATGCCGTGGTCCACGGTGTACACCACCAGCGTGTGCTCCGCCAGACCGGTGCGCTCCAGCGCGTCCAGAACACGTCCGATGGCCGTGTCCATGTCCAGAATGGATTGATACAGCTCCGCCAGATCGGCCCGCACCTCCGGCGCGTCGGGCAGATACGGCGGCAGTTCCACGTCATTGGGGCCGAAATCCCTGGCCGGCCGCCATGGGCGATGGGTATCCTCAAAGCCCACGCAGGCGAACCACGGCTTGTCCTCGTGAACGGCGTTGCGTTCCAGCCAATGGGCCGCCTCGCTGCAAATCTCAGCGCTGGACGCGTAGAACTGCTGCGCGAAGATGCAGTCATACCCCAGCTCGCCCAGCATCCGCTGACTCTCGTGCTGCGCGCCGAAAAGATTGGTGGAGTACCCTGCGTCCCACAAGCGCTTGGCCAGGTGCACGGTTTCCGGAAAGAATGACCATCCGCGGTGCGTGAGCCCCATGAGCCCATTCTGGTGCGTATAGAGACCCGTAAAGAGTCCCGACCGGCTGGGTGTGCACTCCGGCGCGCTGGTGAAGCAGTCGGTGAACCGCACACCCGTTGCGGCGAGCTGGTCCAAGTTCGGACTGCGCACGGCGCGATGCCCGTAGCAATGCACGTAATCGCCCAGATCGTGCGGGATGAACATGAGAATGTTCGGACGCTTCGCAGCCATGGCGGCTCCTCCCGGCAGAAAGCTCCAATGATACCGCTGGCGAGTCGTTAGCGGCTCGCTAACACGTCCTTTTCATGCCGCCGCACTTCTGACGGCCAGGCTTCGCCCACGGGCGCATTCCGACTCAAACTGTGCGCGTCCCGCGCCGCGCCAAACTGGTCTCTTCCTGTAAGCCTCAGCTTGCCGCTGGCTGATGCGGACGTTGGCAGGCGTAACGAGTTTCTTGCGACTGGGCGCTCCACGCCTCAGTAGCTTCTCTTCTTTGGCCACCGCGAGAAAAGGGGCCTGCATTACTGCAAGTTCCTTTCGCACACATGGTAGGGGGCCGGGGCTGCTTCTTCGCCGTCGGGAAAGTTGCCTGACCCCTTTTTCGTGTTCGCTACTTCGGAGGGGTGGCCGCCGGTGCCGGGGCTTTCGGTTTCGGTTCCCATACCGTCTTGACGCAGCGGAATCCGACGTTGATGTATCCCTGGTTCGCCTTGCCGATCATCCGGCTCGCGCAGGCGGCGGTTGCGTCGATCGTCAGGTCCGCGGGGGGGGCGGCGTCCGGCTTTTCCACGACGCGGTTGCTCTGCGTGGGGGTATTGGCGGCGATGTCCACCCGGCGGATCACGCCGGTCGGGTCGCGGAACTCCATCCACTTGGCCTCGAACCGAACCATCGTGCAGCCGGTGGACAGATCCATCTGCACCATGCGCTTCTGGTGAGAAGCGGCGTTCTCGACGTTCACCGGCCACGTTCCGCCCAGCGTGCCGTCGGCGGCCACCTGTTGACGCCACTCCACCCAGTCCTGGCATTCCGGAAGCCAGCGTTTCACGGAGACCCGCGCCGCGCCGGGGGTGGGCGATCCCAGGAAGATGATATCCGGGCTGGAAAGGAAGCGGACGTGCTGGCCGGGAGCCTGCGGATCGGCCGTCAGCACCATCGCGCCGTTCCCCTGCGCGGTGGTAACCACGCAGGCGGTTCGCCCCTTCTCAATGCCTGCCCATGAACTTCCCTTCACCACGCCGTCGCCCGGCGTCGGGGAGGTGCGAGTCCACTCCGCCATGTTCCCGGCCATATCCAGCGCGCCACAGAAACTCTTATCCTCCGGCGCAGCGCCCGCAGCGGCGGGCCCGAACGCGAGGATGGCCATATTGGGCTTCCAGTCCGCGCCCCAGGGATAGCGGAGTCCCTCCGAGCCGCGCGCCGCGCACTCCCACTCCTCTTCGGTGGGGAGGCGCTTGCCGGCCCACTTCGCGTACGCGGCGGCATCGTCGAGCGTCACCCCGGCCATCGGCAGCGATTCCGTCCCGGCGGGGGGCGTTCCATCCGCTCCCCATCCGGCCGGGAGAGGACGGCCCGCCACGCTGGCGAACTGTGCGTACTGGCCGCGCGTCACCTCCGTCCGGTCAATGTACAAGCCGAAGGGGAGCGTCACGCTGCGCGCGGGGTTCCCCTCTGCGCCGCCGACCTTGTAGCTGCCCGGGGGCGCCAGCACCATGCCCTCCGGCGGCGCAAGTTTCGTTGCGGCGGTGACCAGCAGATTCAGCGCGATCGTGTCGTTTGGAATGATCTCCAGCGCGCCCCCGGCCGACTGCATCGCCTCCGCCCAGCGGCCCGCCGTGGAGGACTCCTGGCTCAATCGGGCCAGGCGGGTGAACTCATCCACCTTCTTCTGCATCCGGCTGAGTCCCGACGTGATGGCCTCGTCGCTGATCCCGAAATTCGCGCCCGCCTCCTTGTAGATCGCCAGCGCTTCCCGCCAGTGACCCTCGTTCTCCTGGCCGGTGGCGGCCTCGGCGTACTGCCGGGCAAGTTCCGCGCGCACCTTCTCCAGGCGCGCCCGCGCATAGTCGTTGTACGTCTTCACGATGCTCACCGGCGGACCGGCCAGAATCCGCTGATACTCCTTGAACGCCGCCTTTAGCGCGGCGGGGTCATCCTTCTTCACCATCGCGTCCACTGCCGCGCACGCCTTGCTCGCGGCGGTCATCGTCTCCGTGATGCCTCGTCTCAACTCGGAGGCCCCCTCGGCGGATGGCGTACCGGGGTACTGGCTCAGCAGGGCGCTCAGCGTCGCGTCCGCCTCTTGAATCTTCCCCTGGCCATGCAGCGACTTGGCCTCTTCGAGCAACTTGGCCGCCTCGGCCGCCTTGCGCTCGCGGGCGGCGGGAATCGCCGTCGCGGCAATGACCAGCCCGATCAAAACCACCCCCACGATCACCAGCGCCGCGATCACCTTCCCCCAGGGGAACTTCGGTTTCCGCTTCGGCTGCGGCGCGCGCGGCATGACGATCTCCGGCTGCTGCGCCGTCGCCGTCTCCACCTGGCTGCGTTCGCGGTTCTCGTACTGGCCCAGGAGGCCCAGCGCCGTCGAGTCCTTCGGCGCGATCTCCAGCACCTTGCGGCAGAGCGCCACGGCCTCCGTCAGGTCGCCTCGTTCCGCCGCCTCGTTCGATTCCTTCAGGTACGCGCGCTTGAGGTTCAGATTCCCCAGGACGATGCGCGCGCGCGTCAGGTTCTGGAGCAGTTGCGTATCCTGCGGCAGATACCGGACGGCCTTTTCCCATGCCGCCACCGCGCCGGCGGGGTCGCCGTTCTTCAGCAGGCGGCTCCCTTCCGCCTTGGCCGCGAGCGCCTCATCGCGCTTGGCCGTCGTCTCCTTGCGCCGCTCGGCGACGTCCTTGTAATCCTCCGGCAGCGATTGCAGCATCTGCATCGCCAGGTCATAGCGCCCCTCGGCGATCAGCCGCAATCCGGCCTCGTACGTGCGCCGCTGGAACACCTCCTTGCGGCTCTTTGCGCGCTCGATCCAGAGCTGCGCGTTTTCGCGGATGGTGGCGTACTCGCGCGTCTTGAACTTCATCAGCTTGCCCAGTTCCTCGATGGCGGCGTCGAACTGGCGCTCCTCCAGAAACTTCTTGACGCTCAGTTGTATCTGCTCGGCGAACCGGCGCACTTTATCGCGGTAGGCTTCCAGGTCCTCTCCGCAGGAGCGGCAGGCCGCCACGTCGATGCGGTTCTTGTTGTGGCAGGAGGGGCAGCGGTCGAAAAGGTCCTTCAAGGGGGCGCCGCAGCGGCACGTCTCCGCCTCCGGCGCGTTCTCGAAGCCGCACTGCGCGCAGGCGACGCTCAGGGTGCCGGGGATCTGCTCGCGCGCCTTCGCCGCGTCCGCTTCCTCCTGCCGCTCCCGGTCCGACTGCGTCACGCGCGGCGTCGAGGCCAGTTGGCGCAGATCGCGCAGCATCTCCTCCGCCGAGGGATAGCGCTCCTCCGTGTCCATCTTGAGCGCGCGCAGGATGATCTCGTCCCAGCGCACGTCCAGGCTGGGGTCGAACTCGGAGGGCATCTTGAACATCCCCAGCGGCAGCGAGCCGGTGAGCATTTCATACAGGCAGATGCCGAAACTGTACAGGTCGGCGCGCGCATCCACCTTCTTGGCGCTGATCAACTGCTCCGGCGCCATGTACTTCAGCGTGCCCATGGACTGGTTGTCGCGCGTGATGTCCATTCCGCCGCGCTGCTTGGCCAGGTGCGCCAGGCCGAAGTCGGCGATCTTCAGGACGCCGTCCCGGTTGATCATGATGTTGCCGGGCTTGATGTCGCGGTGCACCACGCCGCGCTTGTGCGCGTAGTCCATGCCGGTCAGGAACTGATCGGCGATGGGGATGATCTCCTCGGGGGGCAGGCGCGTCTGCCGCTGGAGGCGGTCCTTGAGCGTCTCCCCTTCGACGTACTCCATCACGATGAAGTACGTCTCCCCCTCGCGCCCCCGGTCGATCACGTTGACGATATTGGCGTGGTTGAGGCTGGCCAGAACCGCCGCCTCCCCTTCGAAGCGGTCGACGAACAGCTTGTTCTTGGCGAAGTCCTTGGGGAGAATCTTGATGGCGACATAGCGGTTCAGGGAAAGTTGCTTCCCCTTGAACACCACAGCCATGCCCCCCGCGCCGAGGATCGATTCGATGACGTAATTGCCCAGCCGCTGTCCCGGCCGGAATCCCGGCGCGATCTCCTCCGCGATTTCGGAGGCGTCCCGGAGGGCGGACTGGGGGATCAGCGCTTCGCAATGCGGGCAGGCGAGGCGCTGCAAATCGTCATCGGCGCTCAGCGTGAACTCGTGAGCGCATGCGGGACACTGGACGCTTCTGCTGCCTTCGGCCACGCGGCGCATACCTCCGCAAATGCAATCCGGTTGCATCATAACTATCGCTATTGCGGGCAGATGTCAAGTATGGAAGCGGTCATGAAATGCGAAGGATGAAGTGTGAAGCGGGAAGAAAGGAGGAAAGCTTCAATTTCCCGGTCGATTGCACAGGCCCGCATCATGCGATAGCATGAAAGGGCAGACGCCATGGCTTTGGGGAGAAAGAATGCTCAATACTATAAACGGGTCGCTGGCCGTCGCGTTGAGCCACGGTTCGCTGGCCGCCATCGGACTTGCCTTTCTGCTGGGAATGGTCGTCGGCTTCAGCCCATGCGTCTATCCCGTGCTGCCGCTTACGGTTGCCTATATCGCAAGCATCAGCAAAGGGCGCAAACTCAACGGCTTCCTTTACTCCCTCCTCTATGTCCTCGGCATGGCCGTCATCTACTGCACCATCGGCGTCATCAGCGCCGTCGCCGGCGGCGAACTGCGCATGCTCTGGGGGAACGCCTGGGTGATCCTGGCGTTTGCCAACTTCTTCATTCTGCTGGCCCTGTGGCAACTCGGCGTCATCCGCATCAGCCTCCCGCAATGGGCCGGAGGGGAGCGCAAAGGGGGAGTTCTCGGCGCGCTTGCGGTCGGAGCCGCATCGGGGCTCATCGTGGGTCCATGCACCGTTCCCGGGCTGGCCGCAATGCTCGCGCTGATCAATTCCAGCGCAGCGCACACCGGTCATGCGCTCAACTTCGGCTCCCTGATCTTCGGCGTTCTCGCAATGTTCGCATATAGTTTAGGCCTCGGCTCGCTGATTTTGATATGCGGAACCTTCAGCGGCGTTCTGGCCAATCTACCCAAGTCGGGCCGCTGGCTGAACATAGTTGAGAAGGCATTTGCCGTAATTATGATTCTTCTTGCCGAATACTTCCTGATCTATCTCGGACACAGCCTGGCGCTTGAGACAAAGACCAATACCTCGGATTATCATAAGTCTCAGTCAGAACAGGTATTAAGCATTGGTAAAGCAGCCCCGGAATGGACGTTGAAGGGGGTGGACGGAGCGGCGGTGAGTCTGTCGCAATTCAAAGGCCAACAAGGAGTTATAATGGCCTTCTTCGCCACATGGTGCCCGGGATGCGTGGATGAGGTTGCGCAACTCGAACAATTCCAAACGAGTTATGACAACAGGCGGGTCGTTCTGATCGGGGTCAACGTCGCCCAACCCACGGACGCTCTCCGAGCATTTCTGTCGGAAAAGGGGATTAATTATAAAGTTTTGCTTGACGATAATGCCGCAGTTAGTGCAGATTATGGGGTGGAAGTACTTGGACTGCCGCTGGTTGTCGGCATTGGAGCCGACGGGGTCGTACGCTATATGGGTTCAGCGCTGCCGCCTGACCTGGACGCATTCGTGGCATCGCTGGAGCCGGGTGGACCCAAAGCGGAACCGAAGCGCACACCATGAGTTAGAAGGAGGGGAAGTATGGCGCAGGACGCCACGCCGCAGATATACGTCTGCCGGAATTGTGGACGCATGGCGCTGGCCGCGGGGCATCTTTGTTCTCCACGCCCCTTCAATCAGGTCACGCATTGCAGCTACTGCGGAGTGGTGGTGGAAGATCCGCGCCACCTGTGCGCACCCAAAGTCGTCCAGTTGCGTTACATCTGCCGCAACTGCGGTCGCGTCGCCGTGAGCAACGAATTCCTTTGCAGCCCGGTTGCGATTCCCCACGCGCGTTCGGAGATCATGCCGCCAAAGAGCGCGAGCATTGCGCCCCTCCTCCGCGCACGCGTTGCCCAAGCCGCATGCCAAAGCATCGAAGCCCGCCGCCGCGAAACCGGTGAAGAAGAGCAAGCCGGTCGCCAGGAAGAAGGCGACGAAGAAAGTTCTCCCCAGGAAGCCCGCTCCCAGGAAGAAGCCGGTTCCGAAGAAGAAGCCGGTTGCGAAGAAAGCAATTGCCCGGAGCCACAAGAAGCTCCCGGCCCGCAAGCCGGCGGCGAAGAAGAAATCGCGAAGGTGAGCTTCGCTTCTTCTGCGTGGCCTGTCGATAGAGTGGGGTTCGCATGACGGGCGGGGAACAAAGCCATCGACCGGGGGGGCGCATCTTCTGGCGCTGTCGCATCTGCGGATACGTGGCGGAAGGGGATGAGCCGCCGCGCCTCTGCCCCATCTGCGGCGCAACCCGCGATCACTTCGACCGCTTCGACCCGCCTTCTCTGCCACGGAGAACGACGAATTAATCCACAGATGAACACTGATATACACTGATACGGAAGAACAAAGGCGATTACTCCATGGCGTTCTTGTTCTTCATATCAGTGCCCATCTGTGTCTATCTGTGGACTCTTGCGCCGTTCGTTCTGTTATTCCCCGCCACGAACCGCCGATGCCGCGACTCCGCCTCGCGCGCCAGCATATAGAGCAGGTCCGACAGCCGGTTCAGGTACACCAGCACCAGCCGGTTCGGCACGGCCCCCTTGCGCTGGAGCGCCACCGCGATTCGCTCCGCGCGGCGCGCAATGCACCGGCAGATATCCAACTGCGCCGACATCGCATTCTCGCCTGGGATCAGGAAGCAGCATTCCGTCAGCTTCACCCGCCGCTCCAGCCCCGATATTTCCTTCTCCAGCCGCTTCACCATCGCGGCATCCACGCGGAACTCCAGCCGTTTCAGATCGCGCGGCATGCAGGCGAACTCGCTGCTCACGATGAACAGGTCGCGCTGCACGGAGTGGATCAGCGCGCGCAGCTTCTTCGCGCGCACCCCGCTCTTCACCAGCCCGAGCCACGAATTGAGTTCATCCAGCGCGCCCACCGCCTCGATCCGCGCATCCTCCTTGCGCACGCGCCGCCCGAACAGCAGCTCCGTCCAGCCGTGGTCGCCTACGCCGGTTGTGACGCTCATGGCATCCAGACTCCCAGAAGATAGATAACCAGCCGAGTCGCCTCTTGCCACGTACGTCCAGTGATGGCACCAGTATCAGTCGGGGTGCGCATGCTGTCAAGCCGTTTCCTGTAGTGGCCGTATGTGGCGCGGACTATCCAGTCCGCGTCGCGGGGCGAAGCCAAGCGGTAGGAGGATGCGGAAGGAACGCACGATGATCGCGGGTTAGATAACCCGCGCCACATTGGGTTCTCTCTATTGGGGGGAGGTGCAAGGTGGAAGGAGGGCAAGGCATGCCTTGCCCCTACAACCGCAGAATGCCGCGAGGGCTGGGCATGCCTTGCCCCTACACCTGCGGATAGGGTCGGCACTCCCCCGCTTGACGTAATTCCCTCCGCCGCATAGCATAGAGCTATACGCCGCCGGCAGCGCGGCGATCAGTTGCCTTCCAGCGGAGAAACAGCCTTGTGCCCCGTGCAGACTCCGCCCCCGTTCCTGCCGCTCTCGCTTGAGGAGGCCGCGGAACGCGGCTGGCAGGAACTCGACATCATCTTCATCACCGGCGATGCCTACGTGGACCATCCCTCCTTCGCCCCGGCGTTGCTGGGGCGGATGCTTGAGGCGCAGGGGTTCCGCGTCGGGATTATCGCCCGCCCGCGCCCGGACCATCCCGAGGACGTTGCGCGTCTTGGCGCGCCGAAGCTCTTCTTCGCGGTCGCTCCCGGCTGCGTGGACTCGATGGTGAACAACTACACCGCTCAGAAGCGCCCGCGACGCGACGACGATTACGCGCCGGGCGGGGTGGCGGGGGGGCGGCCGAATCGCGCGCTCATCGTTTACTGCAACCTCATTCGGCGGCAGTTCGGCAAGTCGGTGGCCATTCTCGCAGGCGGCGTGGAGGCCTCGCTGCGGCGCTTCGCGCATTACGACTACTGGGACGACGCCGTGCGCCGCCCCGTGCTGCTGGACGCCCCCGCGGACGCGCTCATCTACGGCATGGGGGAGCGCCCGCTGCGCGAAATCGCCCCCGCCATGCGCTCGCGGATGGCGCACCAGAAGCAGGGGAGTTCCCCCGCCGAGCAGTTGGCGGAACTGGCCGCCACGATCCGCGGCACGGTGACTCGGACGGCCGCCTCGGCCGCCGCCCCGGCGGGTTATCACCGGCTGCCCGATTTCGAGAAGGTGCGCGACGACCCGCTATCGCACGCGCGCGCCTTCACCGAGGAGTTGACGCACCGCGAGCGGGGGACGTTTCAGGACTGCGCGGGGCATCGCGTGCTGGCCGCTCCGCCCGCGCTGCCGCTGACCACCGAGGAGATGGACGCGCTCTACGATCTTCCCTTCCGCCGCCAGGCGCACCCCTCCTACAAGGAGCGCGTCCCCGCGCTGGAGCAGGTGCAGTTCTCCGTCACCAGCCACCGCGGCTGCTTCGGGGGCTGCTCCTTCTGCGGGATCGTCACCCACCAGGGGAAGACCGTGCAGAGCCGTTCCTGCGATTCCATCCTGCGCGAGGTGCAGCGCATCGCGGAACATCCGGAGTTCAAGGGGACCATCCGCGACATCGGCGGACCCACCGCGAACATGTGGGGGATGGGCTGCCGTCACAGCAAACCCTGCGCGCGGCCAAGCTGCCTTGCGCCCGTCATCTGCCGCAACCTCAACGCCGATGGCATGCCGTACGTCGCGCTGCTGGACCGCGCGCGGCAAATCCCCGGCGTCAAGCATCTCTTCATCACCAGCGGCGTGAGGATGGACCTCGCGCTGGAGTGCGAGCCGTTCATCGAGGCGTTCGCCAGGCACTACACCAGCGGCCACGCGAAAGTCGCGCCGGAGCATGTCGTGCCGGAGGTGCTGGAACTGATGCTCAAGCCCGATGGCGCAGCCTTCCTGAAGTTCCTCGAGCAATTCCGCCGCGCCACGATTCGCGCGCGGAAGGAGCAGTACGTCCTGCCCTACCTCATCGCCGCGCACCCGGGGTCGACGATCGAGCATATGATCGAGGTGGCTCTGTTCCTCAAGAAGAAGCATCTGCGCGTCGAGCAGTGCCAGCTCTTCATTCCGCTGCCGGGCACCGCCAGCGCCGTGATGTACGCGGCGGAGATCAATCCGTACACGATGAAGAAAGTCTTCGTCGAGAAGCAGGCGCGCCGCCGCGAGATGCAGAAGGCGCTGGTGCTCTACCATCTGCCGGAGAGCCGCGTGCTGATCGAGGAAGCGCTGACCATCGCCGGCCGCGCGGAACTGGCGCAAGGTCTCCTCCCGCGCCCGGGCGGCATGTGGGCCCCGAACCCCCAGCCCAAGCCGGAGGCGGAGCCGGTCCCGAAGCGCAGAGTCGAGGAATCGCGGCGTCCTAAGGCCAGGAAGTGGGGCGCGCACAAGCCTCACCGCAAGCCGGACGGAAAACCCGGCCGTCGCCACAAACCGGACGGGGAGCAGAAAGTGCGCCTCGACCCTGGCGACAAGCGCTTCTCCTGGAAGAAGCCGAGCGGAGAGCAGCCGCCGCGCGGTGAGGAAGGGCGCGGGCGTTCGCGCGGGCGGAAGCTGGACGAAGTGCAGGGATCGCACCGGGAGATTGAGGCGCCGCGTTCGTCTCGGAACGCCGGTCGGGCGGGGCCCGCCGCGCCGGGATCATTTGCACACCGGAAGCCCCCATTCGGGAAGAAGAAACCGGGAGATCGTCGTGGAAAAGGGTGAGATTGCCGCGCGCGAACCTTGCGAAGGTTCGTCCAATCCTTCGCAAGGTTGTTCCGGCGCTGACGAACCTTGCGAAAGGCTAAACGAGCCTTCGCAAGGTGTGGTCTCGCCAGCCTGCCTTGTCATCGCGATGGCCCTCCTGCTCCTCTTCGTCCTTCACGGCCTCCAGTGGGGGTTGCCCTCCGAAACGCGCAACATGCTGACGATGGGGCCGGACCGCGCGCAATGGAAAGCGCCCGCGCTCTCCGCGGGCGAAGCGGAGGACCCGTGGGCGGCGTACCCCAACTTCACGCGCCCGGACGTGAAGCGCAGCGGCTCGCACGCGCGCAGCGCGTTCAACCCCATTCGTTCCTACCATCCCGATGAATACGTGATCCTCAAAAGCCTCAGCGCCATGCGTCCGGCGGAACTGAAATTGTTCCCGGGCTTCTTCGCGTGGCCGGCGCTGCAATTCTACATCGTCGGCGGGGCGCTCAAAGTCAGCGGCTGGCTCGGGCTGGTGAAACTGGTTTCGGATATCAACTTCTATTTCCAGAACCCCGGCGAGATGGCCAGGCTTTACGTGGTCGGGCGGGTCGTCACGCTGTTGTTCGGCCTCGGCGCGATTTTCCTAGCATGGATGGCCGGGCGGAAGCTCCTGGGGGAGATGGGGGGCGCCGTCGCGGCGCTGCTGTTGGCCGTGACGCCGCTCTTCGCCGTCAACGCGCACTACCTCACCGCCGACGTGCCAATGCTTTTCTGGGTGCTGCTGACGTTCTATTTCTCAATAGGCATCATGCAGCGCGGTCGCCGCCGGGATTATCTCCTCGCGGGGGCGGCCCTCGGCCTCGCCGCCGCGACGCGCTATCAGGGGGCGTTTGCGGCGATGCTCATTCTGACCGCGCACATGATGAGGCCCTCCGAGGGAGGAGGGCCTGACGTT
>Ga0114951_10001377_pt1 | contig 30213 bp, 29 predicted proteins | sample AM7aDNAmetaG_FD_88677 | JGI IMG/M metagenome (GOLD analysis project Ga0114951, IMG submission 88677) | Freshwater microbial communities from Finland to study Microbial Dark Matter (Phase II) - AM7a DNA metaG | ecosystem: Environmental > Aquatic > Freshwater > Lake | place: Finland: Lake Alinen... | reverse complement strand
CGGCGCGTACAATATTAACAACCTCGAACAGACCGTCGGCCTGTTCAAAGGCTGCCTCGCCAGCCAGGCCCCGTTCATCATTCAAATCAGCAAAGGCGCGCGGAAATACTCCGACAAACGCTTCCTGGAAGGAATGATTCGCGCCGCCGATCAGATTTATCCCGACGCCATCTTTGCCGTCCACCTCGACCACGGCGACGAGGAGAACTGCTACGACTGCATCAAGTCGGGCTTCTACAGCTCCGTCATGATTGATGCCAGTCACCACGAATTTGAAGAAAACATCGCCATCACCAAGCGGGTGGTGGAGGCGGCCCATGCCAAGCAGATCAGTGTCGAAGCGGAACTCGGCCAGCTCGGTGGCGTCGAGGAAGACATTACCGGCTCGGTGAAACTGACCAAGCCCGATGAAGCCCAGGAATTCGTCAAGCGCACCGGCTGCGATTCGCTGGCCGTGGCCATTGGCACCAGCCATGGCGCATTCAAATTCAAGGCCGAACCCGGCAAGAAATTCAGCCTGCATTTTGAGGTCATCGAACAGATCCAGAAACTGCTCCCCGGCTTCCCGATGGTCATGCACGGCAGCAGCAGCGTCCCGAAAGATGAAGTGGACCGGATCAATGCCGCCGGCGGCAAGATCAAGGATTCCAGCGGCGTACCGGAAGATCAGTTCCTGCCGGCGGCCAAGATGGGCGTCTGCAAAGTCAATATCGACACCGATGGCCGGCTCGTCTGGACCCGGGTCCACCGTGAATTTTTCCGCGATAAGCCCGAAAAATTCGATCTCCGCGACGTCGGCGTGCCGTTCATGGAAGAATACGCCAAGATGATCGCGCACAAAAATCAGGTTCTCGGCAGCGCCGGGCACCTCGGTGAAGTCCGCGCCGCGATCACCAAGAAGTAAGCCACCGGTTCCTGTAATTCAGGGCGCGAAGCCGCAAGGCTTCGCGCCCTTTCGTTTGTGCGCATCTGCACACTCCCGCCAGATCAGAAAGCAGCCGAGATCGGGCCCGCCCGCATCGGCATTGCAAATTGGACCCGGCGGTCTGTCCCTACCAACAACTGAAGATTTACCGGCCATGCCAAGATGGTCCCATCTGCACAGGTTCCGCCAATTCCGCTTGCGTGCATCAAAGATCCGGCTAGCATGCCGAGGTCGCAGCAGAGATTATTGAGAACATGGTTTTGAATTAATTATGACCCTATGCCGCCCGGAGGGCCATCCCGCGACGGCGGGATCGTGGCCGCAGTGCTGAGACAAACGGACGCGATGCTTCGCGGCTCAGTCCAAGTTCCGCGCGTCCCTCCGATTTTATAACACGCTCTTAAAAAGGAACTCCATGGAAACATCATTAACAATGAAAATTTGCGTGCTTGGGTGTCTCGCCTTAATTGCCGGCTTTGGGCTCTATCTGTTCTTCAAGGGGCTCGGCAATGTCCGGAACGCGATTGCCAGCGCCCATTGGCCGAAGACCGCAGGCACGATTGTGGGGTCTGCGCTTTCGCATGACACCTCCCGCAACAGCAAGACTGGCGCCACCTCCACCACCTATGCCACCAAAACCACCGTTTGCTACCGGGTCAATGGCCAGGAGCAGACGACCAACCTGATTTTTTTTGGGCAGACCTTTGGCTCCGGTGACCCCACCGAGGCGGAATTACAGAACCTCCGCTATCCGGTCGGCGCTGAAGTTTCGGTCTCCTACAACCCGCGCGCACCCGGTGTAGCCGCGGTCAAACCGGGCTTGCATGCCGACACCTTCTGGCTGCCGGGCGCGGGGCTGGCCTTTGTCATTCCGAGCATCATGTTTGCCATCCTTTATCTGAGTCTGGATTCCGGGTTACCCGGCCTTGGAATTGGCCTGGGAATTTTTGCCGGCATCTTCACTACAATTGGAGTGATCATGCTGACCAGCGGATTGGTGCGGCTGTGGCACGGTCACGTCAGCCAGCGGTGGCCAGTCGCGCCCGGTCGCATCATCTATTCCAAGGAAAGCTCCGAGACCAGCATCACAGAGGTCCGTGACGAATTAGCGCACACGGTGACGCGGGATGCGCAACAGGTATACCAGGCCAATCTCATTTACGAATATGAAGTGAACGGCCACAAACACTATAACAATCAACGCCGGTTCGGTGAACTGGCCGGCGGCGGTTCTGAGCGCGCCGAAACCATTGCCGAGCGGTATCCAACCGGAGCCAAGGTCCAGGTGGCTTATTTCCCGGCCGACCCGGACTTGGCGGTGCTGGAGATCGGCAACTTCCGGGAAGGCATCGCCTTGCCGGCCATTGGCGCCGCTTTTTTTCTGTTTGGATTAGCCGTCTTCATTTGGGGAATCCCGACGCTCACGCGCCCTGAATTCTCAGAGCCCCCGCCCTTCCCGGTCCCGTGAGGTGGCGGGCCGCGCGCTTGACATTCCGCTTGATCGCTCAGGGATACATTTCACGCGGCAAAGATTATCCGTCGGTGAGTTCCTTGAAAGGGTTGAAGACCTTCAAGCCGGGGCGGCGAAAATCCTTGTCGTTGCCGGTGACGATGGTCAGCCCATGCCGACGTGCGGTCGCAGCGATGAAACTGTCTTCGGTCGGCATCGGCTGCCCGGCTTGTTCGAGAAGATACTTTTGATCGGCCCAAACATGGGCGGTGGCCGTGTTGAACGAGAGAATCCGTCCTTCCAGTGCATCCACCAACTCCCGCAGCCATTTCTGAAGCGCCTCGCGCTGTTGGCCCTCTTTCGTTCGAACCCAATAGGCCAACTGTGCGATGACGATGGTGCTCGTGAATGTTCGCGCCTCTTCCTTCGACAACCACGCAAGCACTTTGGGATCACCGTGGCGCTTGGCCGGCTGGCTTAAGACGTCTGCATCCAGCAACCAACTCATAGCTTGAGCTTCTTGGGATATTCTCGGCTGCGCGGCGGCAAATCATCCATCGGTACCGGGCATTTCTTCATCACTGCCAGCCAACTCTTGCCGCTCTTGACGCGGTGGAAAATCAGCGTGTCATCTTCGGCATCGAAGATGGCGTCGAACTGGTCACCCGGTTTCGCCGGCACCAGTGCGACCGGCACACTCAACCGACGTTTGGCATCCAGAGTAACGATCATGGTGGGATTATCCCACCCGATTGCTCTCTTGTCAAACTCCGCGTTTTATTCTTCCTCCCCGGCAGCGCGGGCCAGGACGTGGGCAATTCTATTCACGCCGGCCAACCAGACACTTCCTGGGCGAGGCGTTCCGTGTGACTGCCGGGGGCGATGTGGGCGAAGTAATGCTCGTCGGCAAGCGCGGCGACAAAGCGGTTACGTTAACCGGCGAGTTCAGTGGTAACGCGCCGGTCGGGATCGTCAAAGCCAGACAGGATGAGCAAGCGCCCGGACTCCAGTGGTTGTTTCCACTCCGGTTGGATCCGCTTGGGCAGCGAGCGAGCGGGACAAATAATGACTGGCGACGTGCCGCGCAGGAGGATCCGGAAAAATTCTTTTTCCCCGGCGAATGAAACCCGCTGATGATGCAGCGGCCTGCGTCGCGCCACCGGGCGGCTTGGTCATAGGTGGTGAGGATGGCGCTGCCGGGACAACTGGCGGAGCAAAAGATGGCTGTCTTGGTTTTGGACAGCAGGTCGAGATTACCGAGGGCGGCAAGTTGAACTGGATCGTCCTCGTCCAAGCATTCACGCAACCGTGCCGGGTCGCGGGCATCGGCGAGGTTGAGGATGGTGGGCGCCATGGCGGTTGGGCATGGCTATCAACCTACCACTGCTTCGATCCCGCAAGTGGAAATCGCGGCAACGCTTCGGCCACGTCCAGCAGTTCATCGCCCAAACGGAGCGCGGCGGCTGGATCGTGTTGGGCGATGTGACCAGTGATGTCGGTCAAATCCTGGAGCGCGTCCGGCGCGAGGATGATTTGGTAATCCGTCGAAGTTGTTTGCGGACTTGGGCGATGGGAATGCCCTCGCCACGATCCAATTGCGCAAAGCCCTGCTCGACGGCCTGCCGGAACTCTAATTCGTAAATGGCATCCGCCAACGTCGCCTCAGTCGGCAGTTTCTTCGCGACCTCCAACAGAATTTCTTTGGTGCTCATATGCAGTCAACTCCTGAAAAAATCGACGAAACTCATGGCGGAAACATAACCCATTTTCGCGGCAGTGTCAGCCCGAAATTCAACAGAACAGTTCATGTGTGTGCATCTGAGCACGGCCCCGGTCGGAGATTGTCGGGCGGGCATGCCTGTTGTGTCGGTCCGATAAGGACTCGCGACTCCTGTCGGAGCTGCCGCACCATGTGGAGCGAAACTTGTTCCACTCCAGCGGCGATCCAACTCCGCCGCCGCAAACCCGGAGTGCCCCGCCAACAGAACTGCGTCGAACGGGTTAAAAATCGGTTTTCGATAAAATCGTTGGTTGCAAGCACCGGCGGAATCCGGTACCTGGGTGAGAGCACAGGTGAAGGTGCTAGGTGAGGTTGGCAACCGCTACGGTTGGGATTCGCAAGCAACCGAAATCCACACCCATTTGACCGCTTCCATGATGAAATGTTCAATACCACCATAATTGCATCGGTTCCGGTTTGATCACCAAACTTCCAGATGGCTGGAAAATTGTTAGATGCAAGAAGATCCACGTCAAGACGAAGGCCAAGAGCAGCATGTACAGGATCAGTGTCCCGCGCTCGAAATCCTCATGGTGCGGATGCCAATGCGTCTGAAACCACCCGTGTCGCACATGTCATCACCTCTTTCCTGAGCCAACATACGCCCAAGTCGTGACTGGTGCAACCGCGTCAGAGCGGTTGGCGTGCGGCCAGCGGCTTGACCCGCCGCCTGTCGTTTATCGAACATGCTGGATATTTATTCGTGGCAGCCCCTGAAGCTCCGAACAGCCCCAGCATTCGGAAACACCTTTGGTTGCAGGGGTTTGCTGGCATCATCGACACTTGCCGCAATAGTTGGCACGGGGCCTGCAATAGCGGTTGCCATGAAAGCAACGACAATAGGAAGGGATGAAACATGAGCAACCGAAAGCACCGATTAACGCTGGGCGAACTGATTCGTGTGGTTTCTCAATATGCACGCAATGATGTTGAAATGAACCTGGCCGTCGCCGATCTGATGAATCGCGGGGTCGTGCGGAACACGAAACATCACAAGCGGTTCAAGGTGACCGGCTGACCATTACTCGATGGCCTGCCGTTAAACATGGGACCATTGGAGCAGGCTAACAGCGGATGGCGGGGTTGACAGCGATCCGTCGGTGCGTATGTTTTAGACGGCAAATGCCAGGGGCGTTTGTGGCGATCAAACAAATATCCTGTGGCGAGTTCAGCGGGTTTACTCAAGACTGGATTGGTTGAATCAATGAATGACGAGCCTTTAACAGTAAAGCTGCTCAAAGCTAAAGCCTACGAAACCTATGTTGAGCATGGTCGTCAGTCGGGGCATGAACTCGATAACTGGTTGCAAGCAGAACACGAAATCAAAGAGGATCCAGTTCGCAAGTTCAAAATCCTGCTCCACTCGTTACCATTGGATGCAGAAGTTTTGAAAGACCCCGCCCAGCTCGCCCATGACATTCAATCTCGGTGTCGGCAATGGTTTGACGCCAGCCGAACTGGAAACCGACTCCCCATCGCTGTTGCTATCTTGTTCACTGAATTATCATTGGTTGAGGTGCATTTGAATGGAGACTCATTTCTCCAGTCACCTGACCGACTGGAGCAACAAGAAAAAGAGTTTCAATCGCGGGGCGAAATCATTGCTTCAATCGAGCAAACGATTAAAACTCATCCAGAGTTGGAAACCCAACTCCGTCCTGATTTGGATCGCCTTTGGGCTAATTACCTGCCGATAACTGGCTCATTTTGAAATTGTCAGGTCGCCATCGCATTTGGCATAGTTCTGGATGTGGGACAGGTTCCGGTGTGGAACCTGTCAAAATTAATAATTTCATAGCGGCAGCAGGTTGGCTCTGATTTTTGTCCTGTTGGATTCGGTATCCTCTATCGAGTGCCAGCAACCTCACCGAAGGACAACCTCAAACAGCCTGTTGCCGCTAATTTTTTGGCATATCAGCGAAGGGCACCCGGCTTCCTGCACTGCTCAATCCAATGCTCAATGACGGGGTGTTGGTTGGATTCAGGAGCCTTCATTTGGATCATCCCTTGAATATCAGACATTTGCGCAGCACAAAATTAATCATCAAGGATATCAGGATGCTGGCACCAAACGCCACGGTTGTCGTCATCCCCATGGCTGGTCAGTTGTGGCCTGCTGACAATGGTCCTGAAATGACCGCCAACCGCTCCACCCCATTGTTGGTGATGTTCATGGATGGAGTTCCGTTGGCGTACAGATGCGCACATCCAGATTCCCGTACCGCTTCGTGTAGGCCGAATCGCCGGAGGGAGACACCAGATAGTTGCGTCCCTTGGGATAGTAACCGCGGAAGACTTTCAGCGCCGCGCTATCGAATGCGTCAGGGTTCCACTTGCATTCGATCGCATCCACGGCATCGCGGTGGTGCGCCAGAACGAAATCGATCTCATGCCCGCCTTTATCGCGCCAATACTGGACGGGCGTATCGGGAAAATGCGCCTGTAAATATTCCAAGACGAGATGTTCCCACAAAATCCCGAAATCATCCTGGCGCAGCGGGTCCCACCCGCGGGCAAAGCTCACGAAGCCGGTGTCAAAGGCGTACACCTTGGGTTGTTTCACCAGTTCGTGCTGGCCACCCCCATGGAATGGACGGACCAGGGTGACTGCGTGCGTGATTTCCAACGCGCGCAAATGACTTTCCACAGTCGGACGTGTGATGCCAAGCGCCGTGGCGGTTTTCGTCACTTCCAATTGCCCGCCGCTCTGCCGGAGGACGTATTCGAAGAGCGCATTGAACCGGTTCATGTCCCGGAAACCGAACAACCGCTGGATGTCGCAAGCGAAAAACGAATCCAGCCACTCTCGGTAAAACGCGGACTGCTTCGACTTCGCGAGCAGCGCTGGCGGCAGACCGCCCAGGAACAACCGCTGCGGCAACTTCACTCCGAATGCAGATAGTTCGTCCCACAACACCGGTGTCAAATGCACCAGCCGCTTCCGTCCCGTCAATGTGTCGCGGAACTTTTTGCTCGCCGCCAGCGTGGAGGAACCCGTGGCCAGAATCTTCAATTTCGGAAAATCATCCGCCCCGATTTTCAGCACGCGGGCCGGATCGCGCAATTGGTGAATCTCGTCGAACACCACGACCGGCTTGGAGCACCCCCTGAAAAATACCTGCGGATCCCGCACCATGTCCTCGACCGAGGGCAAATCGCAGTTGATGTAGAGCAGGCGGTCAACACCGAGGCTCTCGGCGAGCGTGGTTTTTCCGCTACGCCGAACCCCGCACAGCCAGACAATAGGAACCTCGCGCCACACGCGCTCAATCCGTTGCTGCCAGAAAGGTCTTTTAATCATGTTAGTGGAGCATACAGAGTATTCTACCAAATGTAAAGTACGGTAGCATCATGCCGGCAGGCATACCGGTGCGTGTTTTACAGGCCGCAAACGCACAGAAGCGCACTGATTCCCCTCCAACCACTACAACCTGCTGATAACTTCACTCCCTACGTTGGATGTGGCGAGGCTTGAATGAGCGTCGGGCTCTGCGTTATATGAATTGACCATGAAAAGAGCCGTTGGGAGATTGCCGGATGAGTGAGTACCAGTATTACGAATTTCAAGCTATTGACCGGCCGCTCACACAGCAGCAGATGGCCGAACTGCGTGCGGTGTCCACCCGGGCGCGGATCACCGCCACCAGTTTCACCAACGAATATCACTGGGGCAATTTCAAGGGTGACCCCGCGTCTTTGATGGAGAAATACTTCGATGCCCACCTGTATTTCGCCAATTGGGCAACGCGTCATTTTATGCTCCGTTTGCCGGCAAGCGTGCTGCCGGCAGCTGCAGTCGAACCGTATTGCGCGGGGTACGCGCTGTCATCCAACGTACGAGGCGAGCACCATGTCCTTTCTTTTCTGTCGGAGACTGAGGAACCCGAATGGGACGATGCCGGCGGCGACTTGTCGGCGTTAATTCCGCTGCGGGCCAGTTTGCGAAGCGGCGACTACCGGTGCCTGTACCTGGGCTGGTTGCTGGGCGTCGAACAAGGTGACGTAGACGACGATACACTGGAACCGCCCGTGCCACCGGGATTGAAGGACTTGGACGGATCGTTACAGGCGCTTGCCGATTTTCTGCGAATCAGTCCCGACCTTATCGTCGCCGCCGCCGAAACCAGCCCGGGACGGCGGCTAACCAGCGTCCCGCGCGAGCACATTACCGAGCAAATCGCCAAACTACCGGCAGCGGAAAAAGATGACTTCCTCGTGCGCCTGATGGAAACCGAAGATACCAGCTTGGTTTGGGAATGGAAGCACCGCATTCTGCAAGGCATTCCCGGTCAGCCCACCGGTAACGGTCAGCCGCGAAAGGTGTCCGCGCTGCTGGCGCGAGCCGAAACGATCCGTCAGTGCCGGGAGCGTGCCGAAGCCGACCGTCGCGCTTGCGAGAAAGCTCAGCGCGAACGTGAACAGGCAGCCCGGCGCGCGGCCGATTTGGATTCGCTCGCAGGCCGGGAAGGAAGCCTGTGGCAACAAGTCAGTCAACTGGTCGCCACCAAGCAACCGAAGCGTTACGACGAAGCCGTGTCAATCCTCAAGGACCTCCGCGATTTGTCCGAGCGAGAGGGTAACCAATTGCAATTCACGCAAGCCGTGAAAAAACTACGCGCCGATCAATCCCGCAAACCGTCCCTGCTAAACCGCCTCCATGCCGCCGGGATGTAGGACGACACCAGCCGGTTCAACGTGAGATGCCCTTAGTCTGGTGTGCCAGTGCCCGCAGAATCGTGTCCAATACGTCATCGAGTCGTTTGCCGACGTCTTCGGCCAGGAACCGCAAGATCTGATAGCCGTTCTCCTGTAGCAACAAATCCTTGCGCCGGTCGCGCCGATAGGCTTCCACACTCTCCAAATGTTGTGCCCCATCCAATTCGACCGCTACCCGCGCCTCCGCACAGAGCAGATCCACCTCCATCCGACCGCAGCCGTCAAATGGGATCGGTAATTCGGCGTTCAATTGAAACTTGCCGGCGGTTGCCGGTAACGATTCCAAGCGCCGGTAAAGAAATGCTTCGGTGGCACTACGTGCCCGTTGCACGCCTTCGCCGCCAAGTGTCGCCGGCCGAGCCGCGCTGACGAACAAGTGCGCCAGTGGCCTATCAACGCCGTCCCGCACCAATCGGCCCACGCTGGCGGCGTAATCCTGCTTCCACGCCGGATCCACCGGCAGCGGCACTTCCGTCGGCCACCCCGGCACGGCGCTGGCCGGCAACAGGATCCGGTAGCCAACCGCTTCGTAACCTCGGCAACGCCGGTCAAACATTCGCGCCAGCATCGGCACATCCAAGTCGGCGTAATCATACACCTGCACCTCACGCTTGCCCGCGTGGAGCCGATGCAATCGTCCGACGTATTGGGCAATCGTGCCGCGCCAAGATACCGGTAAGGTTAGGAACAGCGTATCGAGCCGCGCGTCATCAAATCCCTCCCCCAGATACCGGCCCGTGGCCAGCAAGACGCGGCCGGCATCAGCAGGAATGTTCGCCAACTGATCGGCAACGCTCTGGATCTGTTTTTTGCCCATTCCTCCGTGCAGAACGACGAGATGCTGAACCCGCGGTCGCAACAATTCGATTAGCCGTTGCAGATGTTCGTTGCGCTCGGTGAGTACGACCGGGGAGCGGCCTTGACCAACAGCGGCTACAACCTCCTCGCAAATCAACTGATTGCGCCGCTCGTCGGCGATGAGTTCATCGTACAGAGATTGAAACGCGGCGCGCAGGTCGGGTGAATCTGGTCGCTGGGAACGAAATCCGGTCGGCCGGACGAGCACGGTATGCTCGAATGGACGGGCTGCGGCCTGCACCTTGGCGTCCACCACGTGGCGCACTGGGCCGCATTGCATAAAGATGATTGGTTGGTGGCCATCCTTGCGGGTCACGGTGGCCGACAGCCCGGTGATGTATTTCGCTTTCGCGCGCCGGGCCACCTGCTCGAAGCTGTGGGCCGATAGGTGATGACATTCGTCCACGACCAAGTGGCCGTATTCGCCCACCAAATCATTGACAATGCCCTTGCGCACCAAACTCTGGATGACAGCCACATCGAGGTGTCCGGTGGGTTTCTTCCGTCCACCGCTGATCTGACCGATTTTCTTCGGCGGCACACCTAAGAAGGTCGACAGCCGTTCGATCCATTGGGCTTGGAGTTGGCGCCGATGAACCAGCACGAGCGTGTTGACGTTCCGCTGCGCAATCAACCATGCTGCCAAGACTGTCTTCCCAAACGCAGTGGTCGCGGCAAGCACGCCCGTGTCGTGGGCGAGCATCTTTTCGGCGGCAAGCTGTTGCTCTGGCCGAAGTTGTCCGTGGAATGTCATCCCCAACAGCCTGCCCGAATTGCGTTCGTCCCTGATCACAGGCATGATTTTCAGACTCTTCAGAAGAGCACACACTTCCTCCAAGCATCCACGTGGGAGTCCGAGATGCGTTCCATGGTCCTCAGCGCAACCGATGATACGCGGCTTGTCGTAGGTCGGTAGCCGCATTGCTTGGGCGCGGTAGAACTCTGGATTCTGGAACGCAGCGAGGCGAATCAAACGGTTCTTCAGCGCCGGGGGCATCCCGTCCTTTTGCAAATAGAGTTCATTACCCAGAATTATTTCCATCCGCTCCGGCAGGGGACCGGTCAGCGGCGGCGCGGAACGTTGTCGGGATGGCGGCAACTGCCAGGGCCTGTCCGGCTCTTCATCCGAAAGTTCCAAACGGACGCCCACGATCCGGCCTCGCGTCTCGGCTTCCCGCACGATGGCCGCGACGGTTGGGCGGTCGATCTTCTTCACTTGGGCCAAAAACGACCACTGATCCGGATAGGGAATCAATTTCTCGTCCAAGAAAACGCTGTTACCATTGGCGCGGGGACGGTTTTGCAGTGGCAATGCGATTAGGTTTCCAAATCCTCCCTGCGGCAGCGTGTCTTGATTTGGAAAGAACCGATCATAGGAGTCCAGACCGATGTCCGGCCGGCTCTCCATTGTCTCGGTCAATAAATTAGCCCCGAGCTTTCGAGCCACAGTGGCGGGAATGGCTTCGGCAAAAAACAACCAGACATGGGCACCCTTACCGGAACGTGATCGTTCGAGCGCCGCCGTCAGGTTCAGTCGCTGACACGTCTGAAGAAAAGCGCTTGTGTCCTGCTGCCAAGTGCCCTTGTCAAAATCAACAGCGAGGAAGAAACAGGTTTCATCCAGCAACATCGGATAGATGCCGGCCACGAAGTCGCGCCCCTGGTCGTCATGGCCAGTGAGATGTTGGCGGATCACCTCATCGGTCATCGGCAGGAGTCTGCGGTGAGGACAATGGGCGCACTTGACGCGCGGCTTCTCGCAAAGACCGCGCGCCCACTCGTTGGCGCAGACGGGTGCATAACCTGATTTGCCGGTCCGCCGGCTCTCGAACCGGCGCGGGTACACGTCGTCTCGGCCGCGAAACAGTGACCGGAACAAGATGATCTTGTCCTCCGGCGCGGAGTGAAGATCCACGTGTGCTATTGTTCCCATCTGATCCGATTCGCTATCCAAATTGCTGCCATCATCAAAAAGCCCCGGCTATTAACACTGCCACTGCTGAAACGTGTGAGCCAAGGAAAACCACTCCGAAGCAGCAGGCTATTGCTTCATCAAGTAATAGACTTTGCGAGGATCGCGCGGTCCGCTCCCGACCGGAGTAATCAGTCCGTTGGCGGTCAGGGTTGCGAGGCGATCCCGCGTGGCGCGTGTTGTCCGGTGAATCATTGTGGCGATCTTCTGGACGGAAAGCCCGGGGGTTCGCCGAAGCGCATCGAGAATTTGCTGGTCAAGGTCATTGGCGCGCGGCGGTTGGATACGGACGCCCGAAAAGGTCACGCGAAAACCCGTGCCGATTTCTTCCAGTTTTGGCTCCGGCAACCCGGCTTCAAGGCACGCTCGAGTCATGCGCTGGATGCCACTCCCCCACTGCTCAATCAGGTGCAGTTCATGGAACACCCGAGCGATGACCCGATTGCGGAGTTTGGAGATACCCTGACGAATCTCTGCAACAGTGAGCCCCGGCGGCAACGTGCCGGGATTATCCACCTCGATCCGGTCGTCATAGACTGCGACATGAATCGGTGCTCCGCGGAGCGCGTAATCGGAATGGACTACCGCATTCGTGACCGCCTCGCGCAAGGCCACGAGGGGGTAGTCCCAGCTTTCCACACTGCGAAGTCCAGCAATCTTGATGGAGTGGCGAATGTTGCGCTGAATAAACGCCAAGACTTCTTCCACCGCCCGAACGGGGTAACTGGTGATGTCCGCCGAATCTAGAATGCGGCTTTTGTCCAAACCATCGAAACGACCAGCCTTGATGAAAGCATCGGGGGAAACAACCAACCGATTTCGACCAAAGAGAATCATTCCTCCCACGGTAGGAACTTCTCGGTTCTGATGTCGCTTGGTGATGGCAAGTGTCTTAAGGTCGGTGAGTTTGAGCTTCCGAACGGGAGCAAACAACTCGGCAGCAACTGGGAAGTCAATCGCTTCCGAGTTCAGTTCCGGCAAGGCCTGTTCGTCATACGTTTCCCTGCTCACGAACCGCTTCAATTCTTCGATTTGGGCTGGATCGGCCAACCGATTCGTTGATCCCACTCGGACATAAACACCACCAGAAATACCTTGGGCTTTGAGATAATGCGGGCGCAGCGCGCTGGGGTGGACTACCACCGCAATCACGGCGGCTTTCCGCCAAGGAAGAATGAAAAGGTCGGGGATGAGGCGCGGTTGAATCAGGTCGCAAATCAGGTTCGCCAGTTGCTCTTCGGCGCGGGTTGGATTCGGCACACCGATAACATGGCGTGATTGATCCTCGACGCCAATCAAGACTGTACCGCCGGCGCCATTGGCGAAGGCCACCACGGTTCGCATGATTTTGTCGGGAGACGACAGATCTCGCTTGAACTCCAGCGTCTTGCCTTCCTGTTGTTGTAAGAGCTGCGCTAAATCCATGCTAGGAATTATACTAGGAAGAAAATATGCCGTCAACACTTCCCAGTTTGAAATTACACTTCACGGATTCCATCAGGCAATCAAGCACACATACTACTGCTACAAACTGCTACAATTCTTGTCTGCAAAAAAACGGAGATAGTCGATGGAGGTTGCTCTGTGGTGGGAGTTTGCAAGTAGCGCAACCACTTTATGGGAGGTGGGATATGCACCCACCTCCTTACAAGTCATAACTTATTGAACACCAAGTAGTTTGGTGGAGGCGGTGGGAGTTGAACCCACGTCCTCTGCAAAGTCGACACGAACGACTACATGCTTGTTTCACCTTTAAGTCTCGCCCGCAGAACTGCCGATGAACGGGCCATCCTGCGCGCCAGCCTCCAGTGATAATTTCGCCCATGGCCCTGAAGACAACAGCCACAAACTAACCTGCTAGTGTCGTCTCAGCCTGCTAGCAGGTGTCGCGGGTGAGACGTCGCAGTCAATTAAGCTGCGAGAGCGAGTTCTTCGTTCGCTGTTATGTTTTTGTCAGGTTTTTAACGAGGCCTCCCGACAACCTCGGCATGCCGCTCGCGCCCTCTCCACAAAGTCGAATCCGTTTCGCCCCCATGAAAGTCGCGATTAACAACCCAACTATACCTCCCAACCCGCCAAAAGCAAGGGTCCCCTCAAGCCTGAAAGACCGCCCGGATAAAGGCGTCGCCATGCACCGTGCCGAAACCGCCAGCCGCGCAACTGGCTTCATCGTACTGCGTCACAGAATCGGGTCGCTGCCGTGGGTCACGAATCGCAAAGGGCACCGCATCGCGGACGTGAATTCGCATTTCAACCGGCGTGGGATGATCAGGGAGCAGGGCAACCACGGCTGGCGTGGTTTCGAGCCCGGCCAGAATCCGCCCGATCAACCGGGCATCGAGATCTTCAATGGTCCGGATTTTCAGGTCGAGGTTCCCCTCGTGCCCAGCTTCATCCGGCGCCTCAACGTGGACATAGACGAAGTCGACCCGCTTGAGCGCGGCAAGTGCGGCAGCAGCCTTACCCTCGTAGTTGGTATCGTACAACCCCGTCGCGCCGGGCACCTTGAGAATTTCGAGACCGGCATAAACGCCAATGCCACGGATTAAATCCACGGCTGAAATGACCGCACCGGTCACGCCAAACCGTTCCTTAAACGTCCACATCTGCGGCCGTTTACCAGGGGACCAGAGCCAGATGGAGTTGGCCGGATCTTTGCTCGCAGCGCGTCGACGTTGATTGACCGGATGATCCTGCAAAATTACCCAGGAGCGGCGGATCAGTTCGTTGAGGCGGTCGGCCGTTGGTTGCGCCGCGGGAACTTTCGCACGAATGAGTAATGGCTTCGCCGGTTCGTTTGGATGATCATGGGGGGGGGCGCAGTCGAGACGGGGATCGAGCCCACGGCCAACCAGGAGATGGCGATAGCTGACACCCGTATGGAAGTGGAGATCCGTGGCACCGATTTCCTTTTGCAGCGTCTGGATGATTTCAGCCGACTCCTCCGAACTGATGTGCCCGGCGGAATGATTCTTAATCCGGCCGTCGTCGAACAAACAGATGAGATTGCAGCGCATCCCCATATCTTCGGGACCGATGTCCACCCCCATGCTGGCCGCTTCGAGCACCCCGCGCCCTTGCAATACTTTCCGGGGATCATAGCCGAGCACGGAAAGATTCGCCGCTTCACTGCCCGTGGGCAGGTCTTCCTCAATCGTCTTGAACAAACCGCACCGGCCTTCGCGCGCGATGCGATCCATGTGCGGTTTGTGGGCGACCTGCAACGGCGTCTTCCCGCCCAGCCGGGCCACCGGGTAATCCGACATGCCGTCGCCAAGAATAATAATGTGTTTCATGCGTAGGATTGGTTTGGTGAAATTAGGGGTTGGTTGGATGGAAGTCAAATGCGGATGGCGCCACCTCAAGCGACCGGGGGTTCGACAACCGTCATTTCTTTCCAGCGGCCGCTGTGGAACCGGGCCAGCATCACAACGGCCAGACCGAGAACGAACAGCGTCGCCGTCGTCCAGAGAGCGTAGAGCCCCGCCCCGCCCCGCTGAAGCGCCCATAACACTGTGAGGAAAATCGCGTACAACAGGCTGGATGCCACCAGAGTCCAGGTGGTGTCGCCGGCTCCCTGGAGCGCCGAGACTACGACGACGTTCACCGCATCCACCAAACAATAGGCGGCGACAAACCGCAACAGCACCGCCCCCATCTCGACCGTCCGCGCCCAGGCGGCTGCATCGGGTCCACCCTGGTCATGGAACACCGCCAACAACGGCCGGGGTAGCAGCACAAACAGCGCCGCACAACCGAACATCCAAACCTGCGAGACCAGCAGGCCTCGCCACGTGGCTTGCTGACCCAGGTCAGGCCGCTGCATCCCTTGGCCCTGGCCGACCAGAGTGCTGATGGCCATGCCAATGCCGATCAGCGGGAAAAATGCCAATGCATTGACGCGGAACACGATGCCGGTCGCCGCTTGTGGTTCAGCGCCGAGGCGCCCAATAAAACTGGTGAACAATGTCCAGACAGTGATTTCAATGAACAGCCGGACTCCGGTCGGCAGGCCGTATCGCAGCAGCCGCTGCAGGAGCCCCCACTCGAGTCGGATGTTCCACGTGCCCAGACTCCGCCCGTAGCAGGGCAACAGCAGAATGACTCCCAGACCGAGGCTGACGATGGCCTGGCCGATCACAGTTCCCACCGCAGCTCCCGCCGCACCCAATTCCGGACAACCCCAGTGACCGAAGATTAACAGCCAACTCATCAGCGCGTTGACCGCCAGACCCGCCAATTGCACCAGCCCGAGTGTCAGATTATCGCCGCGCCCCGAGAAAAATCCACTCAGTGCACAGCCTAAAACACTGAAGATTCCGCCAAAACAAAGGATGCGAAAATACACGGCTTCCAACGGCCAGACACTGGCAGCGTGCCCCGCTTGGCGAAACAACCAGGTACTGGACAAGCCGATCACGGCACACAGCCAGCCGGCAACAACCGAAAACCAGATTCCCTGCCAGACCGCAGCCCCCACCCGGTCCGGCCGGCCGGCCCCGATGTACTGCGCGACAAACACGCTGGTGTATCCAGCCAATCCAACAAACAGCGCACAGGCCGACCACCCGGCCAAGCCCGCGGTGACGGAGGCGGCCAAAGCCTCTTTCGAATAACGTGCCAGAAAAATTGCATCAATGACCTGCATCATCATCAGTCCGGTCGATGACAGGACCAAGGGCGCTGCCAACACAAGGATCCGGCGATAGGTCGGTTCCTGCGGGGAGAGATTGGCAATCGGATCGGTTCCCATGACTTGCAATTCGCTGCTGACAACCGCCCGCGGACTAGGGGGCGTACCGGGTCAGCAGATATTGGCGAAATTGTTCGTAGTCAACCGGCAACTGGTCGAAATCCTCCGGCAACTGGTCCAAGGCTGCCAACGCGGGGGGCACGGCCGGTGAGAACCCGAGCAGGCGTTCAATTTCTTCCGGAAACTTCGCCGGGTGCGCCGTCTCGAGCACGATCGCTGGCGAATCGCCCAGCGGTTCAGCCGCACAGTAGTCGCGAAAGCCGCGCCAGCCCACCGCACCGTGCGGTTCCAGCAATAAATTGTAGTCGGACCAGGCCGACCGGATTGTGGCCCGGGTTTGCTCGTCGGTAACGGTGCTCGAAAATAGTTCGCGCTGCATTCGCGCCAGGTCGGGGGCCCGTTGAATCTGGCCGGTCTCGTCCATCTGACCGCCGTAGATTGCTACAAGCCGGGCGAGATTGCTCGGGTGCCCCACATTCATGGCGTTGGATAAACAGTTCCGGGACGGCTCAATCTTTGCGTAGCGGCCCGTCGCAAGAAACCGTGGAAATTCATCATTGCCGTTGACCGGGACAACGAGCCGTTTGATCGGCAGTCCCATCTCCCGCGCAAAGACCGCCCCCATCATGTCACCAAAGTTACCGGAGGGAACGGCGACCACGAGCGGTTCGCCCGCGGGGGCCAGCCGGGCGGCCGCATAAAAATAATAAACGCTTTGGGGCAATAATCGGCCAATGTTGATGGAGTTGGCGGAGGACAGCGGCAGAGCCGCAAGCGCGGGATCGGCAAAGGCGCGTTTGACAAGGGCCTGACAGTCATCGAATTTTCCGGCCACGGCAATGCTGCGAATATTATCGCGGAGGGTCGTCGTCTGTTGGCGTTGCCGAGCACTGACCTCGGCCGCCGGAAATAAGACGAGCACGCGAATCCCCGCAACTCCATAAAACGCGCTGGCGACCGCGGAGCCGGTATCGCCACTGGTGGCTGTCAGAATCGTCAGCGTCTGGCCCGATTCGCGGACGAATCGGCCGATGAGCCGTGCCATCATCCGGGCGGCAAAATCCTTAAACGAGGCCGTGGGTCCGCGGTCAAGACGCAGGACATGAACCCGGTCGTACACCCGTTCGAGTGGCACGTCGAAATTATAGGCATCCACACACAGCGCCTGCAGCGTGGTATCATCAAGAATGCCGGCGGTGAATCGGCGCAGGACTGCAAAGGCAATCTCCGGATACGACTGGCCGACGACTTCCGCCGCTGTCAGCCGCGGAAATTTTTCCGGCAGATATAACCCGCGGTCGGGCGCCTGGCCCTGCAGTAAAGCGGTGCGCAAATCAACCCGCGGCGCGCGGCCGTTGGTGCTGGAGAAGGCGAGTGGTTGCACGGGCGGAGATTAAAGTCTCGCTGGCATGAAGTCAACAGGTTGACTTGCTGGGCTGGGCACGCTATATCGCCAGCATGAGAAAGCCATCGGTGACGGTCCGGATCCCGGCCAGCACCTCCAATCTCGGCCCCGGTTTTGATACGCTCGGAATCGCGTTGAAGTTGCACAGTCACGTTTCCATTCGTGAATGTGATGAGCCGGTCATTGAACGGGTGGACAACCAGCGGACTTCGCCGGCTGCCGCGGCCATGACCCGGGAAGTCGCAGCCGCCTTTTTTAATCGCAGCCACATCAAGCCGCACGGTGCCAAGATCGAAGTCAAAGGGGATGTGCCGGTCGCGGGCGGCCTAGGCTCCAGCGCAGTCGTCCGACTCGGCGTCGCGTATGCGTTGAATGAACTGAATGGCCGGCCCCTCGCCGATGCCGCCCTCTTGGATTTAGTGACCGAACTCGAACATCATCCGGATAATGCCGCCCCTGCTTTGTGCGGTGGATTTGTCGTGGCAGCCCGAATTGCCGGGACGGTCCGGTATCGCCGCTTCAGTGTCCCGGGCACGTTGAAGTTCGTGGTCTGCTGTCCCGAATACGAAGTGGCCACTGAAAAGACCCGGTTGCTTCTGCCCCGGCAGGTCCCCTTGGCTGACGCCATCGAGAATTTAAATCGGGTGGCCTTGATCACGGCGATTTTCGCGACGGGCGATTACCGGCTGCTCAGCGGTTTGTTTGATGACAAGCTGCATCAACCCTACCGGCAGAAGCTGATTCCCATGTTGGGCGATGTGATCGCCGCCGGAATCGAGGCGGGCGCCTTGGCGGGCTGGCTCAGCGGCAGCGGGCCCTCCATCCTCTGCATCACCGAGCAGAAAGAACGCGCTGTCGCAGAGGCCATGGCCGGGGTCTACACTCGTCTGGGGATTCGCTGCCAACCGCATATTTTGACTGCTGACAACGACGGGATTCGCGTCAAACGCAGCTAAGCCCAGTGTTCAATTGGAATCATCTCACTGGTTGCGGAATGGGCGCATCTGCGCACTACCACCATTTCAGAATTTGTCACCCTGAGCTCCGGCAGGAGTCGCGAGTCCATCGCGGACTTGTCGAAGGGGCTCCTCTGTCGTTCCGTCTTACAGCAGCGGATCGAACCTGAGATCTCTCGACAAGCTCGGGATGACAGGGCTTTGGCAGATGGTGGCAGTGTCAAGATGCGCCCCTGCGGAATTGGAAGGCATCTTTTGTGAGTCGACCGGGTTCCCACGATTTGAACATTGAGAAACGAAAAGGCCCCGCTGAACCCAGCGGGGCCTTTCGAATCTAAAGGATCAATTTTGGGCTAGGGACCCGGATCCAGGAAGCCGATGTTAGCGTTTGTCGGGATTTTGGTCTGCCAAGCAACGTGCACGTCACCAAACAGAACATTACCACCGGCCCCAGTCTTGTGACTCGCCGTCGTCGCCCAAACGGCATTCGCAGTAAATGTGCCGGTACCGCCAGCCTTCGAGCCGGTGACCATTTGATCCCAAATCATGATGTCATTTGGATCGGCCATGGAAATCATATTGGTTTTCCCATCCTGGCCAGCGCCTTGGTAGGCGTAGCTGCAATTGGTTCCATCATTCGCAGTGGCCCAACTGGCTCCGGGCGACTTGGTGCTCGAGGGGCATTGCAAGACCTTCGGGTATTGCAGATAGTTCACCGTCAAGGCCAGATTCGTCACAACGGGATTTCCCACAATCCCACCGGACGCCGGGGTGCGATCACCATAATCGCCCGAGTACATCTGGATGGATTTCCCGATTTCACGGCAATTGTTCATACATTGAGCACGCCGTGCTTTTTCACGAGCCGCCGCCAACGCCGGCAACAGCATGCCTGCCAAAATACCGATGATTGCAATTACAACCAACAACTCGATTAGCGTAAAGCCGCCGAGTTTCTTTGTGAAGAACTTCCTCATCTCTGTGCCTCCAATTTTCTTGTTAGAATTTTACCCGTTTCTCCGCGGCTGGGATATTTCCCATCGCCCACACTGAATCACCAATGTTAAAAACTTACCTTAAACGCGGATTATGTCAACAACGAATATCAACATAACGAATACCAACATTTGAATCGGAAAACCCAACCGTGCAGACGACAAGCTCTTCAGTGTGGTCGATCTTTTCAGTGGTCGCCTGGAAATTCATTTATTCCAGCCTCCCCCCAGCTGGTTATTACGCACAAGTCAATTGTCATTCTGAGACCTGCGAAGAATCCCCTTTTCCTGTTGGTTTCGCATCTTGAGCAGAAAAAGGAGATTCTTCCCCTTCGTGACTCAGGGCTGCGACAGGACGTTCAGAATGACAGTAACTTGCAGAGATGTTCGTGACGCTCAGCCCCAGCGGGAGCGCGCGGCAATCCAGCCGCACTCATGGGCACGTCAGGAGTGCCTGAATTTTTCCACAAACGAAAGCCGGGCGCACCTTGCGATGCGCCCGGCTTCTGAATCTGATTGGCGTTCGTTTAGAGGTTCTTGCTGATCTTCTTGAGGAGGTCGACGGTGCGGCAGGAATAGCCCCATTCGTTATCGTACCAGCTTACGAGCTTGAAGAATTTCTTGTTCAACTCGATGCCGCTGCCAGCATCAAAGATGCTCGAGAGCTGGCAGTGAATGAAGTCGCTGCTGACCACTTCATCGCCGGTATAGCCAAGAATCCCCTTGAGATAGGTCTCGCTGGCTTTCTTCATGGCCGCGCAAATCTCTGCGTAGCTGGTTTCCTTCACCGTGCGAACGGTGAGGTCAACGACGCTTACGGTCGGCGTCGGGACCCGGAACGACATGCCGGTGAGTTTGCCTTTGACTTCAGGAATGGCGAGGCCCACGGCTTTCGCCGCGCCGGTGGTGGAAGGAATAATATTCTGGGCAGCGGTCCGGCCGCCCTTCCAATCTTTCTTGGAGGGGCCATCCACAGTCTTCTGCGTCGCCGTATAGCTGTGGATGGTTGTCATCAGGCCTTCTTCGACGCCAAACCCTTCCTTCAACAACACGTGAACGACCGGCGCGAGACAGTTGGTCGTGCAGCTCGCGTTGGAAATGATGTGGTGCTTGGCCGGGTCATACTTCTGATCGTTCACCCCCATGACGATGGTGATGTCTTCGTTCTTGGCCGGGGCGCTGATAATGACCTTCTTTGCGCCGGCATCGATGTGCCCTTTGGCCTTGGTCGCGTCGGTGAACAAGCCGGTGCTCTCGATGACGATATCCACGCCGAGCGCCTTCCACGGCAATGCGGCGGGACCTTCTTTGACCGCGAGACATTTGATTTTGATGCCGTTGACGACGAGAACGTCATCCTCGGCGACGGTGGGAGCCGACTTCTCGCTCGTCACGGTGCCGGGGAACCGGCCCTGGGTGGAGTCATACTTCACCAGATACGCGAGGTTATCAGCGGGAACGAGGTCATTGACTGCAATGACATCGATTTCCTTGCCGAGCAGCCCTTGATCACAGATTGCGCGAAACACCAACCGGCCGATGCGGCCGAAACCATTAATACCAACTTTGATTGCCATAATTTATTAATCTCCTTCGTACGTTGGGGATGAAACGTGGCGGGATGCTACGGAAAACTCCGGCACCCGTCAAACGGAATCATCACTGGCGCAGCGGCGAACATACGCGATAATTTTCTGATCGTCCCCCTGGGCTGCCCAAACTACGCGCAGAAAATCAGCGGGATGCACCTTGACCCGCTTAAAAAAAGCCCGGTCGCCGCCACAGCCATACATCAGCTCCGGCGACAACTCGCCGGCCAGCTTGGCGCGCGCCTTGGCAATTTGCCGGGGCAACCAGAGGAAGCCTGCCACCGCGACCTCTTTCGCCGGCAGATCGCCCGGCGCGATCGTTCGCCCGGTGGGTTGGCGCTGTTGGATTGTGTAAAAATAATCGCGGCGGGCCGCCGTAATCAGCAGCACGGTCGCAAAGGAAGGTTCTTGGGCAGTGCACCAGTCTTCGGCAAAATCATAGAGTTCCTGCGGTGTGCAACCAATTCCGGCCAGGAAGGCGGTTTGTTCCGGAGAAAAAAACGCAGCCGGCTGACGCTTCCCGTCGTGGTACTCGGCGACGGCATGGACATAACACTCCCGGAACTTATCCGCCCATTCATAATGGTTCATGCTGATAATTTACCAAAAACTGACCGGGCAAAGCAATCACACCGTTTGCGGCAGCGGAGTCCGGGTTGCATCTGCGAGCATGTTTTGAAATTAATTTTGACCCTGTGCCGCCCGGAGGGCCATCCCGCGACGGCGGGATCGTGGCCGCAGTGCTGAGACAAACGGGCTGCACCAAAGCCGGTGCGGGCTACAATTGCAGCAGGCCGCCAGCCCCGAGGAGCAGGGCGGCTTGAACCACCTGCGCCACCGCGAGCTTTGTGCGTTTGGACTTCGGGGCGGCCAGTTTGGCCAGGCGATTGACCGGCAATTGTGTCAACTCGTATTCCGCTTGCAGCCAGTCGTCAATCTCGTGGCCGGGTTGACCGCCGCGCGCCGTGAATATTTCTTGAGCGCGCTGCCGGATTTCCGCCTCGGTTGGCAGGCGGTCGGCCTTTTTCTTTAGAGTTAAATTCAGTTTCTTAATCATCGCCAAGCCTCCTTTCATCATTTAGTACGCCCGCAACGCCGGCATCTCGCGACCGGCGGTAAGCAGTGTGGTGTGGATTTCCTGGAGCATCCCGCCCGGACCATCCCGGTACAAGATTTCCAGCCGCCGGGAGTCCAAATTGACCCGCACGCGCAACACGCGCGGCAGTTCCCGGATCATCGCCGCTGCTAAATTCAAGTAATCCACATCAGCGCTCATGCACAGCATCAATGTCAGCATTCGATTTCGATTCATTTTCATAATCCACTTTCGTGGTGGGAATCTGCACAGGCCATGCCACGAATGTGCGACGCTTGTGTGAATTTAGTGTAACAGCTTGCCAGCAATGCGGTTGACGTGCCGTGGCAGTGCTGGCTGAAAACGCCAGGCCGGTCAAGGATTGGTCAGCCTGCACAAAACCGGTCACGGGGGGGGCGGCTGGAACAATGCAACCTAAATCCACGGGTAAAATTTATTTGCGATGCGAACGGCGGGCTCGGGCCTTCGCCACGCCGTAGCCACTTCGGCGTGGCGAAGGCCCGACCGCGCCGTCTGGGGCGATCGGGCCCACCGGGAGTTATCGACACACTGTAGTTTTGGCACAGAACATGGGGGTCGTCATTTTATTGGGGAAATCAACTGTCTGCCGTTTACGCCGATGAAGCCCAGCCGCCAGAGACCGAAGAGCCTGTCGAGTGGATGTTGCTTACCAATCTTCAGGTCGCCAACTTCCAGGAGGCCTGCGAGAAGGTGCGCTGGTACTGCCTGCGATGGCGAATCGAGATGTACTTCAAAGTCTTGAAGTGCGGATTCAAGGTCGAAGACTGCCGACTGGCGACTGCCGACCGGCTGATGCGTTATCTCGCGATCATGAGCATTGTTGCTTGGCGGCTTTTCATGATCACGTTGATCGTCAGAACGGAGCCCAATACGCTCTGCACAGAATTCCTTTCCGATCCTGACCGACCCGATCCACGTCGGCAGCTTATTGCGGTTTGAAGTGTGGAACGCGATCCGCCGGGAAGCATTTCAGGGGCGGATCACGTCGGGCGCGGCTGTGGCGGCACTGGCGGCTTTTGACGCGGACGTTGATGCAGGCGTAGTTGTGATCCCGCCCGTGGAATGGGAACTTGTCCACGCCGAGGCCGAACGCCTGAGCAACCAACACGGTTTGCGGCGCGGCAACCGCGCGTTTGACGTGTTGCACGTGGCCACAGCATTGACGCTGGGAGCGAAAGTGTTGCTGACGTTCGATCAGGATCAGCGGCGGCTTGCCGAAGCGGAAGGCCTGAAGGTGAAACCGGCTTCCGCCTGATCACCGCTTGAATTTCCCGTTGCCCCGGTCGCGATAGCGATTCAGTTTCACTTCCGGCGTCACCTCGGTTATAAACGGCGCATGCCGCAAACAGGAGCTGGAACGATCGACCGATCACTCAGGGAGAGGAGGCCGGCGCATGAGTGTTTATCGGATTGAGGCACTCGACCCGGCCAAACACCGGCGGGCGGAGTTTCAGTGTGAGTCACCGGCGTTGACGGAGTTTCTGCAAAAACGGGCACGGCAGGAGATGGAAGCGCGGTCATCGGCCTGCTTCGTCCTCGTGCCGCTTGACGATGTCGGACGGATTGCCGGTTATTACACGCTGTCGGCGGCGGAAGTTGTCACGACCGAACTTCCAGAGGAGGTTGCGAAGAAGTTGCCGCGCTATCGGTTGTTGCCCGCGACGCTATTGGGACGGTTGGTGCGCGACGCGGCATTTTGCGGGCGGGGCATCGGCGACCGATTGATGGTGGATGCGCTGGCGCGGGCGTTTACCGGCAGCGTGGAGATCGGGTCGGTCGCCGTGGTGACCGACCCGCAAGATGACCGGGCGGCAGAATTTTATCGCGGGTTTGGTTTTCTCCGTCTCAACGACCGGCGGCTGATTCTATCCATGCGGGACGTTGCCCGCATGCTGCAAGAGCGGCCGGCGTGAACCAATCAGACATTCGCGCCGACAGTTTCACGATACAGTTTCAGCGCCCGTTTCATGCGCGCGGTGGGCGGACGCGGCGGAGCGAGCAACGCTTCGACAAACCGGCGCGAGTCGGCCGCATTGAGGCGAATGACATTGCGGCGGGCGATGGTTTCTTCGGCGGCTTCTCGCGCGTGCAGGATGACAAACGTCGCCATCGAGCGCCCTTCGAGCGCAGCGGCTTCCTGAAAGATCTGTTTGTCCTCGCGCGTGACACGCGCAACGAACCGCTCCGCTTTTTGCGATTTTGTTATGACTGGCATGGCTGATATGTACGCCTCAGAGGCACACATTGCAAGAACTGACTTTTTGTCCCCCGCTGACACCAACGACCAGCTTGGCGCGCAGCCCTGAAAACTTTCGGAGTTGTTTACGGCGGTTGGCTAGCCAGTGGCGAATGCTGCGGAAGAACCTGGTCCCCGCCTGAATTTTCGGTTGCCCCGGTCGCGGTAGCGATTCAGTTTCACTTCCACCGTCCCCTCGGCTATAAATAGCGCATGCCGCAAACAGGAGCCGGAGCGATGAAGCGCAGCTACAAAGGCAAGGCAGCGAAGGCCGAATAGCAAACTAAACTTTTATGCAATAGATCACATGCCGAACGCTACCCCCAACCAAGACCGGTCCCAAAAGGATTTCTTTACTGCTGAAGTCCGGCGTGTCTTTGAAAAACCAGAGTCTCCCCGGTACCCATTCCCGCTGTCTGATGCCGTTGATTGTCTGTTCGACATCTTGCACCACAGCCTCGGTGATCATGAACTTGATGCAGTGGGTAGTCAGATACTTCATGCTATTGCAAACTACCGCGACGGGAATGATTTTCTCAACCTACCAGACCGTTTGGAGGCGTTCCTCAAGTTCACACAGCGTCTCCTCAAATCTGCCACACCCGCAATGCCGGCAGGCACGCCAAGTCGTGAACGCATGTTCCTTCCTGAAGTCCTGCAGGCCTTCGGATTGGCGAACGCCTCAACCGTAGGTACCCAGCCTCTTGCCCAGTTCGAGGGTAAACCCAGATTCGCTTGGCACGTCGAAAGAGCGGTGCAGGCACGAAACGAAGTCCACCGCGCCCCGTCATATTCGGCGAGAGAGAAAGCCGAGATCTTCGAGAGTGTCTGTGTCGTCATGCTTTTCACCATCTGCGAACTCAAGGAGAAGATCGGTCTCGCACTGCTCGCCTCAGCACAGCGTAGGCTTTTGGAGCACTACCGCGACAATTTCGACAAGTGGCGAGAGAGATTTGTCGAACTTGAAGGCCAAGAGCAGGTTGCCGATGAGTTTGAAGGTATTGATCCTCTCGCCGTCGAAATTTTGGATGAGACTGAGCCCGCGCAAGATGACAGCAATGAGGCTCAAGATGCCGCTGAAGATCCGCCGCCGAATCCCCAACTCCCAGAACAGCGCCGTGGCCTTGTCCGAGACCTGGTCCGCACCGTTCCAAAACTTGTCCTACTTGGCGACCCCGGAGCCGGCAAAACCACGACGCTTCAGTATCTGGCTTGGCAAATGGCCAGCGGCCTCCTCAAAAACCCGTCAGGCGATTGGTGGTTTCCCATTTACCTGCCCCTGAAGACATTCTCATCATCAGGTTCCCTCACAATTGCGGCTGCCATCCAAGCTGAAACCGAAAGCGTGTCGTTCAATCAACTCGCTAAGCAACGATGTCTTTTTCTTTTAGACGGCCTGAATGAAGTACCGCAAGAACACTTACTTGCTGCCAAACATCAAATCCAGTCCCTCCTTTCACTCGGCGACAATATTCGTGTTGTCATGACCTGCCGACCCGGCCAATTCCAGAATGAGTTTGGCCTGCCTGTCTTTGAACTCCAGCCACTGAAAGATGAACAGATCCGTCATTTCTTTCAACGGCATTTGCGTGACACTGACAAGGTTCAGAAACTCATGGTCGTCGTCAAGCACCAGCCCAAATTATGGGAGTGGGCCCGTAATCCTTTCATGTTGGCCATGCTCGTGCGCGTTTTCCTCAAAAATGGAAACTTGCCAGAGAATCGTGGCAACTTGATGAAGGCCTTCCTCGGCGACATCATGAGACGTGAACAGGCCCAAGGTGCCGCACGGATTCCTTTGGAGACCAAGACAACCCTTCTCGCCCGCCTGGCATTTGAAACCAGAAAGCTCGCCCTGCTTTCTTTCACGCGGCTCGACGCATATGCTTGGATCAAACAGAGACGCGACGAGCTTGGTAGTATCTTGGACGTACCACTCTTCGTAGATGAGCTACTTAACAATAACCTGCTCGCCAAAACGACCGGCGAACTTTTGACGTTCGACCACGAGCTCTACCAAGAGTATTTCTGCGCGGTCTCACTTCTGGAGATGGGCGATCGAGCGATTGCGATGATCGAGGAGCTCCAGCGAGAGCCACGGTGGGAAGAACCAATCATCATTTACTCCGGCATTTGCGATTGTCGAAGCTCACTACTCCGGGCGCTTGCTCTCGTAAACGTACACCTTGCGGCCAAATCCCTAACCAGTGCGGCCGTGGACGAAATCTCGGACCGAGATATAATCATCCTCAAGTCCAAGGAACTTGCAACCCAAGCCACCGATCCTCTACAGGTGGCCGAGGGACTCCTCAGCTTGGCTGAGCTTGGCGAGGCTGAGGCGATGATAACTGTCCTAAAACAGCGCGGTGCTCAGGACGCCACCGCTCGCCAAGCCATCCAATCCTTTATTCCCAAATGCCCACCAGATCTTGTCGTTGGCTGGATACAACGCACGTCCGATCTTTCGGTTAAATTCCTCATCACTTGGATGCTTGCGGCTATCACTCCTGACCAAAAGGAGTCTCTACAACAGGATCATCGCGATGCTCTGAAGGATCTTTTCCTTTGGCAAGCTAGAAGAACACGGCAAACCTGGAAAGGGAAAGCAGAGCGCAACCACTTACATCGGCTTCTTAAATTCCTTGATCCTGAGTTCAGAACATGGCTGGCGCGGTCACTTATCAAGGACATTTTGTCGCGCGTAGATTACGGAGGTGACGACCAATGGGTCGCTTTGATGTACTTAGGACAGGCAAAGTGTGAACTCGGCAGTTCCGCCAACTGGCCTGCTCTCGTTACCGCGGCACTGAACTACAGCATACCTTCCTCCATAGCCGTAGCAGTATTGATTTGGTCGCAATACCCATCCGATCAGGATTTCTCTTTCATCTTCCAAAGTATTCCCGAAGGAAGAATAAAGAATATTTTGCGTCAGCTTCGTCAAACCCGCGCTATCGATTACTACAGATTTTCCCTCTTGCTTGCCGAAACGCTCCACCTTCATCTTGTTAGTCTTCTAATTGATAATCCTCGCCTAGTTCAAACGAGTACAGCACGGCTAGAGTTCTTAGGCGGCCTGAAGATAGGTCAAGTTTGTAGGAATTGTCGTGTAACGTCACTCACTGAATTTGGCGGATTTGTCGAATTAGAACCTGGTCACGACGCACTCCTACATTCCGCGGACATGAGTTGGAATACTTTACAAACCCACTCGCTGGAGTTGAAGGTTAATCAGCGAATGGACGTAGTTGTTCTGGAGATTGATGACGCGGCTGGTCACGTTCTCGTCGGCCTGAAGCAAATGGTTTTTGCTTTATGGGACGCTGCTCAATCCAAGTATCCAGTCGGGACCAAGACCCAGGTGAAAGTTTTAGCGGTGAATGATGAAAATGCACTCGTTGCGTTAGATGATGGTGTGGAGGGGATTATTGGACGGTCGGAACTATCTTGGTCCGGATACACTCGTCCCAAGGATATTCTAGCCGTCGGTCAGCAACTTGAAGCCATTGTGTGTGGCGTTGACAACTTTAATTTTAGATTCTCCCTCAGTATTCGCCTTCTTGAAACGAACTCATGGGAAGAAATTGAGAAGTTATATCCAGTGGGTTCCATTGTGTCAGGGAAAGTCATCAATCTTGTCAACTTCGGGGCGTTCGTTTGTCTTCCGGATGGGACAGATGCTTTGTTACACATCACGGACATGAGTTGGGGCCGCCTAAAACACCCCAGCGAAATGGTTAAGCTTGGTGACACTGTCGAAGTAATGGTATTGGAAATTGACTCCAATAAGAAGCACATCTCGCTCGGCCTCAAACAGAAACAACCGAATCCATGGGACGACATCGTTCTCAGACTTCCGGTCGGCAGTAAAGTCCACGGCAGAGTCGTCAGCGTTGTGCCCTACGGTGCGTTCGTTCAGATCGAGGAAGGCATTGAAGGTATGGTACACGTCAGTGAAATATCATGGACCGAGCGTGTGGTTAAAGCCTCGGACGTGCTCAAGGTTGGCGATGCAGTCGAAACGGTTGTGCTGGAGATCAAACCTGACGAGCAGAAGATTTCCCTCAGCCTCCGACAACTCGAACCAAGTCCTTGGGCGCATGTGCCGAAGAAGTATCCGCCGGGGACCAAAGTGACCGGCAGGGTGCGCAATCTTACCAATTTCGGTGCCTTCGTCGAACTCGAGGCAGGCATTGAAGGCATGATTCATGTCTCCGACATGTCGTGGACGCACAAAGTCACCAATCCGTCCGAGATCGTCAAGAAGGACCAGACGGTGGATGCGGTTGTGATTGAAGTGGACTCCGCCAACCGGCGAATGTCGCTCAGCCTCAAACAACTTACCGAAGATCCTTGGCCCAATATTGACCAACATTACAAACTGGGCGATCTCGTTAAAGGAAAAGTAATCAAGCTCGCTTCGTTTGGCGCATTTGTCGAACTCGCCGGTGGGTTTGAAGGGCTGGTACACATTAGTCAGATCTGCGAGGAGCGCATCGAAAAAGCTAAAGAGATACTCAAGGTTGGCGACGAAGTAACCGCCTGCGTGATTCAGATTGACTCGGTGGAGCGCCGAATCGGTCTTTCAATGAAGACAACAGGATCTGGATTCACCCCATCCACCTCATGATATCTCCAGCCGTGATCGGGTCAGCTCTGGAAACTGGATTCTGCCGAAAAACCCGGCACGGACGGCGGGGGCCGCCGTCCCTCCCGCGCAGAAACACGTGAAATTCGACGGTTTTCGGGAGGGTCACGCACCCGTTTGTCATCGGCGAACTGGCCTGTGGCAATCTGAAAAATCGTGAAGAAATTCTCGCACTGCTCACGTCCATGCCGGTCGCCACCGCGGCCTCCCATGCCGAGGTATTACATCTGGTGGAAACCCGCGCTTTGCACGGCAAAGGCATCGACTGGGTTGACGCCCACCTGCGAAGCTCGGCATCGACGGTCAGAGCCGTTATTGAAAAATAGTGGAACGGGCGTCCCGCCCGTTTATGCAAATATCTGACAGGCGGGACGCCTGTCCTACTAATCAACGGGCGAGACGCCCGTTCCACTATCCGACGGTAGTTTGAAAACACCTGAACACTAAACCCTCAACGCTCAACTCTCAACATCCCCCCCAACTCCGGCATTGCGCGTTGTCGCGTCGGCCGGTAATGTACGCGGCGTGAGCGATACGACCGGAGCAGGACAGCCCAACTGGCAGCGCGGATTTTGGGCGCTCATCGTCACGCAGTTTCAAGGCGCTTTTTCTGATAATGCGCTGAAAACTCTCGTGACCTTCATCGCCCTCGCCGCCGCCACTTCCAGCAAACAACGCAACGCCGTGGTACCGCTGCTCGGTTTGCTGTTTTCTTTGCCGTTCATTTTATTTTCGATGGCCGGCGGCTATCTCGCAGACCGGTTCAGCAAACGGAGCGTCACCCTCGGGGTAAAAGTTTTTGAAATCCTCCTG
>Ga0114951_10001376_pt1 | contig 30224 bp, 28 predicted proteins | sample AM7aDNAmetaG_FD_88677 | JGI IMG/M metagenome (GOLD analysis project Ga0114951, IMG submission 88677) | Freshwater microbial communities from Finland to study Microbial Dark Matter (Phase II) - AM7a DNA metaG | ecosystem: Environmental > Aquatic > Freshwater > Lake | place: Finland: Lake Alinen... | reverse complement strand
TGGTCTCCACAAAAAGCCAATAGCTATCCTGAATATCGATGGATTTTATGACCCGATGATTACCCTCGTTCAAACCATGGTTGATCGTGGATTTCTTAAAGCTGCTAACCAGGAAATGCTGATCATCAGCGATGATATTAACGACCTGCTGAATAAAATGAGAAATTACATTGCTCCAACGGTTGGCAAATGGATTACAAAGGGAACAGTTTAGCCGTGTTTCAGATGCTCCGTTAAAAACTCCCTCACAGGCAGCTTAATATCAGCCTCCTTCTTAATTTTTGGTTTGCGGACATATACCTGGTGTTCCACCTTTTGCTCGTTCAGTATCCGATCAAGAATAAGGGCGTGTTTCCTGTGGTGCTCAATGATACCAAAGCTAACGGGAAACCTCTGCTTTTGAAGGTTCATGACATAAATCGGGGGATCATCCGGACTTATCATATTAAGCATATCCAGTGGTTTTACAGTCCTGGCTTGAACCGGCTTGAAGCTTTCATAATCAGGATATCCGTAAAAACCGGAGATCGCGGCGTAAAAACTTTTTCTCATGAGGTTGACAACCATTTTGAGGTTGGGGATGAAATCCATCCATCTGAAAAGATCATAAGTGGCTTGGGTATCAAGCGCCCCGGCACATTTGATTCTCGTGGATTCTCCAAGCAGGGTGGTATCATTTTTTAAGGCAAAATCGTCGTGAAAAGCCAGGAAAAGGCTTGATCCCGCACCTGCCGAATGCCCGTAACATCCAATCAATTCCTTAGAAATATTATACCTGTCAGCGTGATGACGGATAAACTGAAGGGCAGTCCTGACATCCTTCAAACACCTGTTGACTCCCAAAGAATCATTGGTTTTGTAATAGCTGTAATTGATAGATGCAAAGGCGATATTGTGCTCCAGGAAGTAAGCCACATCCTGCTTCCTCCATTCAAAAGGCACATTTTTGTCACCTCCGGTGAATCCTCCTCCATGAATATAAATGACGAGTGGAGTCGGCTTATCCGACACCGGCAAAACAATATCAAAAACATTTCGCTCAGCGGGTCCGTATCGCTCATTCTTAAGAACCGTTTGGGCTGGCATAGCCATCGGGAAAATGGATAATGCGAGCAGGGTAATTAGTCTTGTTTTCATATTACCATTTATTAAAAAAGCGCCAAATTTCCTTGCATGGATTAAATCCGCCATTATTTGTCATGGAAGGCCATAAATGCCCCAGATCCTTAATGCGATAATACCAAACTTCTTTGGTATCGGTCGGGTTTTTAAAGATGAAAGCTGTAGTGCCTGGTGAGATGCTAAGAGTATCAGCCGGCTTGCATTTATTGGATTTTGCGAAGTAGTCAACAATTTCCTGCGTTGGCGGTGCCTTATCGTACCCCCCTCCGGAAATCGGAACTATATCGTCGGCCGTACCGTGAATGGTGAAGCAGGGAACCGTTGTGGCAGATGGTTTATCATTCCATACATTATCACTTATGTTACCTGATATGCAGGCAATTGCCTTGAAGACATCGTTTGCATCCATGGCCAGAAGATAACTCATGCAGGCACCTGCTGAAAAACCGCAACTGAATGTCCGGCTTGCCGACAAGCCATATTTCTCCTGTAATGCCTTTGCAAGGGATTTTAAAACCAGGACATCGGTTGTATTGTGATCTTGCCTATCCCATACATTGTTTTTCCCTTGAGGATAGCATACCAGAAATTTTGCTGTATCGGCAACGGCATTAAATCCCCAGTTATAATAAGTCAGATTTTTCTCACCGGCGCCATGTAAAACAAAAACCAATGGTGCATTTACGGGCAGATCGGCAGGTTTATAAATCATGAAATTGTACCAGAAGCCTTTGTAATTGTATACGGCATTAACTCCATTCACCGGGTTTGCTGTTTCTATGCCAGTAATTCCATCATCTTTGCGGCACCCCGATAAAATGGCAAGAGCAGTTATTCCGATCAGTAGTTTTTTCGCTGTCACCCGTCACCTGTCACTATTCGAAATTCGGTACCACTGCCATATTTCCGAGCTTCTCCGCAATGAGATATCCTAACCTGCAGATGCTGGCTGCCTTGGCGTAATCGATCTTTTCCGGATCATCACCCGGATTGTGCAGATCGGCATGCACCCCTGAAAAGAAGAAAAATGCGGGAATTCCGGCCTGCATGAAACTCATATGGTCGCTGCCTCCGGGGGAGTGTTTATCGTCATTGAAAAGTATGGGAAAATCGGTCACTCCCTGATTAATTTCCTGAATGAAAGAAGTGATTCCTTTCAGATATTTTTCGTCAGTTACCACGAAATGAGCACGAGTTGCTTCGTTCCCTTTACCGGTACGACCGATCATATCCATGTTAATATTGAACTTTATTTTTTCTTTAGGGATAAGTCCGCTTTGAATAAAGTAGGCTGATCCAAGGAGACCCATTTCTTCGCCCGACCAGGTAACAAATACTACTGTGCGCTTGCATGGGTTCATGGCCACAGCTTCAGCAATTTCCATCACACCGGCTGATCCGCTGGCGTTATCATCGGCACCGTTGCAGACCTTGCCCTGCTGCGGTGCAATATGATCAAGGTGACCGCCTACGATAATGTATTCATTGCTGAGCACACTGTCGGTGCCTGGCACTATGCCGATAACGTTGTTCGAATATAAAGTATCTTCCTTAAGGATTTCAATCTTACTGGTGAGGTAGGTATCTTCCAACACCTGTGGTTTGTATTTCTTGTTTCCGGGCATTACCAGGTCGAGAAATTCGGGTTTTGCCAGATATATCGATGGACGGGTGCCGGAAGGGCCATTTTTCTTTCCACCCAGATAGTTGGTTTTTTCAGTGGTGAATGAGCTGTTGACTTCATCGTATACCAACCCTGCCGAACCATTAGGATCAACCATGATAATCCCGGCTGCTCCCTTTCCCGATATGCCTCCGAAAGCTTTAAAAAAGTATCCCCGCCGGCCATTGTATTTATCATTTATAGCCTTCGATAATACGGGCTTCCCATCCTTCATCGGGGCACCCGCCAAACAAACGGCAATCTTCCCGGTGAGGTCGAGATCCTTCAGATCGTTCCAGTTCTCAGTCGGCTCTTCAATACCATAACCCACATAAACCAACTGCTTTTTATCAAAATTTAACGGACTGCCCATCAGGATTTTGTAATCCTTTTTATGCGTCAGCTTGGTATCCGTTCCCTTCCGCGTAATGGTCCATAAAAGCTGATCGTTATAACTGGTGCGGGCAAAAGGCAATCCCTGGAAATAGCTGGGCTCGCTGCCTTCCTTGGTAACAATCGGTTTCAGACCGGCTTTCACGAACTGCGAGGCCACATATTGCGTTGCAATTGCATATTCAGGAGAGGTTGCCACACGGCCATTCATATAATCCGATGCGAGGAAATAGATATGACTGCGCAATTCTGCTTCACTTATGGATTTATAACCTGCATCAGACTGTTGCTGGGCCAGGAGTGATCCTGCTGATACGAAGAGGGTAATGAGCAGGGCGAGTAAAGAGGCTTTTCTGTTCATGATCTGTCTATTTTGGTTTTAAAATTAGCACATTAGCACATTAGTAAATTAGCACATTTTTAAATTTCTGTAATCTCCAGCACCACACTCGTCTCGTTACTTGATGCTGAAACCCGCAAACCCACGTTCATTAAAAAATCGCCGGTATAGGAATTCCCCGATTCTTCCAGTGACCTTCTTGCTCCGGGCATCAGGTTGATTTCTTCCACCTTATACATTTTTTTTGCATCCAGGCCCTGAAGGCGCACCGGAGCATATAATGGATCGTACATCGGGTGAAGCGTATAGGAGAATAAAACAGCTTTGCTTTTTACTGCGTCGGTATACATGACCACTGCACGGCTATCTTCCGATGGTGAAATAAGCCTGTACATATCACCCTGCCAGATGACCGGACTTAACCGCTTGTAATTTGCAACGGCTAGCTGAACATATTTCAACTCATTTTCTTTCAGGTCCTTTACATTGATATCAAAACCCAGTTTGCCCATCATGGCAACATCGGTCTTAAACTTGATGGATTGCTTTCCCCAGGAGGTAACATGGTTGCAAATGGAAAACGACGGGAAAAACTGCGAGTATCCCCACTGGATATATACCCGGTTAACCGGATCGGTGTCATCTGACGCCCAGAATTCAGTGAAATACCGGAGGAAACCATAGTCGGTTCGTCCACCGCCACCGGAGCAGAGCATCATCGGCAGATTAGGATATTTTGCCTTAATCCGGTCCAGAACCTTATACAACCCGTTGGTATATTCGATAAACAAATGCGATTGCTGATTTTTCAAATAGGTGGAATAGGCACTGGTCATCATGCGATTGCAATCCCATTTAAAAAAGGATACTCCGGATCCGGTCTGCATAATATCATCAACCACCTTAAAAACAAAATCCTGCACTGCCGGATTGCATAAGTCGAGCACCAATTGTGTGCGGTAATAATTTTCCGGCCGGTTCGGAAGCTTGAGTACCCAGTCGGGATGATTCTCATACAATTCGCTTTTTGGATTTACCATTTCAGGTTCAATCCAGATCCCGAATTTTGTGCCGGTAGTCTCAGCCTGCTTCATTAGAAAACCCAGCCCGTTCGGAAGTTTTGTCTTGGTGCTTTGCCAGTCGCCCAACCCCGATTTATCCCCGCTCCGTGGATATTTATTCCCAAACCATCCATCATCCAGCAAAAACATATCGACTCCTAAAGTTTTTGCATCCACGAACATATCCGCTAATTTCTTTTCATCGAAATTGAAGTAAGTGGTTTCCCAGTTATTGAGCAGGGTGAGGCGGGGTTTCTCACCGTCCTTAATGCCATATTTCCGGGCCCAGGCATGCAAGTTACGGCTGGCCTGACCTTTCCCTGTATTTGAAAAAGTGTAAATAAACGTAGGGGTGGTAAAGGTTTTCCCTGAGGGCAGACTGTACTCTGATGCAAAGGGATTTATCCCTGAGCTTATCCGAAGTGAGTTCTTATTATCCAGTTCAAAAGCCAACCTGAAGTTACCCGACCAGGCAATTGTTCCGGCGACCAGTTCGCCCGAATTTTCACTTGCTTTATCATTCAGGGCAAGGAAAAACATTGGGGTTTGATACATATCGGCACGAGCGCCTAATTTTGAATCGATCACCTTGGTGCCGCTGGTCAGCTCACTTTCCTGCATGCGCACCTCCTTGGCCCAATCACCATGAAACTGGGTTAACCAATAATGATCGGCATCGAAATGCAACATCGAGGAGGCGTAATTATAGAGCATCACCGGATTCTTTTCCTGATGCTGAATCTCGCTCCACTGCTCAATTACGTTTTCGTTGTTAAAAGCTCTATAATGCAATGTCACATCAACGGGATACTGCGGGTCCTTAAGCTTGATAATTGTCTCCGAAATATTATCGTCCTTTTTTATCGTCTGATAGCTGACGTAAATAAGTTCCAGCGATGGATTTCCATCGTTATGGGTCATCCGGATGGCCGGTTCAAAAAGGTTGTCGGTTCCAAAAGTCGGATAAACCAGATGCCGCAGATTCACAATCGGGTTACCATCATTAATCACGAACGATCTTGTGTTTTCCTTCGATAACACATCATAAGACGTATTGCCGGTCAGCTTGGTTCCCAAATAGCATTGGTATAATTTCTGGTCCTTGCCAACTTTAAGAACCAGGACAGAATTATTGGTTTCTATCTGGATTACCGGAGTTTCCTGGCTCTGTGCCAAGGTAAACATGGTGATGAACGTGAATAACGATAATAGCTTTTTCATGTAGTATCGGGTATTATGATTTGCTGTTTGAAATTTCAGGAGCGAATTTAGCAAAGAAACCCGCCTCTGAATGATCAATGCCCATGTTTGAATATTAATTTCCTTTTTCCTAATATTACTGTACCTAACCTATTGATCCTATTGAAAACATGACTTCCCACCTGACTATCCTGGTAACTTTTTTAGTCATAATCGGGGTCACTGTTCTATCAGCCTACCTTTTAAAATTGTTCCGGAATAAGAAGGAAAAGGGCAGGGTGCCTGAGCCTCAGGCAGCCAGGAAAATGGAGATAGAATTAAAGGGGGATATCTTCGAACTTGACAAGCTTGCCATAATTCTGGATGACCTGGTCAGGTACGATGTTCCTGTCAAAACCATCCTCGACCTGAATATTATCCTGGAAGAGATTTATACGATCATTCTTCGTCACCGGAATGCCGATCAGCAAGACCTCAGAGTTTTGATCACACTCCTCCTGGAGCAAGGCCAGATACTGGCAAACATCAGGGACCGGAATGCAGAATTTGATCCAACTGCGATGCCAAAGATCGACTTAAATGCTCCTATCGAGGAGATTTCATTCCAGGGCCTGGGATTTCATATGGTCAGGCATCTTGCGGATGGATTGACCTATCAACGTTTGGCTGATCAGAACATTCTCACGATAAAGAAAATCTATTCCACCTGATGAAAAGACTAAAATCCATTGAGTCGGTCCTAAGGTGGAAATGGTATCCGGATATTTTCAGGATTCCGGTATTAATTGGGTTCTTTTACCTGATCTATGTTTTACTTTTTGGCGATCAGGCCGAAGGAAAAAATTCCGGCTTATCAGTCATGTGGGTATTGCTCTGGGCTTTGCAACCGATTTTATTTATTTTGTTTGGCCGGTTTTTCTGCGGTGTCTGCCCCTTTGGTGAAGCAGGCGATATGGTTCAGAAAGTGGTGGGTAACGAATTTCATCCCCCACTTTTTCTCAAAAAATTCGGGGTATGGTTTGCCTATGGATTTTTTATCCTGATCCTGCTGATTGAGACTATGGTTCATATGGCCGGTTCTACCGCAGCATCGAGTATATTATTATTGACCATTTTTACGATGGCCGTGATTTCGGGAGCCTTTTTCCGCCGACGGACCTGGTGCCGCTATCTTTGTCCTTTGGGGGTTGCCGGAGGTGTTTTTTCCAGACTCAGGATCATTAAGCTGAGCAAAGATGACAAGGCTTGCAGCGAATGTAAAAAGTTTGAATGCCTTCAGGGTACCGAAAAATCCGCTGGGTGTCCGATGGGCCTGTGTGTGAGGAAACATGATCTGGATGCCGATTGTATCTCCTGCGGCAATTGCCTGAAAAACTGCCCAGCCGATTCACCGCGCATCCTCTTGCACTCTCCGGTGAAAGGATTTTTGTCAAACATAAAACTGAACCAGGCAGAATCGGCTTTCGCAAGCTGCTTTATCGGTTTCTCAATTGCATTATACCTGATCAAGGATTACCTCGATAAGATCAACCATGTTGTTGGATTTGAAAATCCGGTTTGGAATGAACTTCTGGTAATAGCTGTTTTTACCGGGATCTCCTTTTTGCTCTTTTATTTATTCAGTTACGTAATCAGGCCTATCACCAGGCAATCACAGAAATACAACTTCCGATTTTTCGGATTTTTCCTGATTCCATTCATATTTTTCGCTTTGGTTAACCTGACTTCCATCCACGGCGTTCCTTTGATAAGCCTGCAGAGACGGCATGTTTTTGAGGGACTGGGTATTCTCGCAGGAAGCATCCTCTCCATTATCTTTTGCTTGCAGGAGCTTCGTAAGGTTCAAAACAATCGTCAGCAGAATAAGATCATAGCTCTCTTCAGTATTTTTCTGGTAGTGCTGGCAGGCTACACGCTATATCTATTCCTGTTTCTATGAGATTTATTGATGGGCTTTCTTGACAGTCTGCTCCTTTAATATTTTCTGAATAAAGCCCCTTGCCACTGTAGTCTTGGGCACCTTGAACCCGAACCAATCGCTGAGCGGTAAATCAAAGCCAATGCCATGCATATAGTTGAACAGCGATATCCGGAGCCCCTCGCTGAAAGCATCATGATTGCATCCGGTTGGATCGGTAAAAGTCAGGTCGTTGTTGGCGAATGAACCTGTTTCGGTATTGGTTCGATGGATCATGAATTTCTCCGGATTCAGCCCAACCGGGCTGTGTGCGGTGAGGGCAAAGTGGTGCCAGAATCCCGACTGGACCAGTCCGAGTTCGAACAGTTGTCTGACTACTTCCAAAGAATCTATTGTTTCCTGGGCGGTTTGGGTGGGGAATCCGTACATCAGGTAAGCATGAACCATGATGCCATTTTTAGTAAAATTTGCTGCCACCTGTGCCACCTGCTCAACGGTAACTCCTTTGTTGATGAGCTTCAACAGCCGGTCGGAGGCTACCTCCAGCCCGCCGGAAATAGCAATGCATCCAGATTCCTTAAGCAGGCTGCAAAGTTCTGCGTTAAAGCTTTTTTCAAACCTGATATTGGTCCACCAGGCCACCGTCAGTTTTCGGTGGATAATCTCCTTTGCCAGGGCTCGTAAAAGTGCCGGGGAGGCTGCCTCATCCGTGAAGTGAAAGCCGAACTGACCGGTCTGCCTGATAATTTCTTCAATACGGTCGCAGATTAGCGGCGCTGGATTAGGCTCATATCTCCTGATATAATCAAGCGAAGTATCGCAGAACGTGCACTGGGCCCAATAGCATCCATGTGCCAGGGTGAGCTTGTTCCAACGCCCGTCGCTCCAGAGCCGGTGCATCGGATTTATTACCTCAACCACTGAAATATATTGATCCAGGGGCAGATCGGAATAATCCGGAGTGCCCAATTGTGCTTGGGGGATATCGGCTGCAGTTGATTCGTTCTGATAAGCAACTCTGCCTTCATTCAACGTAAATGTCCTTTTTAAATCCATCGGGCCAGCCTCCCCGTCGAGATGGCTGATCAGCTGTTCCAGCGGTGCCTCTCCATCGTCCAGAATGATGTAATCGATATAATTGAATACCCTGGGGTCACTCAGCGACCGGAGTTCGGTGCCGGCAAATCCTCCGCCGATAACGGTTTTTATTTCCGGGCGGTTTTTACGGATCCATTGCCCGCATCGGAAGGCAGAAAATAAATTCCCTGGAAATGGAACCGATAAACCCACCAGTGACGGTTTATAAAGTTCCAGCTTTTTCTCCAGCAGCAGGATCAGCAAATGATCGATAAAGCTGTTTTCCTTGCCTAGCTCCGTTTCCATTTCATCAAAAGTGGAGGCCGATCGTCCCAACCTTACGGCATATCGGCTGAATCCGAAATGCGGATCGACTACCTCCGTAATCAGGTCCGACAGGTCATCCAGATACAGAGTGGCAAGATGCTTCGCCTGATCCTGAATACCCATGGTGCCAAAGGCCCAGTCGAGATCTTCCAGATCATTGAACCTTGAAGCTTCAGGAAGGTAATTCCCCTCGCAGATAAGGTAAGCCAGCGATGGATTTTTCCCTTGTAAAAAACTGATTACCGGGTTTATGGTCCGGATATAATCATCCTGTAAACTGATAATCCGGCGTGCATTTTTCGATAATTTACCGCTTCTCGTGCCGGTTTCTCTGAACAGCGAGGTTAAACCTTTCGATGAAAAAAGTTCAAGGATCACCTCAATCCCCAGATCGGCCTGGTTCGCACGTATTTTTCGTGTGTTCAGAAATCCCTTCAGATAGGCTGTTGCCGGATAAGGGGTGTTCAGCTGGGTAAACGGGGGCGTTATGAGGAGAACTGACTGTGGCAAAGGAGATGATTCAGTATAATTCAGGCAACAAAGTTAAAGTTAATACCGGACTTAAACTTTTAGGTATATAAGATGTTAGATTTGAAAACTAATTAAAAGGTATGTCATTCAATATAGGCACTAAAGATAATCCTATGGCATTGAAAACACCGCCATTGACCAGTGAATATACCATGCATTTGGACCAGAAAGATGGCAAAGATGTTTTGGTATGCACAGTTGGTAAAACAGTTTTACTTTATAATTTAGATTGCCTTAACGATTTGCATAAAATGCTGAAAGACCATGGCGACTGGATGGAATTGGGTAGCGCAGATGAACAAAAACCTGCAAAGGAAGGAACTGTTGAAGCATGGGGTCGTTCAGAAAATAATCCGGTTGGTGGCTGGTATGGAATGAAGAAAGGGCTTCGTGGACGCTTCGGAATGTATATACCCCCTTTAATGGAGGCTCTTGGTCTGGCCGAAGTAACGCACGATCCAAAAGGGAATAAAATGAGATCGAGATAATCTGCTCTGAGTTCTTATTTCACCGTGCCAAGCCGGAATGCGCCGATCATGGTGGAGTAATTTTTTTCGCCTTTTTTCAGATAATCACCCACATACCAGAGTGTGCGGTCGTCGATAGGGTCAACAGCCGTCTGCGTATAATCCTCCCAACGGCGGTTGCGCTCCTGTGCAGCCTCGCCCTTCACCAGGATAGATTCCTGGAGTGAAAATATCCCGGCAGGATCGCTCGCCAGGCGGCCGGCGAATCTCTGACCGGCGAAATCACCTGATCCGCCAAAGGAGTAGCCGATTCCAATATTCCCTGCCGCATCAATAGCCGGACTACCCATCCAGCGGAAGTTGCCCTCCGGAGCGTAGGTTCCCTGCTGAAATAACACTGGATCACCTTTCCTGGTTAGACGAAACTCATACCATCGCACTCCACCGCCACCTGCTGAAGTAGCTACCGAGTGAACCACAACCAAGGATTCGCGATTGCCGATCCGCCGGTAAACCATTCGCGCCATGAGCTTGTCGCCCTGGGCATCCAGGCGCTGGCTGCTGCCTGGCTGTGGAACCGCTTCGGTGAGCTGCCCCCCTCCTAGGTATTCATAGGGTGCAACGGGAATCCTGACCGGACCCTCAAGACGGCTCTTTTGGGGATCCTCCCAATTGGTATGGAATTTCCAGATGAAAATCCCATCATCCTTAAGGATACCATGAAGTTGAGACCCTCCGGCAGCCATCATGATATTGGGGGCACCGGCGGGTGGCAGACGGGGTCCTTCAAGATCAGCATTGATCAGGAAATTGACTCCATCCAGGAGGAACATCTGCTCCGTTGCCTCCTCCCCTTTCAGCATCCGGTTACGGTCAACAACCACCGCGTGCTTCTGGATCACGTTATCGCCGGTACTTGTGGTGATATAATATCCATCTGGCCACACAGCCGGACGGGGATAATCGGGAAACAATTCCCTTATGAATTCGTATCGATAGTAGGGCCCGAACGGGTTGGGGGTCATGCTCACCGCATAACACATGCTGTATGTTCCCTCCTTGCTTTTTCTGAATATCGGCATCACAATCAACCAGCGGTCGGCCAATTGATCGTATCGGACCACAGCATCGCCATTGTTGGTTTTCTCGCATACTCCCCCGAATCCCTGAAAAACCATCCGGGTTTCAACCGGTCCGAAAAGTACCTTTCCCGTTTCATCGAATTGTTTGCCAGCCTTAGTATATATGGCCATCCTCGAATTGACGATCTGGAAGATGTGATCATATCCAACGGCAAGTGTGTTATCCGACGGATTTCGGAACCGTACCGTACTGTCGGTACCGGGAAAGCCTGCCCCCAGACCGCCGAAACTTGCAATCAGTTGAGGCGCCGGGCCTGCTCCCATATGAGTCTGCTCCACCTGCAGGGCACTGGAATTACCCTTCCCTGGCTTATGCGACGGTTTTTGATCGGGGTATAAATATTGGTAAGGTTGCTGCTTGGAGGTTTCACCCCGGAACAAACTGTCATTCAATGGTTTTGATTCATCGAAACGGACAGGGTGTTTTACAGTCACCTGCTGTGCGGAAACAGAGAAGGTGAGCAGCAAAAATGCAGCGATGGCAGACAGGTCAATCAATTTAAGGTTCACGATGGTAAATATATTCAAAAATTGTCCGACGTTTACCATTGTTTTAGTGCGGTTTCTCTAATTTTAAGACATGGACACAAACCTTAAAGAAAGATTCCTTCAACTGTGGGAAAAATATTTTGGATCAAGTGAATTGCCAATCACTTTTTACTACCATAAAGAGCCTCAAAATGCCAGGATTGTTACAAAAGCTAAAGGCCGAAGCTGTTTAATCTGCGAATTGGCAAAAGTCAGGAATGGCGAATCACTTGCTTATGATGCAGATGCCATTGCTTGCGGGGGAGCGAAACGATATCTCGGTTATTCAGATACCATTCGTCACAATTTCGAATATTTTTTATCCTGCGGAATCCCAGGTAAAATGGAGGGTGAACGGTACATAAGAACTCCTGAAATGGTGCTCGAATTGCAAAAAGAACAGAAAACGGTAAAAGACGCTAAAGGCAATTACATCATTTTTAAACGTTGGGATAAGCTTGAGGAGATTGATGAACCAGCGGTTGTCATCTTCTTTGCAAAACCCGATGTTTTGTCGGGCCTTTTTACGTTGACCAATTTTGATCAGGTGGAGCCAAACAGCACCTATACTCCTTTTGGGGCTGGCTGCAGTTCCATCGTTCACTACCCTTATCTTGAAAAAGATGCTGACCGACCAAGGGCTGTCATTGGAATGTTCGATCCTTCAGCACGTCCCTGCGTTCCGGCTAATATATTATCCTTTGCTGTTCCCATGATAAAGTTTGAAAGGATGATTGATTATATGGAGGAAAGCTTTCTGATTACTGACACCTGGGAAACCGTGAAAAAGAGAATTACCTCCTGATAGATCAAGCTTATGGGGAGGTAGTATTCATATATCCGGATTTTTCCCAGAACATAAATCCTTCCTGTAATAATAAGGTTAGCTCCTGTTCATTTACTTGCTCCTCCTTAGTAAAATGGAAGCATGTTTTTCCCTTCAGATATTTATAAAGAGAGGGAGCAACCTCCCTCAGATTTGCATTCATATAAGATGGGAAAAAGTGAAAAGTCACACTGTCCTTTCGCTGAGCTATTGTTGCGAAAAACATTCCGGGTATAAGCTTTTTGTCATAACCATAAGGAACCGGCTTATTACCAATAATCTCGAAAGAACTGTTTAAAGTATCAATTCTCACCACCATCGGAGGAGTAAATTTTTCCAGGTTTTTTTTCAATTTATTAAAAATCAAAATCCTTGTTTCTTCCGTAATTGGCATAATGTCCTTATTAGTTATCGGTTACGATATATTACCATCACTCGATTATACAAAATTCGTGAACAATTGTTTAATTAGTTTATCTCACTGATGGAGACATTAATGGATTAAATTTGTTGAACTTTAAACAAGTGGGATGATGCATTATTCCAATTCTGATATAAGGCGCCAAGATCGTTTGCTAAATGAAGTGGCTGCCAGAAAATTGCTGATTGAAGGAGAATTTGCGGTGTTGTCTATGCAGGCTGAAAATGGCGGAGCATATGCTGTGCCGATAAGTTATGTTTGGGATGGTAAAGGGTCAGTTTTTTTTCATTGTGCCAAAGAAGGAAGAAAACTTCGCTGTATTGAAATATGCAATAATGTTTCACTTTGTATCGTGGGTCGAACCCATGTTATTTCAGGGAAATTTACCACGGAATATGAAAGCATTATTCTCGACGGCAAGGCATTTATAAGTATCCTCTCTGAAGAAAGGATGAAAGCATTGGAGCTTTTCCTGGATAAATATTCCCCTGCCGATAAAACAGCCGGAATGAAATATGCCACAAATTCCTTTGCAAAAACAGAAATCGTCCGGCTGGATATTGATAGCTGGTCGGGTAAATGTAAAAATCTTTAGAATTAACCTATATTTCAGGGTAAAATAATTTACTCATGAAACACCGAACCTGTCCGGCAGTCATTCTCCTGGCCGCCTTGTTTCTGATAATATCAAGCTTTACTCCGAAAGGAAAAACCATGAAGGCTTTCCGGCTGCCCGACGGGCAATACAGGATTGAGGAGGACGGAAAAGCTGTGCTCCAGTACAACTATAAGACTGTTTATGAGAAAGATGTGATACGGTTGAACGGTGAACGCAAGGAGAAACCGGTGGAGGGCGAAGTCACCGGTACCTACCGCGACGAATATATCAGTCAGCATCCGGGAGTTCGCAAGGATACCGTGGTAACCACAAACATTTATGCCATACCCCGCAGTGATTATATCCATCCGCTGTTCGGATTGCAGGGGGAGACGCTCACCCGCGACTGGCCGCTCGACGGTGAACCGCACCATCGTGGCATCTGGTGGGCCTGGCCCGAAGTCAGGTACGGTTCGCTTCAGGGCGATCTTTACGCTCTTCAGCGGATCTTTGCCCGGCCAACTGGGAAGGTCGATCTGGTAAACGGTACAGATTATGCCGAGATATCCGCAGAAAACCGCTGGATGTGGGAAGACAAAAAGCCAATCGTTTTGGAAAATTCCATCATCCGGGTATATCCGGCAACTGCAGATAAAAGGATCATCGATATCACCATTCGTCTTAGCGCTCTGGAAGACAGCATCTCAATCGCCACGCGGCAAACCAACAGTTACGGCTGCTTCAATATCCGGATGCAATCACCAAAATCACAGACCCTCACTCATTTTACTGATCAACCGGGGACTTCGCCAGTCCGGTCGTGGTCCGATCTGAGCGGAACTTTCCAGGATGCCGGATCCCCATCGGGCCTGTCAATTTTACAGTACAAAGGAAACCCTGATTATCCCGGACCCTGGGTGGAATACCCCAACCTGGCCTGGGTGCAACCTGCTTTTCCGGCGCATGGAACCCGTTATCCCCTGTTGAAAGGCCATCCACTCGTGCTGCGATATCGGCTGGTAGTACATAATGGCTCAAAACCTGATACAACCGTAACCGCCGGATGGTGGGACGAATACAATCAACCTTCAAAATAAACCAATGAAAGACAACGAAAAAAATACTGTTTACTCTCGGAGGCAATTCATGAAAACTACAACGATAGCTTCACTGGCTGCTCCAATGGTACTGGGTTCCCAAGCTGCAGAAGGGAAAAGGACCATCGCCCCAAGCGACAAGATAAACATTGGAATTATCGGGTGCGGCTCGATGGGTACCGGCAATCTCAATGCAGCTATGATGCATCCCGATGCTGTTCTGGTTGCCGCTTGTGATGTTTGGAAACAGCGGCTCGATCCTATCGTAAGCAAGTATAAATGCAAAGGCTATACGGATTATCGTGACCTTTTAAAACACCCTGGCCTTGATGCCGTAATCATTTCGACTCCGGCTCACTGGCATGCCCTGCAGGCCATTGATGCTGCAAAGGCAGGGATCGATATCTATCTGCAAAAGCCAATGGCAATGCATTTTGGTGAAGCAGTTGCGGTCCGGAATGCCGTCCGCAAACACAACATTATCTGCCAGGTGGGGACCCAGATTCATGCCAGCGAGCATTACCGCCGAATGGTGGAACTCATACGATCGGGCAACCTGGGCAAAATCAGCGCCGTCCGGACTTTCTTCGTCCACAATGAAGCGCCAAACGGCGTATCCCATGGAGCCAACACCGACAAGATTCCTGAAGGGCTTAACTGGGATATGTGGGTTGGACCCGCACGGATGCAGCCATTCAATCCCTTCCTCACGAAGGATGCCTTTTATCACTGTTTCTGGATGGATTTCAGCGGAGGCTGGACCCCCGGGATGGCACCTCACATCACCGATCTGCCTATCTGGGCACTCGATCTGGGTTATCCTACGGAAATCTGTGCCACAGGAGGCCGTTTTATCCTCAACGACGATAGCGATGCGTACGATAACCATGAGGTCATCTGGCGGTATCCAGGCCTGACCATGAGCTGGATGCACTCATCAACAAATAGTTACGGATTCGATTTTCTGAAAGCAAAGGAGAGCCAGCGACGCCTGGGCCTCTATTTCCATGGAGTTAATGGCACCCTGCTAACTGACTACGACACCCATCAGATTCTTCCCGAAGGAAACCGGATGGATGGCATGCAAACCCCTCCACAAACCATTCCTTCCTCCCCCGGACATGAAATCGAATGGCTGAATTGTGTCAAATCAAGAAAACAACCTTCTTGCAATCCGGAATATCATATCAAAGTGGATGCTCCGATCGAGCTGAGCGTTCTGGCCATGAAGCTCGGCCGGTCGATACAGTTCGATCCGATAAAAGAGATGATCATCGGTGACCCTGAAGCGACAAGGCTCTCTATTCCGGAGTACAGGGATCCATGGAAATTTCCTTGGGAGTATCTATAGGGAAAATTTGACCATAATTTCTATTTCCTGGCTGCTGCATTCAGAGTAGTCAGCTCAATGTCAATTGCCTTTACATTGTGACTCATAGAAGTTTTGAACATTTCCCACTTTACTTTCACTTCTTCTTTATATTCATCCATCCTGATTCTCAGGTCGCTATTCTCTTTTTTTAAATTTGCCACTTTTCTGCGCAGGCTGCCATTGCCGTTTTCCAACGCTTCTAATTCTTTGATGATTTTCTCATTCACTCTGATATTCTTCTCTGTTTCTGTCTTAAAAAGTGTCCATTCATCCGGAGTTTCGGCTTTTTTCTCAATAACGGTTTTCATCGACTCCTGAATTATTTTATTGCTTACAAAACTACTGTCGTTCGACTGCATTCTTTCTTTCTTTACCAGTTCAAATGCATCGTCGGCTTTGGGGGTGCGCGAGCTACAGGAAATCAGCATGATTGCTGATATTGTTCCTGTTAAAAATAACCTGTAAAAAGGTGAGACTGTAGTCATTTGATTTTATTTTGTTCTTGTGTTTTAGTCTGATTTTCAGAGTACCACTGTTCCGCTGTAAATATCTGTTTATAGGATTGCGGCTTAATTCGTAGACTGCCAGAATAGGGATGACCTAGCAACAGAATGATATAGAAAATCATGGCAATGAATACACTTAAGAGCGCAGTTAACGATACATGCAGACGTGCATGCTCAATGTCCAGCAGCATTGCACAGAAAATAGTGATCATAGCTCCCAGTATCATCGGCCACCACAATGGAGCAGGAATCTGCTTGTTGGCAGAAGCATCCCGGAGGCCACGGTAAGTGGACAAGGCATTCAAATGGTTGAACATTTCTGCAACAAGCTGAATCTGAAACTGGTTTTTTGGAGTGAGGTGCTCTATCTTATAAAAAACCCTGTCGAATGATTCCGGTGTTTTTCGGCTCGGCTTCATTTGTTCCAGATTAGGAAACTCTTCATCTATAACGTTATATACAAAATCAAGATATACGATCATGAGTTGTTTGGATTCAAGCGTATCAGGTTAAAATTTGATATCGCGGTATAACCCCAATGCAGAACTTCCTTCATTACTCACATTGGTTCTGGTTTCATTCAACTGGCCCCACACCAGGAATACAATAAAGCTGAGCAGAAATGCATAAAAACTTGCAATAGCTAAAAAGAGGAAGCCGGTAACTTCATTGTGTGAACGTAGTATTTTTACCTTAGCGTATTTACGAAAAAGATAGGTACTAAGACCTGCAACCGCGGCTGCAAAGGCCATGATCAAAATAAAAAGTAAGAATGAGGGTATCTGAAGTAAATGGTAAGAGAAGTTTGTCATACACAATAGTGACGTTTTTTCAAATGGTATGTGTTACAATAATTTCATTAAGAATTGCATAATTCACACATTTACAACCGCTATGAAAAAATTTACCCGGGTGTTATTCGTATTTGTCCTATTGGTTGGCGCATTGAATGCGCAATCAATTGACAGCAAGTTCTATAACGCGATGCAGTGGCGGATGATCGGCCCACATCGGGGCGGCCGCACGGTGGGCGCAGTTGGTGTTCCACAGCAGCCCAACGTATTCTATATCGGTGTGAACAATGGTGGTGTTTGGAAGACAACGGATTACGGGCGTACCTGGATTCCTATATTCGATGATCAGCCCACCGGATCGATCGGTGATGTAGCAGTGGCTCCATCGAATCCCAATATTATTTATGTCGGTAGCGGCGAAGGAGTACAGCGTCCTGATCTTTCTGTGGGCGACGGAATGTATAAATCAACTGATGCTGGAAAAACCTGGATACATCTGGGTTTGAATGACGTCCAGCAGGTTGGGGGATTAGCTATAGACCCGACAGATGAAAACCGGGTTTTTGTCGCTGCTTTGGGCCATCCATATGGGCCAAATACCGAACGCGGTATTTACAGGTCAACCGATGGTGGAAACAGTTGGCAGAAGGTCCTCTACAAAGACGAAAACACGGGAGCCATACAAGTAACCATCGATCCGAATAATCCGCAAATAGTTTTTGCTGATCTGTGGGCCGGCAGACAGGGCCCCTGGGAAAACGGAGAATGGAACGGTAAAGAAAGCGGACTCTTTAAAAGTACTGATGGCGGGACCTCTTGGAAAAAGATTACCGGCGGGCTGCCAACCACTGCCCAGGGCCTCGGAAGGATCGGCTTTTGCATTGCTCCCTCGGATTCAAAAAGAATGTATGCAACCGTCGATGCCGGCAGTGAAGGCGGTATTTACAGAAGCGATAACGGAGGTGAAAGCTGGAAGAGAATACAAACTGATGGACGGTATTGGGGAAGGGGCAGCGATTTTGCTGAAGTAAAAGTGGATCCCAAAAATCCTGATATTGTGTTTAGCGCCAATGTGGTAACCTGGAAATCTATCGATGGAGGCAAATCCTGGAGCGCATTTCGCGGTGCTCCAGGTGGAGACGATTACCACCGGATCTGGATCAATCCGGAGAACTCCAGTATCATCTTAATAGCCAGCGACCAGGGAGCGATTATTACCGTAAACGGCGGCCAGACTTTTTCATCATGGTATAACCAACCCACTTCACAGTTTTTCCATGTCAATACCGATAATGCATTTCCTTATAATGTATATGGGGGACAGCAGGAGAGCGGCAGTGCAGGTGTGGCATCCAGGGGAAATGATGGTGGCATCACATTCCGGGAGTGGCACTCAGTTGGCGTCGAGGAATATGGCTATGTTGCTCCTGATCCTTTAAATCCGGATATTATTTACGGCGGCAAAGTCTCAAGGTATGATAAACGAACCGGGCAGGTACAGAACGTTTCGCCCGAACCTTTACGAAGCGGTAAGGTTCGCTCCATAAGAACAGCGCCAGTATTGTTTAGCCCGGTGGACAATAAAACGCTCTACTTTGCTGGTAATATGCTTTTTAAGACGATGAACGGGGGCAAGAGCTGGCAGGTGATCAGTCCCGATCTTACCAGAGAAACCTGGGAAATTCCTCCGAGTGTCGGAATATATACCAAGGATGATTTTAAAGTCATGCCACGGCGGGGAGTAATCTATACCGTCGCACCGTCCTATATCGACATAAATACCATCTGGTGTGGCACTGATGATGGTTTAATTCATGTGACCAAAGATGGCGGCAAAAACTGGACCAACGTTACCCCTCCTGACATCAGCTCATGGAGCAAAATTTCATTGATGGATGCAGGTCATTTCGATGTAAATACTGCTTTTGCAGCCATAAACCGAATACGTTGTGATGATATGCATCCACATATTTACAAAACCGTTGACGGCGGCAAAACATGGAAGGAGATTGTGCATGGCTTGCCTGAGGATCCAATAAACGTGGTTAGGGAAGATCCCAAACGTAAAGGATTATTATTTGCAGGGAGCGAAAGGGCAGTTTATGTTTCATTTGATAATGGGGAAAACTGGCAAAGTCTCCGACTGAACATGCCTGCCACTTCCGTCCGCGATCTGGTCATAAAGGACGATGATATCGTTGTGGGAACCCATGGCCGCAGTTTCTGGATACTGGATAATATCACGCCCCTCCGGCAGATAAATACTGCACTAACTCAGGCTGCCGCAATCCTGTATCAACCACAGAAAGCATTGCGCATCAGGTGGAACATGAATACTGATACACCCTTGCCACAGGAAGAGCCTGCTGGACAGAATCCTCCGGATGGCGCCATCATTGATTATTTCCTGAGTGATAGTAAAAAGGTGGTGACCCTTGAAATACTGGATGCAAAAAATAATTTAATCCGGAAGTACAGCAGTCTCGATAGTTTAATGGTAATTTCTCCGGGTAACATTCCGCCCTATTGGATGCGGCCGCAGCAAATACTCTCCTCGAAACCGGGGTCACACCGTTTTACCTGGGATATGCATTATACGCCATCGAATAATCAGGCTTCCTTCCCGATGTCGGCTACTTTCATGAATACGGCTCCCGGTTTCTCATCGCCCTGGGTGATGCCTGGAGTTTATCAGGTAAAACTCACTGTCGACGGACAATCATTTAATCAGACCTTTGAGGTGAAAATGGATCCGAGAGTCAAGACCTCAGTAGCCGATTTGGAGAAACAATTCGATCTATCTTTTCAATGTTATGAAGGGAGAATCCATTGCAAAGAGATAGTTAACGACATTAAAAACCTGCGTGTTAAGCTGAAGGAGAAATTCAAAAATGAATCTCCAACCGAGGCGGATTTCAGCCGGCTGGGAAGTTCATTTGGCAGCCTGTTAAATTTGCTTCAGGGTGCGGATCAGCCTCCGACTGACCAGGCAGTTGCAGCCGTAAAAGAAACTCAAAAAAAGTTTGAGCAATTAAGAGCGAAATGGAATGAACTTCTTATTTTAAACTCTTCAGAATAGTAATTATCGCATCTGTTTCATTTATCAACTCAGAGTCGGTACTAAAACCTTGTGATTTAAATCGAAGTTTGCCTTCTTTATCAATAAAATATTTAGCGGGTATTCCACTTGGCTTATACGATGAAGTGATTTTAAATTTACCCGGGGCATCCTTCATTGGCTCATCAAGAAGTACCTGGAACGGGTATTTGTTTTTATTGATAAATGCTTTTACTCTCTCCAAAACATCATTTCCTTTTTCATTGACGGCAATGAATAAAAACACAACTTCCGGGTGTTTTTCTATCTGTTTCTGCATTGCTGGAAACGAAGCTATACAAGGGACACACCAGGTTGCCCATAAATCCAGAATTACAATTTTCCCTTTATAGTCCGATAAGCTCACGGGTTTACCATTGATATCTTTAATGGAAAATGCCGGAGCTGTTTCATTCAGCATTTTTGGTTTCAGCTCCTGAATCAACGATGCCTGAACATTTTTCTGAAGACTGTCAATAAAAATGCCCAACTTTTCATCACTGCCTTTTTCCGAAATAAAAGTGGATTGCAATTGTTTCGTCATTCCCTGATTTAATTTCCCCTGCTTCGCTAATTTTAAAAGCAACTGTTTGGCTTCCTCTTTTTTACCTGTTAATTCCAGCAGTTTAGCATATCGTTCCACCGAACCCGGCAGTCCCTCCTCCGGCTTGTCATCCAATGCCATACGCTGGTATTTTAAGGCTTCATCATATCTTTTCAGTGCAAACAGGGACTTTGCATAGGTGTCGTAATAAGGAAACTTTGCGAAACTCATAAACCGATCCCAGTCCTCCTTGGTGTAACCTTCTGGCCTTGCAGCCGGATCGTCCCTAAAAGAAAAATATTTATCCAGGGTTTCCTTTGCAATTTTACAAGCTAAATCAGCATCAATATTTTTATCTAAAAGCTCATCGGCAGCCAAACTGCAAATGGACGTCTGATTGAACTTGTTTTTTATCAGGCTGATCTGCTTTTCGAATTCGATATAATTCTTTTTCAAGGCAAAGGCAACTGCAATATTGCCTTTTAGTAAATCTATGGTTTCGGAATCTTTAAGACTGTCAAGTTTATAATCATTAATAATTCGATTCTTGATATTGACACTTTTATAGGGGTCGGTTTCCTTACTCATCTCACGGATAGCGGATTGTATTCCGGTTGCCTCCTGGGCAGTAAGTGATAAACTGGTAAACAGATAAAAGGCGGTGATAAAATAGGATGCTGATTTCATTTTTTCATTGCCTCTGATTTCATTTCTGCAGGCATTTTTTCGATGGCATACCTTAATGCCGTTCGGGGCATGGTCGTCCTGTGCCGCATGATGAATTCGAACACCTCCTGCCGGTGAGATTCGGCAGCAGCCTTGAGCATCCAGCCATAGCCTTTCCTCACCAGGTCGTCGGTATCATCGAGGAGTAGGGTAGCGATTTCGAATATATCAGGTAGGAATTTTCCCCGGCTGGCCGGGATAATGAGAGTAACCGCTGCCGCACGCCGCAACCAGCGGTTCTCCGACTGGGCAAACCTTTTGAGATCAGCCAGATGTGTGGGATACATCACAATAAATTCAGCTACGGTGTGATTACAAAGTGTATCGCAGGCTGCCCAATTGTTTACGTATTGCGAGATCCACCGCTCGAATTTTACGAAATCAGCAGGTTCGAATTTCTGGTGAAGACGATTCGACCAGTCGCAGGCGATGATGGTCTCCTCCATAAGTCCGGATTTCATGAGCTCCTCGCCAAGGGCCAGAATCTCATCCTTGGTATGACCTTTAAGCTGCTGGTAATACTCGCTGCCGATTTTACGGGCTGCCGAATTGCTTAAGCCGTAAAACTGGACAGGTTCTTTGAAGTACCTTTCAGCGCCCGATTTCCAGACTGGGTCAGCTTTGGCAGCAAGCTCGTCGCGAAGAGTGTCAAGCAGGGTTTTCATGGGTGATAAAGATAAATATAAACAGCTATTCACCTCTTCGATAATTTCCATGAAACTAACGGGGAGAAGTCGAGTGTCGGATTATTCTCTTTTAAAATCGGGATATAGACAGACATCTTATTTTCATTCATCCTTTTGAATATCTCGTAGGCGATCTCATGCGATACGACTAAAAACAGCTCATCAGCTGGTATCTGAAATTCATGACTTAATTTTTGATAATCAAACAAGCCTTTGACCATCTTGATATATCTCGATTTTAATTGAATACAAAGATGGTCTAAATCACTGTCCTCAAAATAGCAAAAAATCTTCGAAACATTATTGGCATCTGATAATCCATAACGGATGAAAAAACTCCTGTCCTTCTCTGGAATCGGCTTATTTACTGCCAGATTATAAAGTGAAATACCATTTTCGGATGCTCCTTCAAGGCAATTTCAAGTGGCCTGATTAAAGAATCCACTGAAATAGACCAGATTTGCCCAATAATCCGGTTGGGTGATTGCAATCTGGCTAAAGCACAGAAATATTAATAGAACACTTAAGTTTTTCGTCAATTATAATAAGCCTTTCGTCAAATAGTAAGATTTCCAGTTATTATTTAGATATAACTTTAATGATTGTAGCTCGGGTTGTTACCCAACGAATTAACTCAAATAGGCAATAAATAATTCCCCCACCTCCATGAAACTTAAACTTTTTCCCACACGGGCAGGCATGTTTACTCTGCTCCTGTGCCTGGCCCTCCCCGCCTGCGAAAACGATGATTTTTGGGTTTATACAGAACAGGTTCATAGTCATAGTGACTATAAGGTGATAGTCATGAGCACCTGGTTCTTCAGTAATTTATCAGGTTTTGAGCTGGGAAAGATCCTGTTAATAAGAATATGGCCCCTGAGGGCGCGTTTCATTTCGATCGTATGAACGATTCTTTGCATTATGCCAAGTATGCAGGAGTACTTTATGTGGACTGCCGTGATTCAAGCGGTAATTCCACATGGTCGAATCCCAGGCTTCCCTATATAAAGGGCTATATTTATATTGATGACCGTACCAGTTCCCCGGGTGCATTTGGCTCGGTAAATGAAAAAATGGAGCTTATATACAGGGGACCGTTAAATACGCCGCCGGCCCACCTGCATTTGTGCTTGCGCAAATGGGACGAGGAGTCTAAAGGAACCAGGTCCGGCCGTACCTGGAAAGTGAGCACCATCGTGGATGAACAAGGCAAAGACCTGACCGGTGATCCGGATTGGACCTATTACACCGATAATACGATGCGGTTTGAGAAGGCTGACCGCTTTGTGTTTACCCCGGGTGAAAAGCGATCTCCCAAAGAAATTGAAAGGTTTGGAACAGCAAAAGAACATGCCACGGTTATCGGATCCTATGCAGTTATTAAAGAAACTAATGGAGCGGTCAGCCTGAAACTGGTTTTCCCCAAATTCACCAACGTGCTGACGGTAGTTAAATCGCGGTTCGGGTATATCAAGCTATCCGGAGAGTCCGAGGGCAAGAAGGGTGTTCTGGAATTGAGCCCGGTTGATTAATCACGATATATCCAATAATCTTTATCCACGAAGTCATGAAATCCAAGATATTTTTTTCCCTGTTTATAGTTCTGTCCCTTGCAGCATTTCAGGCGAAAGCCCAGACCAACGTCGGCGCACAGTTGAATACCATCCCCGCAAATTTCTCGTCCTATACCGAATCCTACCTTTGCGATCTGACCCGTCATCAAGGGTTTGCATTCCTGAACAATCTGAACACCACGGGCGATATTCTGAAGAGGTGGGAGCTCTCCTTATCCCTCAGGGTGGGCCTGGGTTTAAGTACAGATTTTGTTAACCCTGATTTTTCAGACAATTTTATTCTGACCGGTCCGGCACCCAGTCTTTTTGGCACCGAACAGCCGGGAAACCTGGTCTTCCGGTTCCTCGACGAAGCAACAGGCCTTGCGCTGGTCAATCCTTTTAGCGGAGATAACCTCGGATTTAGTCTGCCCCTTTTCCCCGGGATCGGCACCGGCCTGGGATTCGCCCCCTCGATCATGCCGGTTTTAAGTTTAGGAGTTGGCTACGGTACGGAGGTGTCGGTCGGCGTTCTGCCTGGCGCCCTGAAACTGGCTACCAAAGGGATTGCCCAAAGCCTTTCCCTATCGAAGGATATCATGGCAACTTTTGCGGTCAGGCATGATGTGTTGCATTGGGTACCGCTGCTCCACGACCGGAAATTTTTCCTCACCGTGGGAGTCGATTACAGTATGATAGCAATAGGGGCAGAGGTGGGGCCTGACCTGATCGGAAATATCGAAGCACCGAGTTCTGACAAGATCCAGGTGGTCAATAACCTTAAGGGGATCAGCTACAGTTCCTCGAACCTGGGTTTTGAAGCAGTCCTGACAAAAAAGTTCGGCTTTCTGGACCTTTCGCTGTTCTCCTCCCTGAACAGTTCGGCCTATAAGGTTGCCACCGACGGGGGAATTGATATCTCCATAGCCCGGGATTTTTACACTTCGATGGCACAGGGCTCCGATTCTTATTCCCTTTCACCACTCGTTGATGTTGACAAAAAGGTCAGCCACTTTATTTACGGTCTGGCCATGCAGTTCAATATAGGGCGCTTCAACCTGGCCCTCAAAGCCGCTCCTTTTAGTGGACACTATTATTCGATCGGTCTCGGTTATAAAATCCTGAAAAACAAACTATCCTAACCCCTTAAACTCCTATCCTCCTATACTTCTAAACTCTATTTTAGATTTACATCCAGATAAACCGAATAACGCCCATAGGTTTCATAGAAAGGTTTATAAGTAATACCGTCAATAGTAAATTGCAACTGACTTGGATCGCCTGATATGGATTTACTTATATCATCTGCATTTAAGGTAACCTTACGCCAGTCGGTCCGGGGCTCCGGTTCCTGGGCTGCCAGTAAAACAGGTCCATAAAACAAACTGGCAATATTTTGCTGATCCATAATGGGCTCTAAATAAAACTTAAACGGCATACGTAATTCCACCATATCCCCGTCTTTCCATTTGCGGTTTATTGTCAGATAGCTTCCTGGCACAGCCTTAACTTTTTCTTCTTTGCCATTGATCATCACAAAAAAGCCCTTGGTTGCCCAATGCGGCACCCGTACATTCAGATCGAAAATGCCATTCCCTTTTATAGTTAACCGGGTATGGTCTTCTTTTGGATAAGCCGTGGATTGGGTTACCATGATATTCCTATCGGTCCATTTTAATGTTGAAGGAACATAAAGGTTCACGTACAAAGCCTGGTTGTCGGCACTTTTAAAATAGATCGAGTTTTGAAGTTTTGTGCTGCTCTCCAAAGCTGTGCCATTACAACAGGAAAAACCATCCATATCCTCGTTACCAAACTGTTTTACTGATCCTGGGCGCAAGGACACGTGGTAGGTATTGGCAGGCGAGTTCTCTGCAACAGAAGCCAGAATGTGATTATAAAGCCCGCGCTCGTAATAATCCATTAACTCTGCACTCTGATTAAAGAGAAAAAGATCTCTGGTTAATTTGAGCATATTATAGGTAGCACAGGTTTCATTCTGGCCACCAGCCGCAAAACCGTTTTCATAAAGTGTTGCCGGCTGGCTCGTGAAACACTCTGCATTATTCGGGTTACGTGCTCCGGCAACTCCGCCGATACTGTACATATAATCATTCGTGGCCATATCCCAGAAATTATCGGCGATATGGTAATATTCAGGAGTATCCGAATCTCGATAAAGTTCAAGTGCCCCGATAATCTGAGGGATATGCTGGTTGGCATGCAACCCACGGAACATATCTACATTTTTAGCAAGCCCATGCGAATGCTGAACATCGCCATAGAATACTTTAATGTTATCAAATAATTGTGCAACTTTCAGATATCGAGGCTCTTTTGTAATTCGATACAACCTTGCCATCGCTTCGTTCATTCCCCCGAACTCCCCGGCAATATACCGGTTCCACATACTGATGAGTGTTTCAGTTGGCAACGGACTCAATCGGGCAAATACCCAGTCGCCCATGCCTTTTACTATTTCCAGCGCCTTTTCATTGCCACTGATTTCATAAATATCCATCAATCCGGCCAGGATTTTGTGCAAAGTATAGTAGGGTGCCCAGACCTTTGCATTATCCCCTCCATAGGTAGCCCCATTTTCTAACATAATAAACTGGTCGGGCGGATAAGCACTGATAAATCCCTTGCCCCAATTCCAGTAATCTGTACGTATACCTTCGACACTCAAATCTGAATTGAATCCTGATTTACCCGGACCGGGTGGCACCAGTTTTGGATCCGAAACTTGCGGTCCCCCTGCTGTTTGTGGTTTTCCGGACAGTTGTGATAATTCATACAGGGTATTCACCATGTACTTCATCTTATCCGCAAAATTTGCCTGAAGCTGCGGGTCATATCCGGTACTGGCATAGGCCTGAGCTATGGCGCTGAGATAATGACCGGTTGCGTGACCGCGCAACTTCGTTTGCTGACTATCCCAACCCCCCAGTGCTACTGCCCCCGCAGGCTGTTTCTGCCCAAAGGCATTACGAAACATATAAAGGAAATTGTCAGGATTGGTTAGGGCAAGGCCCGTAATAAATTTATCACGGTTCTCTATAAACTTCGTTTTATCATTATGAATATCCGTGTTTAATGAAACCTGATCAAGCTTAAAAACTTCCAGCCTTCGACCCGGTGTGGCAGGTGCTTTACCTTCTTTAACGGTGACAATCGCATTGGGATGGAGATCGGTTCCCGCAACCTTTCCTATTATGGTATAGGTGCCAGCGGTAAGTACCTGGCTGTTATTCAGGGGTGCCGGCCAGACCACTAATACATCTGGTCGTTCGATATTATTGGTGTAAACGCCCTTAACATGGCGTGGCAACCTTGGTAACTCACCCACTACTGTCTCCACCCGGATGTCTGGAACACTGGTCAGAAATGCATTATACAACTGGGGTGTAGTTGTGGGAAAAGCTGGAAGACTCCGGTCGGGTTCAGCTCTTCTTCTGGCAACTGTTCCTTCCTTTCTCAAAGCATTACTTTGGATTCTGGCAATTTGGCTTTCGGTCAAAGGGATTCTGTAGATACGGAAATCGTACAATTTGGCATTGAAAAAGGTGTGATCAGAATCCAGCGATTTGCCGATATAAAGTTTATTATTATCTCCTGATTTATTATCGAAAAGTTGTTCCAACAATACCCCTACCTCCTTAACCTCACTCACCAGTGCGCCATTCAGGTAAGTGGTCAAAGTTTTGGACGGAACATTAATAACTATCGCTAAATGATTCCATTTATTCATAGTCACTGCAGGTGAATTGGCGATATACTTTCCAGAGCTTGTGAGGATTTGTGCCTGAAAACCTTCATTGTCCATAATCCCGGCCGGAGCCGCAAAGAAGTGCGAATGGCCGTTTTTTCCAAAATCGAAAAATACGGGTCCGCCTTTTGCCGAACGCAGATATATCCATCCGGTAATACTCAATGATTCCTCTCCTTTCACTGCTTCAACCGGTATGGAGATAAACGTTTCACTATCGCCTGATAAAGAGACCACTTTACCAAACAGGGAATCGTCCACAAACTTGAAACCTGTGCCTATAATACTGCCATGCAGATTGTTACGCGACCAATCCTTTGCATCCCCTTTAAAGGTATAACGGGCAATTAATCCTGTTTCTCCAATTCCGTCCAAGATTTGATCACCGGTTTGTGCACAAAGCCTGGCTGTATCCAAAGCACAGAAAATTAACAGGAGTCCAACAATCAGCTTACAGGTTTTCATTTTATAATGCGTTATAGTTTTATCCAACGTTTACATTAAACAAATATCCGACAAATGCAGTTAATCCCATAGCTACAGTTCCCCAAAAGGTGATTCTGATAATTGCTTTACCTACACTTGAACCACCTGTTTTAGCAGCCAATGCACCTAAAATAGTCAGAAAGAAAATAGCAAAACCATATAGATAGTATTCAATGCTTTTCACCGGCAGAAAGAGTGCTACCATCAGCGGAAGTATTCCTCCAACAGAAAATGATAATCCTGAAGCAAAAGCTGCTTGTATTGGTTTTGCCTTGCTTGTTTCATTCAGGCCCAGTTCATCTCTGATGTGTGCTGCTAATGCATCTATTTCAGTTAATTCTTTTGCCACGGTTAATGCAGTTTCCTTCTTAAGACCTCTTTTCTCATAAATTTCCGCTAATCGCTGAAGTTCAATTTCGGGCATATCATTGAGCTCTTGTCTTTCTCGTTCAATATCAGCCTCTTCCACATCTGTTTGAGAACTAACCGAAACGTATTCACCTGCTGCCATTGATAATGCACCAGCAACCAATCCAGCTATAGCCGCCAGTACAATAGGTTCCCTGGCATTACTCGCTGCTGCAATTCCAATCGCCAGGCTGGAGGTTGACAGAATTCCATCATTGGCACCCAGAACAGCTGCTCTCAGCCAGTTGCTTCTATGAATGAAATGGTTTTCTAAATAGTTAAATGGTTGATCCTTCATTCCGAAAAGTTAATTGTTTCGTACAATTTTGGCTAAAGGTACATTGGATCCCAATTCAAACAGTTGCGTAACCTCTGTTACATCCAAAAAACGGGCTGGTCAGTCCTCTATCGCCTCAATACCCTGTTCTTTAAGCTTGGCGACAGCCTCTTTCATGGCTTCGACTTTTTCCGGCGCATGACTTTGCCAAAGAGTAATCTCGCCAACAACTTTAAACGGATGAGCCGAACGGTATGACTTAGTTGGATTTCCAGGAAACCTTTTATCAGTCAGATTCGGATCGTCCTCAATCATGCCTGTTGGCTCTACCAGATATATCCTTTCACGCCCTTCGCCCGATGCAAGCTCTGCTCCCCAGATTGCAGCGTCTAAAGTTGCGGTGAGAAAGATATATTTCGCTTTTTTATTTTGCCATTCTAACACATCCAAAGGTACCGAAAAACCATGCCACACTTTTTGCTAATTTTGAATAGACCAAATACCTCAGAACTCCATGCCCAACAATAGCAATAGTTTGGTTCAGAACTTAACAACTAAAAATAATCCAATGTCATGAAAACTATTCCGACTTCTGTATTCATGCTTGTTTATCTTTTTGCCATTACATCAGGAGCCTTGGCTCAAACCGGTTCTCCGAAACCCGATCAGGTGAAGCTTCTCCGGCAGCTGGCCGGCACCTGGCAGGCGGATCTGGGAAAAGATACCATCCTCGTGACAGAGCTGAACCCGTTCGGCACCGGCCTGGATGGTTATGCCCGGGTAAAAACCAAAGGGAAGGTAATTTCTGAAAGGCGTCAGCTGTTTGGTTATGACACGAAAGGAAATCAGTTCATCGAGGCCGAAGTGACCCAGGGGTCTGATATGGAACTTTTTGCCTGCTGGTTCACGCGCGACAATTTAATGGTGGGAGTGCCTTACGCCAACCGCCTCGATCCCAACAAATCAGCACTGCGGGTGGAAATCGACATACAGTCGCCCAACCGGTATGTGCAGACTGTTCTCCAGAACGGCAAGCGTATTAGCGGGCGAACCATGGTCAGGATAAAGTAAACCGCACTACTGAAAGTATTTCCCTTGACTTCAAATAAAAAAGGCCAGATTCTTTTCCGAACCTGACCTCTTAAAGTCTTTATCCTATTTTTCAGATATAGCAATACTCCGGTAACTTTTAATTAAACGATATTAACAATCGCATGTTTACAAAACGCTTATTGATAGATGGATAGGTAAAGAAAAAAGCATCTGGTTTGTAGTCGCTAAACAAAACAAACATT